>ERZ1048686.73-NODE-73-length-99884-cov-11.344429_pt1 | contig 99884 bp, 81 predicted proteins | sample MGYA00383099_ERZ1048686 | MGnify/ENA primary metagenome ERZ1048686 (study PRJEB29581, sample SAMEA5548369) | metagenome | biome: marine; feature: coastal; material: water | depth 25 m | study: Short-term variability in the microbial, nano- and picoplankton dynamics... | reverse complement strand
CTGCTCAAATAGTAATTATTGGAGATCCAATAGCTGATTTTGATTTATGGTCTGGCAATAACAATGATTCTTTATGTGAAAATCATAATCAAAACTCTGTATGGATAAATCAAAGTATAGGAGTAAACATTAGCTCATATTCATGGGAAATAATAAATTCTAATACTTTTGCAACTGTATTTGGCCCTACAACACTCTCTTCAGCAAATGCACCAATATTTCCATTTCTTTCATCAGGAATTCAATCAGATGGTTATGTAGAATATGATCTTATTTTATCAGTTGAAAATGCATGTAGTACGCCAACTGATACACATAGAATAGTAATTAAACCTCTTCCAGATCCTTCATTTGATTTTATTTTAGGTAATTTACCGACGGATATAATTTGTTTAGGATCATCAGTTACTCTTAGCTATGGAAATACTCCGCCACCATCACCATTCACAGCGACTGATATTTACAATGACTCCATTAAAGTGGAATGGGGCGATGGTTCTTTAAATTGGTATTCAGGACCTGCAAATTGTGGTAATCTAATACCTGCATCAAATTTAGTTTGCTTTGATAACGCAAACCATCAGTACTTACAAGTAGGTTTATATAATGTGTGCGTGACAGCATATAATGAATGTGATTCTATAACAACATGTGATACAATTGAAGTTATTAATTCTAATATTTTAGCATCTGTTCAGATTGATACTGCAGTAGCTTGTGTAAATGAAAGTATTGTGTTTTTTGATAATTCATCATTTACTGCACCAAATCAGACTGAAATATATTGGTGGTGGAATATAGATCCAAATATCGATATTAATGACTATCTACAACCTAATGGTACAATACCTCCTGACTCAAGTTACAATCAGTCAACCTCAAGTACTGGTTACTCAGTTTCTCATCAGTATGATAACCCTGGGATATATTACATTTTATATCAAATGGAAACAGGCCCTATTCCACCATGTAACTATGACTATTCTAACGTAGTGCTTGATTCAATTATTATATATCCTGAGCCTTCAGCTCACTTCATAAATCCAATTGGAGACGAAGCGTGTCTTGGTGAAATTATAACCTTTGAATATGATTCAGAAATACCTGTTGTAGCTGGAATAAGCGGACAATTCATCTCTAATATAATCTGGGAAGTAATATCTCCTAGTGGAGTAATAACAAATATCAACGGAATACCAAATATTGATTTAGATTTTCTTGTTGATGATTCTGGAATATGGATTATTTCAATAATTGTGGAAAGTAACAAAGGTTGTTCAGCATTATTTACCGATTCAATATTAGTACATGAGCCACCATTAGCAAATTTTATAATCATTCCTGATTCGGCTTGCTCAGGAGTTGGGTTAACGTATTTTGATGCTAGTTCTTCAACAGATGGATCTGGTATAATTAATCAATACTTATGGGATTTCTCAACAAATGCCAATCCTAATATTTCAAACGGAGTAATTGTTTCTACAGAATTCTTATCCAATGGAAATTGGTTTGTTGATTTAATAGTAATAGATAACTTTGGTTGTAGTGATACTATAGCTGATACTGTTGTTATTAACGAGTCAATGACATCATTTTTTAGTGCAACAACTGAATGTCTTGGTAACTCAACAATTTTTGAGAGTGCTTACCCTTTAAGCTCTCCAAATGCAAATAGTTGGAATTGGGACTTTGGTGATGGTTTAGGAACTTCAAATATCCAAAACCCTACTTATATATATAACGCACCAGGTGACTATTTAGTCACGTTAGTTATATCTGACGCTAATTATATTGATAGTACACTGTGTATGGATGTGTGGACTGACACAGTTCATGTAAATGCTCTTCCTTCAGCAAACTTTACAGCAGATACAGTATGTTGGCTATCTGGTACTTCGTTTATAGATTCCTCATTTGCTGTAGAAGCTGGATCAAGTTTACTTTTTACAAGAGATTGGTATTTTGGAAATGACTCATTAATCGATGCTACATCATTAAATACATCCTTTACATTTGACTCTTGTGGCTTGAATATTTATGATGTTAGCTTAGTAGTTGAAGATAATTTAGGATGTCAAAATACAGTAACAAAAAGTATTAGTATATCTTGCCCACCTATTGCACAATTTTCTATTGACACTTCATGCATTGGTACTGAAAGTTATTTCCAAGATGATTCAGACAATGGAACATTTCCAATTATTAACTATAATTGGTATAATTATGGTAATGGGTTTTACTCTCCAACCCCTAACAGCAATATCAATTATTCAACTTTTGTTTTTAATTCGATTGGAGTTCAAGACACAACAAGATTGATTGTTTCTGATCCATTTGGTTGTAGCGACACAGCTGTTAACTTCGCGTATATAAGAGATTTACCAAATGCTTCCTTCTATACAGTTGATACAAATTATTGTCAAAATACACCCATACAATTCTTTGAAAACAGTTTCACAAATGGAATAATAGAAAGTCAAAATTGGATTTTCTCAACAGCAAACCCTTCATTGTCAACTGTACCAGATCCAACTGTAACATTCACCTCTCATGGAAATTGGAATGTTCAATTAAATGTTATTGATGAGTATGGATGTGCTGATGATACACTTGTAACTATTGAAATAGACAATCTCCCTAACGTTAATTTTGAATGGGATGATGTTCCAGGAAGTGCCTGCTCAGACACATTAATATGTTTTAATAGTTTATCTACGCAATCTAATAATGGAAATCCATTATTCTCATATGTATGGGACTTTGGAGATGGGTTGTTTGGATCAGATTCATCTTTATGCCATAATTTTAGTGGTGTTGACCCTTTTTCAGGTGCTTGTGTTGAAGTAAATCTTACTGTAACAGATTCCTTTGGTTGTTCAGAAAGTCATTCAAACATTATTACAATACATCCAATACCAGACGTAGATGATCTTTATGTTACTCCTGCAATTTGTCAGGGAGAATATTTAGTCCTTCAAGAATTTACACAATTCATTACTGATCAATGTATAGATGATAATATAGACTATCATGTATGGTACTTTAATGGTGACTCTATAAGTAATCTAGACTCAACAACTTTTACTCCAGATTTTAATCTATCTACAGACTCTAGTCATTATATAACATTAGAAGCATATACAGAATGGGGATGTTCTAATGAATATACTATTACGATTGATTATAATAAAATCCCTGAACTTTTTGGACCTTTAGTTACATACCCTAATGGGCAGTGTGGTGATACTGTGACATTTAATTTTACAAGTTTTCCTACTGATTATAATCTAATGAATGTAACAATAAATGACCCCATTCATTCTAATGCATTTGAGAATATCCCTACTAACACAACATCATTTAATGCAACTTCTCCTCACGCAGGAGTATTTGATATAAGTGTAAGTTTAGAAAATACCATTACTAATTGTAAAATTGATTCTTTATTTAATATTTATATCTATCCAAATCCAACTGCTAAATTCTCACCAATTGATTCAGTGTTTTGTTATGAAGATTCAAAGGAAATATTTTTTACTGACTTATCTCTTATAGCAAATAAAGATCTATTTGAATCTCATTCTTCAGATATTACAGAAATTGAGGATTGGATTTGGTATTTAGATGCAACAAGGTCAAATGATATTGATATTAATCAAAATACGTCTGCAATTTTTGAATCACTATCTGATAGTATCACTTCTTATATAATCGAGTTAATTGTAGAAACAAATTATGGATGTCTTGATACCGCTTTTGGTGAAATTGCTGTTTTGTCAACTCCGGAAGCAGATTTTGCAATTCCCACTGAAGATGTTCCCAATTATGGGACCTATCTTCTTGATGCTACATCATCTACAACAGGAATAGGCAACTCTGCTAGTCCTGAATTTTATGATTATAATTGGATAATTTCAGATGGACCATATGATTTAGTGAGTATTTTAAATACAAAAGGTGATAATGATAAATTTTATTTTCCATCCCCTGATTCATTATATTACCAGTTTAATTACTTCTTATATGGTCAAAATGACTATACAGAAATATGCTTAATTGTTGGCAATACATATGATATATCATCAGCAATAGACAAAACATGTCAGGATACTATATGTAAAAATGTTAGAATTCAAGCATGGGGAGAGCTTTTTGTTCCTAACGCACTTTATCCTGAAGCTTCAGATGATGGTTCTCGTTTATTCCTGCCGAAAGGAAAATCTCTTGTTGACTACAATTTACAAATCTTTGATAAATTTGGAAATTTAGTTTGGGAAAACAATGAACTTAACGCATCTGATGGATCTCCAAAAACAGGATGGGATGGCACATCAAACGGATCTTTACTGCCACAAGGAACATATATATGGAAAATAGCAGCTAAATTTATTAATGGACCTTGGAATGGAATAGGAGATAATAATAAAAAAACTGGTACAGTTTACCTTATAAGATAAATATGAGACTAAAATTATTACTTCTTTTTTCATTTACTTATAGCATTATCTATGCTCAAGACCCATCTTTTTCTCAGGTTGATATTTATAGTATGTATATGAATCCAGCTCTATGTGGGTCAAGCGGACATCCAAAATTTATTACTATAAGAAGAGAACAATGGAAAGGAATAAATGGAAGTGGCAATCAATCTGCAATCGGAGGGAATTCTCCATTCACAACTTCATTAGCTGAAGCTAGTTTCGGACTTTCAGGTGATAATGCTAGAAACGGAGGTGTTAAAGCATTTAATTTTGGAATTTCATATTTAGCAGAAGACAATGTTTTTGATGAAAACTTAGAAGGGTCCGTTTTTATTAAAAGAGAAGATTATTCAGGATATCTTTCCTTTCTTATAAAATTAGATAATATTAAAGCTCTAAAAAAATACTCTTGGCTTCAGCAAAAGTATATACAATTTGGAGCTGCATTTGGAGGGACAAGTTTTGGTCTGAATTCTGAGAATCTAATTTTTTCAAATATGATTGATGCATATGGCGGGACATATCCATTAGCTACTAACCTACCGTTTAATAGTATAGAAAAGAAGATATTCCCAAGATTTAGTACTGGTGTTGTCTTAAGCATGCTAGGAAATAATTCCTCGACAAAAAGAAATAAAACTATAATGGGTTATTCTTTTAAAACACTTAATGAAAACTTTCAGCTAACTTCTTCTATCACAAAGAAACATACTTTTCATATAGAGCATAAGGGGAGTATCCCAACATGGAGTCAAAGACTAATTCCTCATTGGAAAATACTTTTTAAATCGGAGCATTACAAAACAAATGGATGGATTTCTAGAAAATACGAAGTAGGACAATCGATAGATATTGGAGCTAGAAGTCCAATAGAGTTAGGACAAATTTTTAGATTTACATCTAATTTGCAATCAGAGAGAAAAGATATACATTTTCAAACCTATATTCCTTTTATTCGAGTTAATCTTTACGGAGCTAATCATGGCTATCAAATTTCATATATATATCATGAGTATGAAAGAGCAATTAATACTGATGACTGGTTATATAGCGGAAATACAGGTCTAACTCATGAAATAAGCTTAGTAGTTCATTTATGGGGAGGCAAAGGGGCTAAAGAATGTATAGAATATGGAGTTATGCAAGAGAATGCATTATTTAAAGATCTAAGATCTAAAGGACTATTAAGTAAAAAAAGAGCAAGAAAAAACTTTCGATAAAATTAAAAAGTTATTGTATTATTCTAGTTCCAAATAAGAATTTATCTCTCCAATAATAGGGATCATTTAATTTACTAATCATCACTCCTTTGCTTGAAGAGGTATGTATAAAATTTCCATTTCCTGTACAAATTCCAGCATGCGTAACTAACTTTGAAGTACTATAAGTATTTGTAAAAAATACTAAATCTCCTTTTTGAATATCATTAGTATTTAATATAATAGTCCCATATCTAGCAAAATTTTCGGCTGTTCTCGGTATATTAGTTATGCCATTTGCTTGAAATGACACATATAATAATCCCGAACAATCAATACCATTTCGACTTAAGCCTCCCATTACATGTTTAGTTCCGATATATTTCTCCGCTTCTTTAATAACACCCATCATCTGAGAGTAAGAAACATTTAATCTTCTTTCTATTCCCGCTTGCTTAAAAGACCTAAACTTATTACTTAATCTACCGTCTTTTTTAAAATAACTTTCAAGATCTGAAAGATTAGACTTTATAGAATAATCATTATTTTCAATATTTGGAGAAAACTTAATATCAGGTGCAATTTGGTTCTCTGACTCTGCTAGCGCATTTTTCAAAGATATAACCTCACTAGCTAGATTTTGATTTTCAATAATTAGTTTTTGATTTTTATTTTTTAATACAATTAGTTCTTTTGAATATTCATCATTTTTTATCATTAGAACTTTTCTTGATGAACTACATGAAGATATAATCAATGATAATACAACAATTAAAAATGTACCCCTTTTATTCATTATTTAAAATTATAATCTCAACTCTTCTATTTATTTCTCTTCCTAATACCGTTCTATTGTCTGCTATAGGCTCCTTCTCTCCTTTCCAATCAATCTTTATTCTTGATTTACGAATTCCTTTAGATTTAAGATATTTTTGAACTGATGTAACCCTATTTTTAGATAATTCTAAATTGTATTGAAAATCAGCCTGAGAATCAGTATGACCAGTTATACGAATGCGTAAATCCTTTTTAGTATTCATGTAATTAGATACACTATCCAGCACTCTCTTAGAACGCTTAGTAAGAATGTAGCTGTCAGATTCAAACTTCACATCTTTAAAAACACTCATAAGATCTCTATCATTATTAATAAGTATATAAACCGTATCAGTTCTGGTTATATAAACTGTATCATTACTTTTTGCTGGCCCTTCGGGACAGCCTTTATTTTGTGGAAAACCATATTCAGTTGGACAATCATCGTCTGCATCTTCTAATCCATCTCCGTCAGTATCAGGACAACCTTTAAAAAGTTTTATTCCAAATGTATCTGGACATTTATCATTCTTATCAGCAATGCCATCACCATCTTTATCTGGGCATCCTTTATTTATTTTTAAACCATATTCTTCAGGACATTCATCATCAATATCTCTTATACCATCCTTGTCTTTATCAGGGCATCCTTTAAGTTCTAATAGTCCTGGTGTTTTGTAGCAATCATCATTCTTATCTAAAACACCGTCCTTGTCTCTATCTCTTTGATTATTTTTAAATTTATATGAAAAAAGTAATCCATGCGAACCTGCAGAAGGGATCTTCATACTGGAAGTTGTTATGTCATAACTATAACCGAAGCTAGATTGTCCATAATCAATACCAAACATCGCAACCATTGCATCTCCTGTTCTATAAGAAAATCCTCCCCATAATAAATTATGATAAACTCCTTTAAGGTTCATATCCAATTGTAAAGGTAACCCTCCCATCTTTTTTAGCAGAACAGAAGGAGAAATTACATTTTGATTTATCTTAAAGTTTATCCCTCCATTTATATAATAGTGTTTCTCTAATTTATTACTATTATTTTCTGAGCTAATATCTAATGAACTTCCAACTATATTTGGGATTGCAAGTCCAATAAAATAATCATCATGATAGTAATAAGCTCCAATAGCTACACTATTACCTAAAGCCTTGTTTGTTGCTTCAGAAAATGCAGGATCTAATATCCCGTCGTCTTCTAACTGTATTTGCGAATTATCAATCGCATATTGCATAATAGAACCTGAAGCACCTAGTGATATTCTATTATTCTGTTGAACTTCTATAGAGTAAGATGCAGATAAAGTTGCATTAATAATGGAAATAGGTCCCGTAACATCATTGATAATACTAATTCCTCTTTTATATTTTTTATGATTGAGATGATTATATGATATAGATTGGGTTGAAGGCGCACCCTCAAAACTACTCCACTGATCTCTTAGCATCAATGTTACCTTATTATTTTTTTCTTTACTCAGTGCTGCAGGGTTTATAATTACTTCATTCAACATATACATAGAATAATGAGGAAGCTGTTGCGCATTTAAGAATGTAAAAAAAATGCTAAATATTAGAAATATAATGGCTTTTTTCATTATCTCTTTATTGTTACTATTCCGTTATAAACTTTATCAGAATCATTAAGTTCGATTACATAATAATATGCGGCAGTTGGAAGATCTACACCATTGTATTTTCCATCCCATGGTACATTATATCCATTAGAACTAAAAACTTCTTGACCCCATCTGTTATAAACTTTGACAATCGTATTTGGAAAATCATATAGTCCATAAATAACCCATTCATCATGAATATTGTCATTATTTGGCGTAAAACCTGAAGGAATTTCAATACAACCATTATATCCATCAAAACCTACCTCAATCAACTCTATTGGAAGTGAACACCCCTTAGCATCTTCAACATATAGAGAATAATTTCCTTTGCTGATATCTGCAATATCAGAAGAAGTCTCTCCACTACCCCATTGATATAAAATTGGTGGAATTCCACCTAAAACAAAAGTATTGATAGCACCATCATTCTTTTCTTCACAGCTAGCCGGAATTACTGTATAACTTAATTCTAAAGCTAAAGGCTCATCAATAAAATATGAATAAGTCATTTGACAATTATTATCATCATTAACAATAATCTCATATTCTCCTGAAAACAAATCAGAAATTGATGCTGTTATTTGATTATTTGACCAACTATAAGAATATGGTGGTGTATTGCCACTTAGTGAGAAATTAATAGCTCCTGTTGCGTCTCCATGACATCCATCAATGTCTATAACATCAACTATTGGTGAAAAAGCACTTGGCTGATTAATATTAAAAGATTCTGATTTAAAACATAAATTTGCATCTTGGATAAAGACGGAATAATTATCAGATGATAAATTCATAAAAGTATTACTGTTTTGATATTGTAATCCTCCATCTATTGAGAATGTATATCCAGGTACACCACCAGAAGCAGTAATAATAATCTCTCCTTCAAATTGATTATTACAAATCAAATCAATAGTTGTTACTGAATAAATAATTTCAGATGGTTGATTCACCAAAATAGAAGAGGATGTTGTACAATTATTAAGATCTGAAACTAATATATCATATGTTCCAGCAGGTATATTGACTAAATCTTCGTTCGAAGATAAGTTTGACCACGAATAAGAATAATTTGGAGTTCCTCCAGTCAATGTTATATCTATTTCTCCAGTATTATTACCAAAACAGTCAACATTAATTTGAGTGTAAGATAAGGACAATTCATCTGGTTCATCAACAATAAAATCTTCTATTAAAATACAATTATTATTATCAGTCACTGAAAGTTGATAGTTGCCAGCGTTAAGATTAGCTATATTTAGATCTAAACTGCCATTACTCCAAAGATATGTAAATGGGGAAACACCACCATTAATTGATAAATCTATGGCACCTGAACCATCCTGAAAGCATAATAAATTAGTGATAACTGGATTTGGAATTAATTCAATTTCATCTGGCTCTGTAAGAGATATATTTTTTACAATTTCACACCCGTTATCATCAATAATTGTCAATAAATAATTTCCAGCACCAACACCATTTAAGTCATTTGTTGTCACCCCATTATTCCATAAATAAGAATAAGCAGGTGTTCCACCATTAGCAGATGATTGAATGGTAGTTGTATCTCCAAAACACAATAAATTAGATGCAGACAATCCTGCAGATAAAATAGATATTGGTTCAATAACGTTACTTACTAAGTTAAATAAACATCCATTAGCATCTCTAATTATTATTGAATAACTATTAGCTATTAAATTGTCAAAATAACTTTGAGATTGGAAATTGATTCCATTATCAATTGAATATTCATAGGGTGGTGTGCCTCCAACGGCAAATAAATAAATAAAACCTGAACTGTCTCCTTTACATAACACATTCACCACACTATCAGAAACAACTAATAAATCCGGCTCATCAACTAATATAGTATCGGATAATGTACACAGACTATCATCTACAATTGTAAAAATATATTGTCCTGCTGACAAACTATCAACAAAGTTAGAGTCTACTAAAATATTATTCCATGATATAAAATATGGCTCTACACCACCAAAAATTGATATATCTATTAAACCATCAGAAGCTCCAAAACAACTGACATCATCTAAAGAACTAATTGTGTTAAATAATAAATCGGGCTGATCAACTAAAATATTAGCAGTATTTTTTGTACAACCTAATGCATCTTCAATATCTACGCTATAAAACCCAGATGAAAGTGCATTTATTCCAGGTGAGTTTGTTATTTGACCATTTGACCAAGTATATTCGATAGGCAACACTCCTCCTCCTAAATTTATTAATGAGATAGCACCCTGTTGATCATCAAAACATGTATTATTAACAATAGAAATACTATCAAAATAAAGTGAATCTCCTTCATTTATGTAATAATAAAATGAATCTACACATCCTCTTGAATCTATTATACTTAAAGTATCAAAACCATTACATAAATTTGAAATTACAGTATCTGAGCTTCCATTACTCCAATTGTAACTAATAGGTGTGCTTTCTGGATTCATCAACTGAATAGTAATTTGACCAGTACAACTATTATAACAACTATCATCAATTATCCAATCTTGGACAATGAAAGAGTCTCTCTCAATTAAAGGGATACTTATTGTATCTATACAATCATTTGCATCTGAATATATTAGCTGATAATCACCATAGCACAAATTATTATCAGTAATAGTGTCTGTATCATTAAAAACAAACCCATCAAAAATCCATTGCGTAAAATATGGTTGCTTACCGCCTGAAATGGTTACTGACAACTGTCCATCGCAAGTACCAAAGCAAGTACTATCAGATGTAGAATTTATTATTTGAAGTGTGTCAGGATTAAGTATTTGTAATGTGTCATATGCAATACATCCATTAGAATCAATTATTGTTATAGTGTTTGCTCCAAAACATAAGTTCTGTATAGTGTCATTAGAAAAACTAGTATTATTATTCCATTGATATTGATAAGGCTCAATACCATTTGATGCAATCACAATTCCTATTCCATCACATGCACCGATACAGCTAAGTGTATCAGTAATAACTGAAGAAGAAATCTGTGCAGGATTAAACAACTCGAATGTATCAAGACGAATACAATTATTTATATCAGAAGTAGTTAAATAATACATTCCACTGTTTAATCCTGTTCGATCTTCAGAACTTGTTCCGTCGTCCCAAGAAAAAGAATATGGAGGTGTAGCACCACCAATACTCAAGTTAATCTGTCCGTTTGATGAGTCAAAGCATAAAGGGTCTTGTAATAAATCAGTAAACAATGTGAAATTTGGAGGAGACATCAGATCATTTACATATGTGTTATTGACAAGATTACCATTTACATCAATTATCGATATGATATATTGATTAGCACATAAGCTATCTCTAAAATTATCACCTGCAATAAATGAAGCGCCATTTGACCATGAAAAAGAATATGGTTGATTATCACCCACAACGTTAATAGTTATGCTTCCGTCGCATAAATCATGACAGCTTGCATCAGAGACACAATAAAAAATTGTATCTGCATATGAATTATTAGGAATTACAGTTGTACATTCAAAAGACTGCGAAACACTTAAAAACGGTAGAAAAGCTAATAAAATTATAAATTTATTCACATAACAATTATACAAAAACTTAAAATAAATTTTACAAATAATTAATATTTATTTATATTTAAACATGAAAATAAAAATACGAAATGGGGAAAAAAAAGATTTACAATCTGTTCTCAATTTGATTAAGGAACTAGCAGAGTATGAAAATGCACTAGAAGAGGTAACCATAACATTAAGAGAATTAGAGTCTGATGGGTTTGGTGATTCACAATATTATAAATTCTTAGTTGCAGAAATTGACGAAAAAATAATCGGATTATCTTTTTATTGGTTTCGCTATTCAACATGGAAAGGAAGGTTTTTATTTCTTGAAGATTTTATTATTAAGAAAAAATACAGAAGTTCAGGAGTTGGATCTAAACTATTTGAAGCCACAATTAAAATTTGTCAAGAGTTAAAAATGAATGGGATGTGCTGGCAAGTGCTTGACTGGAATAAAAATGCTATTGAATTTTACAGTAAGTACCATGCCGAAATCAGCAATTCTTGGTTAAATGGTAAGCTAACAAAGAAACAGATTACAAAGTTTAGAATATCATAACTAGAAATTACTTTAAAATAATTCTTCTTTCTACAGAACCATCATCGTAAATATAAAAAAGAGGTGTATTTTTAACTTCTGTTACCTCTTTCCCAAGTACATCCTTAATAGAAATTAAATTTCTTTTTAGATTTGGATTAATACTAATTACCTCACTAATTGGAGAATAAATAAAAAACTCATATTCAGCTCTTTGAGGATGCAACTTAATAGCATCATTGTTTTCTGCTTTTACATAAAATTTAACATCCAGACCACTACTGTAGTGGGGAAGTATTGCAGAATATATACCATCATTTGCAGTGATATCTCCATTAGATCCGTCATCATACATAAAGAAAGACTCAAATCTTGAATTATATTCACTAGTTGTAACCATTAAATTAACAATATTTGCATTAAATACTTCTACTGTTACTAAATCGTTAGTAAGTGTTAAATTATTAATCTCAGGTGCGACTAAAGAGATCTCAGGATGATTTAATAAGAATTCTTTCCTTTGGTTAATTGTATTTAAAATCCCTCCAAATCCCCAGCTAAAACTTGCCCAAATTGCATTATTTACATTCTCATAATACTCATTCATACTGAAAACTTTATTATTATCTTGTACAGCCGCGCTAAAAGCAATATCTTGTAAATTATCAATATTGGCTCTAATAACATTCGTATCTAATGATTCTTCAATAATTGTATTAATATGAGCAGTATAAATTTTTCTGTAATGATTATTATTTAATAATTTATAAAGCAACGGTCTTTCATCCCAAGGCTGAGTAGACCCTCCTAAACTTGGTCCAGTAAAGTATGGGTCGTATTCATATATATTTGATTGACTCCAGTAATCCCATCCCATAATTGCTCCTGAAAAACTATTATCAAGATCCCAAGGAATCATCTGAAAAAGTTTATCTTTTGTTTGATATAAATAGAAATTGTGTACGTAATATGTATTGTAACAATCAAGATTTTGAAGTACTTGATTTACAGCAAAAGCCCAAAGGGTTCTATCGATATTTAAAATACTATCAAGATTAGAAAAGTCTTGATCTAAAATCCTTGTTAATTTAACTAGTTCTCCCCAACCTTGATCTGACTTCATGTCATAGCTATCATAATATAAAGTAGAATCTAAACCTAAATAATAGAGATTAGGTGGCATAGCAGAAGGAGCATTCGCAGTATCACAAAATCGATCAATATTATCACATTTAAAAAGTGGCCCAGATTTTTCATCAAAATGTTTCTTAAGAAACTGCTTATTTATTGATTCGTCATTTACATACAAGCCTAAATAGTCACCCTGAACGTTTAGTCTAACTAAATTTGACTCTCCAGTAGGCAAATAATTCCTATAAATATTACTACTTACAATTTGCTTGACAAATGTTGGATCCATCCATGCATTTGCAAGTTTTATCTTATTTAAACCTAAAAATTTTTGACCACTAACAAAGTAATTTAAATCAATATTGTATGGCACTTTAGGATTTAAATTATCATTGGGCAAACAAAATGTAGAGTTTCCTTTATATCGAACACCTACACTATCGTATAAAACATTATTAACAGAAAGAGATGCAGGTATTCTTTCAGATGGGGAATAAAACCAAGAATTCACCAAATAATTATGATAATTTGGATTGTAAAATTGTAAGTTTAAAACTCGCAAAGAATCCTCTTCAAATATACCGCCTGGTAAATCATAAAGCTCTTGAGGGTTATATAAGTTTTGACTTATCGTGAAATAAGGAATAAAAAGAAGTAAAATAATTTTTTTTAACATGTCACAATTTTACGAAAATTCAGTTAACTACAGAAAAATATTATCAGAATTAACACCCACTTTTTGAAATAAGAGACGAACTGCTTTTCGTCCTTCATTTGCCAAAGATATTGAATAATCATTAACATATAAGTTGACATGTGCATCAATTACACTATCTTCTAATTCTTGAGCATGAGATTTTATAAATTCTTTTGAAGATTCTGGATTCTCTATTGCAAATCGTACTGAATTAAATAAAATTCTTTCAATTTTCTTTTGAAGATAATGTGGCAACTCTCTTCTAATCGCAATACCACCAAGAGGAATTGGAAGTTTATTTTCAATTTCCCAAAGTTCTCCTAAATCATAAATTTCAACTAGACCTTTATTTCTAAAAGTAAATCTATTCTCATGAATAATTAATCCAGCGTCAGCATTCTCTAAAAGAATATCGTTTTCAATTTCTGAAAATATATTTTCATATTTATTTGTATAGTTAGGTTTAAGAATAGTTAATAGTAAATTAGCAGTTGTATTAAAACCTGGAACTACAATCCTACTATTATTTGTTAATAATGTAGATGGCTTCTTTATCAACAAAGGACCACAACCTCTCCCTAGTGCTGATCCACTGTCTAATAACAAATACGATTTAGTGCATTTGGAAAAAGCATTAAAAGACAGTTTTGTAACATCTAATGTTCCATTAATAGCATGATTATTGAGATGTTCAACATCAGCAAAATGAATGTCAAATTCTATCCCTTCAGTATCAATTTTCTGATGAATTAAAGCATCAAAAATAAACGTATCATTTGGACAAGGTGATATTCCTAAAGTAATCTTCATAAATTAGTAATAATTCTCTCAACCTCATTATTTAGATTACTAATTGCAGTTTTTATATCCCAATTATCTTTGTTTCTCGCTTCAACTTTATTAGAAATAGATCTGATCTGAATACAATTTGTATTGAAATCTTCGCAAACATTAAATACTGCCGCACCTTCCATACTTTCTATATCAGTGTTTTCTCTTTCTACAATCTCAGAAATTGATTGGGCGTTTCCATGAACTGTATTAACTGTTATTGATTTTACTCTTGTAAGAGTTGATTTTGGATTCACAGTAAAGCTAGTTTTAATATCAAATTCACTAAACTTATTAAATTGATTATTATTCTCAAAACCTATTTCAGAAAAACTATCTTCAGTTATCTCAACAACATCTCCAATATTTATAAAATCTTTAAAAGAACCAGCGATTCCCATATTAATCACCAAATCATAGCTATTTTTTGAAAGCTCTCTTGTTAAATTTATTGATGTATTTACCATGCCTATTCCAGTGACTAATACAGGGTGAATCTTTAATTTATCTGATGTAATTTCAAAATTAGTAGCAACAACTATCAATACTTTCATTTTGCAAATATATGGTATATTTGCACTCTGATTATAGACATATGAGTGATAATTACAATATAGATTTGGCAAAAAATATTAAATCTGTTCTTACTGAGATTGGAGAAGATCCACAAAGAGAAGGTTTAATTAAAACACCTGAAAGAGTAGCAAAATCAATGAGCTTCTTAACAAATGGATACAAAGAAAATCCTTCAGAAATATTAACTTCTGCAATGTTTGCCGAAAGCTATAGCCAAATGGTTTTAGTTAAAGATATAGAGCTTTATTCTCTATGCGAACATCATATGCTTCCTTTTTTTGGAAAAGCACATATTGCTTATATTCCAGATGGACACATTGTAGGTTTAAGTAAAATACCTAGAATCGTTGATGTGTTTTCTAGAAGACTTCAAGTACAAGAAAGGCTTACTGATGAAATAAAGGATTGCCTACAAGGCACTCTAAATCCAAAAGGAGTAGCTGTAGTTATTGAAGCTCAACACTTATGCATGCAAATGAGAGGTGTTCAAAAACAACATTCCTCAACAACAACATCTGCTTTTTCAGGACTATTTATGTCTGATGAAAAAACACGATCAGAGTTTATGAAACTTATTAAATAAATTATAACATTAATTTTTATTATGAAAGCATTTGTTTTTCCAGGACAAGGATCTCAATTTATCGGTATGGGAAATGATTTATATGAGTCATCTAAGCAAGCAAAAGATATGTTTGAAGATGCAAATGAAATTTTAGGATTTTCAATTACTGATATCATGTTTGGAGATAGTTTAAAAGAACTTACTCAAACTAATGTAACACAACCAGCTATTTTTTTGCACTCAACAATACTAGCAAAAGTTTTAGAAAAATCATTTAACCCAGATTTAGTTGCTGGACATTCTCTAGGAGAATTTTCCGCATTAGTAGCCGCTGGATATATTTCATTTACTGATGGTTTAAAGCTAGTGGCTAAAAGAGCAAATGCTATGCAGAAAGCATGTGTAAAAAACCCATCATCAATGGCGGCAATTTTAGGTTTAGATAATGAAATTGTCAAAAACATCTGTTTGGAAATAAATGAAATAGTCGTTCCTGCAAATTACAATTGTCCCGGACAAATAGTGATTTCAGGCACAAATAGTGGTGTGAAATTAGCATGTGAAAAACTAAAAGAAGCTGGAGCCAAAAGAGCCGTAATACTTCCAGTTGGTGGAGCTTTTCATTCTCCCCTAATGGAACCCGCAAGATTAGATTTAGAAAATGCTATAGAATCTACCAAATTCTTAAATGGTATATGCCCAATTTATCAAAACGTTACAGCCAGTGAAGTAAATGATATTTCTAATATTAAAGAAAATCTAAAATTACAACTTACATCGTCAGTATTGTGGACTCAAACAATGGAAAGAATGATATCTGACGGTCTGAAATCAGTGATAGAAGTTGGTCCTGGAAAAGTATTACAGGGATTATTCAGAAAGGTAAACCGAGATTTAGAATCAAGTAGTGCAAATTATAATTTGTGATTTAAAAGCTTACCGCTTTCGAGTAATTGATGCCAAGATCTTTTACTTTGGCATTTAGAATATAATTTTGCATGATTCATATTGTGGCAATCTGAACCAATAAAACTAACCATTTCTTTAGAAATAAGCTCCTCTGTTTTCTTCTTTATTTGTGGCGAATAATAGCCAATTATTGAAAGCCAATTTATCTGAAGAAAAACTCCTCTATTAATTAAATCTTCATAATCTTTCATTTGGAAATAATTATATCTTTCAGGGTGCGCTAAGACAACCTTATATCCTGCTAACTGCAATTTAAAAATAATATCAAAGAAATTTTTTGGAACTTCCATAAAAGATAACTCAACTAACAAATAATTAGAGCCGAAGGTTAATAACTTCTCAGTTTCTATTTTGTTTTCAAAATCATAATCTATATAGTATTCTGCTACTGCATCAATTTCAATATCAATATTTTGAGCTTTAAGTTCAGAGCGAATATCATCAAGACCTTTTAAGATTGTCTCAGTAGAATTCTTGTAAAAATCACTCATAACGTGAGGGCTAGTTATTAGTTTACTAAAACCTAGCTCTTTCATTCTCTTTATCAAATTGATTGTGGTATCCATATCTGGAGAGCCATCATCTATACCTGGAATTAAATGCGAATGAATATCTGTCTTAATAGTAGAAAAATCTATAGGACTTAGATTATTTTTACTATTTCTTTTAGCAAACCAATTGAACATTAATTAAATTTTATATAGCAAATATAGTTAATTATTAAATATTTATTTGCGTCATTTAAGCTACATATATTACTTTAGCAATTAGATGAAAGGCTTTTTAATTAAATTTTATAGTATAGTGTTTTTATTTACATTCTTAAATACACTGAATGCTCAAGAAAATAAACAGTCAGCTTTTTCTGTAAATTACAATTATCAATTTACATTTGGAAACATCTCTAAAACATTTGGAAATAATTCTAGTATTGGTGCATGCTATTTTTTTGAAACAACAAAAAATTATCTGTTCGGAATTGAAGGGAATTATATGTTTGGAAACACAATTAAAGATGAATCAATTTTTGATGGTATCTCATCATCGGATGGTGGAATTATTGGGGGTGATGGTCAATATGCTAATATTAATCTAATGGAAATTGGTTTCAATACCTATTTGCTAGCAGGCTATTGTTTTCATAATTCAGAAAAAAATTTAAGTGGCGTCTATCTATCTCAAGGTATTGGATATTTACAACATAAAATTTTTATAGATACAAAAAATCAAAATATACCTCAACTTAACGAGAACATGAAAAAAGGTTATGATCGATTCTCAAATGGTATAAGTGCAAAGTTTTCTATTGATTATAAATTTTATCATAAAAAAGGAATGTTTCAAATAAGCTCTGGATTAAACTATACAATTGCTCACACAAAAATTCAGAGAAATTATGATTTCGCAAATAATCTTATGTATCCAAATAAGAGAAAGTGGGATAATTTTTTAGGTTTAAAATTTGAAGTTATCATTCCAATTAACAAAAAAAATGATGAACAATTTCATTATTTTTAATGACATGAGTTTTTTATACAACATAGGAATTAACTGTTATATTATAATCATCAGAATTGCTTCGATTATAAATCCACAGGCAAGATTATGGTTAAGCGGAAGAAAAAAATTACTCTGCAAAATAAAGAAATCAGTTTATAAGAAAAAAAATATTGTATGGTTTCACTGTGCATCTTTAGGTGAATTTGAGCAAGCAAAACCAGTTATTTCTGAATACAAATCTATTAATCCAAATCATAAAATACTACTTACCTTCTTTTCTCCTTCTGGATATGAACTAGAAAAAAATAATGCTTTGGCAGACTGGGTATTCTATTTACCAACTGACACTAAATCAAACTCTAAAGAGTTTATTATGCTTGTTAATCCAATTAAAGCGGTATTTATAAAATATGAATTTTGGTTTAACTTCATCCATGAATTGAAGAAAAATAAGATCCCTATTTATAGTGTTTCATCAGTATTTCGCTCTGAACAATTGTTTTTTAAATTTACATGGTGGGCAAATCAACTCAAAAATATTAGTCACTTTTTTGTACAAGATTTAGCATCAAAAAAACTTTTAAATTCCATTAATATTAATAATGTCACTGTTTCGGGTGATACTCGATTTGATAATGTACTATCTAACAGTAAAAAATCTGAAGAAATTGAGTTAATTAAAAATTTCTGCAATAATAACGATACTATAATATGTGGAAGCACATGGCCTGCAGACGAAAAGCTATTAATTGATTATATAAGTAAAAATCATCAATACAAGTACATCATTGCACCACATGAAATGAATAGGAATTCATCTTTGCAGAATAAAACCAAAGGGACACTATACTCTAATGCTACAGAAGAAAATATTAGAGATTCTAGAGTTCTTATAATTGATAATATTGGTAATCTTTCTAAAATATACAAATATGGAACATTAGCATATATTGGAGGTGGATTTGGTAGAGGCATCCACAATTTATTAGAAGCAACTGCCTTTGGACTGCCAGTTATTTTCGGACCTAAATACGACAAATTTAATGAGGCAAAAGAACTAATCAAATTAGATGCAGGAATATCTATTGCTAGTTATTCTGAACTTGTTTTTGCAATTGAGAAATTTATAGATTTTAAGAATTCTATCTCAATTGATTATGTAAAAACTAACTCAGGTGCAACTAAGAAAATTCTCTCTGTCTTATAGCTTCAAAGATTAAAACTGCTGCAGAAACAGAAACATTCATTGAATCAATCTTGCCACGCATAGGTATTTTAATATTTGTACCTAAATCTAACCAACAATCAGAAAGTCCATTCGTCTCATTCCCAACAACAATTGCAGTTGACTTTTTATAATTCTGATTATTATAAGAGGTAGAATTTTGAAGTGATGCACAAAATAATTTAATATTATTCTCTTTTAGAAAATGAATAACATCCTTTGAATCACAAACAATAATTTGGTTCGTAAAAATACAACCTACACTTGATCTAATGACATTTGGATTATAAATATCACACTTTGGATTAGCTATAATAACTGCATCAAGATTTGCTGCATCTGCTGTTCTTAAAAGCGCTCCTATATTTCCAGGCTTTTCAGTTGCCTCTGCAATTAGAATTAGTGAATTATCTGATAATTTTAATTTAGAAAGGCCAAGATCTTTAGACATAGCGATTGCAATTACTCCTCCTGTAGATTCTCTGTAAGCTAACTTATTAAAAATTTCTTTATTAATTTCTATTATTTCAGACTTACCAGAAAGTTCTTGAGCTTTTTCAAGCGGATATATTTTTGGATAAAATAAAATTATCTCAATAGTGTATCCCCCATTAATAGCTAGATTAATTTCTCTTTCACCTTCAATCAAAAATTGACTATTTTCTCTTCGAGCTCTTGGTTTTTCTCTTAATAATATTAATGATTTTATAAAATGATTCTGGACAGAAGTGATTTTTTTCATTGTAAATGATATTCTGCAATTTTAATAAATATTATTTAATAGTAATCTCCCACAGAAAAAAAGGAAGAAAATCTTGCCTCTATAAAAAAAACGGGAGACTATCTTTAGATAACCTCCCGCTATGTACCCGGGACGGGACTTGAACCCGTACGAACAAATGTTCATTGGATTTTAAGTCCAACGTGTCTACCAATTCCACCACCCGGGCAGTATTTAGATGAACATCATTGAGCGAGTGATGAGATTCGAACTCACGACCCTCACCTTGGCAAGGTGATGCTCTACCCCTGAGCTACACTCGCAATAAGGACGGCAAATTTAAAGAAAAAATCTATTCCACAAAATCAAAATCTACTTTAGTAATAGTTTTTTGATTTCATTTAATTTATTTAACGCTTCAATTGGTGTTAAAGAGTTGATATCCAAATGATTTATATCGTCTCTAATTTTTTCTAGTACAGGATCATCTAGTTTAAAAAAACTTAATTGCAAATCATCATCTTCGTGCAAAGAATTAGAGCTCTCACTACCTCCCTTTATTGTTTCTAACTTCTTTAATATCTTAGATGCTTTTTCAACAACTTTTTTTGGAATACCTGCAATCTTTGCAACATGAATCCCAAAACTATGCTCACTTCCCCCTTGCTTTAGAGTTCGAATAAAAATAATATTCTTTCCATTTTCTTTAACAGAAACGTTATAATTTTTTATTCGAGAAAACTCTTTAGCCATTTCATTTAATTCATGATAATGAGTTGCAAATAATGTTTTTGCCTTTGTTTTATGATTATGTAAATACTCTGCAATTGCCCAAGCAATTGAGACGCCATCATATGTGCTTGTTCCGCGTCCAATTTCATCCATCAAAATCAAACTATTTTCAGAAAGATTATTTAAAATACTTGCAGTCTCACTCATTTCAACCATAAAAGTAGATTCTCCCATTGAAATATTATCAGAAGCACCGACCCTTGTAAATATTTTATCTACCAACCCTATTTCAGCAGAATTGGCAGGCACATAGCTACCTATCTGAGACATTAATACAATTAAAGCGGTTTGTCTTAACAAGGCTGATTTACCAGACATATTAGGTCCTGTAATCATCATTATCTGTTGCTGATCTCTATCTAAAAATATATCATTAGGCACATAAGTATCGCCAGCATCTAATTGTTGTTCAATAACTGGATGTCTTCCTTGTTTAATTACTAATTTCGAACTAATATTCACTTGTGGTTTACAGTAATTATTTTTTTTTGCTATTAATGAAAAACTAAGTAGACAATCAAGTTGAGACACTAAATTTGCATTTATTTGTATTGGTTCAATAAATTCAGTAAGACTTAGAACTAAATCGTTATAAAGTCTACTCTCTATAGTTTGAATCTTATCCTCAGCACTTAAAATCTTATTTTCATATTCTTTCAATTCTTCTGTTATATACCTTTCCGCATTAACAAGAGTTTGCTTTCTTATCCAATTAGAAGGCACTTGATCTTTATATTTATTTCTAACTTCTAAATAATATCCAAAAACATTATTAAATGAAATTTTTAAAGAATTAATTCCAGTATTTTTAATCTCCCTATTAAGAATTTTATTCAGAAAATCTTTTCCAGAACTTTGAATTGATCTCAAATCATCTAATTCTTTATTAATACCTGTTTTTATAACATTTCCCTTATGTATTAGTAATGGTGGGTCATCACTTATTTCTGCTTCAATCTTTGAAATGATACTAACACATAAATCAATCTTATTTAAAATATCTCTAAGTGCATTGACATTTGTTGTGTTACATAGATTCTTAATAGGTTTTAGTGATAAGAGTGCGTCTTTAAGCCTACAACACTCTCTTGGATTAATTCTTAAAGTTGCAACTTTCGAAATTAACCTCTCTAAATCCCCAATTGCTCTTATTTCTTTAATCAATATATTCGTAATAACATCATCACTAAATATCTCATCTACAATCTGATGTCTTAACCTAATATGATTAACATCTTTTAATGGAAGTGCTAACCATCTACGAAGCATTCTTCCTCCCATAGGTGAGTTTGTATTGTCTAAAATATCTATTAATGTAACTGCCCCTTCGTTAGTTGAAGAAAATAATTCAAGGTTTCTTATAGTAAATCTATCCATCCAGACATAATGATCTTTATGAATTCTGCTAATATTAAGTATATGCTTTGTTTTCTGATGCTTTGTCTCATTTAAATAATGAAGTGCTACTCCTGCAGCGATTACTCCTTCTTGAAGATCTAAAATACCAAAGCCTTTTAATGACTTTGTATCAAACTGTTTATTTAACAACTCATTTGAGTAGTCAAAATTAAAGACCCAGTCTTCGAGCATAAAAGTAGAAGAGGTTATATTAAAATCTATTTCTATTTTATTTTTTTTATCTTTTTGATAAATTATTTCCATCGGTTCAAAACTATTAAGAAGTTTATCTATGTAATCTTTAGTTCCCTCTCCAACTAAAAATTCACCAGTTGAAACATCTAAAAAAGATATTCCTATATATAACTTACCATAATAAATTGTTGCAAGAAAATTATTTCTTTTATTTTCTAAAGTAAGATCATTATAAGAGACTCCAGGAGTTACCAGTTCTGTTACTCCTCTTTTAACAATTCCTTTTGTAGCTTTTGCATCTTCAAGCTGATCACAAATCGCAACTCTTCTTCCTGCCCTTACTAATTTTGGCAAATAAGTATCTAAAGAATGGTGTGGAAAACCTGCAAGTTCAATTTTAGAATCTCCATTATTTCTAGCAGTAAGTACAATACCTAAAATTGAAGAAACAGATATTGCATCTTCTCCAAAAGTTTCATAAAAGTCACCTACTCTAAATAATAATAGTGCACCAGGGTGTTTGGCTTTTATTTTATTATACTGCCCCATTAGAGGAGTAACTTTCTTTTTTTTGTTCTTATTTATCAAAAATTTATTGTTTAATTTTGCAACAAATATAAAGGATGGAGAAGTTAAAAAACAAGGATTTAGAAAGAATATCAATTGAAGAATTTAAAAAATCTAGAAAAACTCCAATAACGATTGTTTTAGACAATGTAAGAAGCTCTTTAAATGTAGGATCAGTGTTTAGAACTTCTGATGCTTTTTTAATTGAAAAAATAATACTATGTGGTATTACTCCAACCCCACCAAATAAAGATATCAGAAAATCTGCACTTGGCTCAACTAATTCTGTAGATTGGGATTATGAAAATAATACAATAGATGCCGTGTTAAAATTAAAAAAAAATAACTATCAAATTATCGGTGTTGAGCAAGTAAAAGAGTCTACAATGCTTAATAATTTTAATATCTCAAAAAATCCAATTGCAATAATATTTGGTAACGAAGTAGATGGCGTAAACAATGATGTGATAAATCTTTGTAATGAAATTATTGAAATTCCTCAATTTGGGACTAAACATTCTTTAAATATATCCGTTAGTTCAGGTATTGTTATTTGGGAATTATGGAATAAATTAGTTTCTTTTAAAAACTAACTATATTTTTTATGTTAGTAATAGAAAAAGTATCAACTTATCACTAGCTAATTACTAACATTAAATGTGAATAACACTGAAAAAAACATCTCTTACCTCTGAAGTTTTTATTTACATTTGTAATAATAATAAATTTTAATACATCCAGACATGAAGACCTTTAAATTCTCATATATTCTTACTGCAATTATATTTTTTAGTAGCTGTGGTATAGATCAAATGGCAACTAAATACGATACAGTTAACTTCACAACTACACCTCCAGTACTTCAAGCTCATGGTGGAAAGGTATCTCTAAACTTAGACGCAAATTTTCCTGCAAAATATTTTGCAAAAAAAGCGACAGTTGATTTCACACCTGTACTAGTTTATAATGAAGGAGAAACAGCATTTAAAACTATCATAATTCAAGGAGAAGAAGCTACAGGTGGAGAAGCTACAGTATTCAATGCTACAGGAGGTGGCTTTAAATACCAAGATAAAATTACCTATACAGATAAAATGGTAAATTCTCGCCTAGAACTAAGAGCTACTGCTAAGCAGAAAGACAAAGAAAAGGTTTTAGGGCCTGTTAATATCGCTAATGGAGTTATTGCTACGTCAACAAGAGTTAAAGACAATGAAGATTTAGCAAACAATAATCATGGATATGAACATGAGACTATTTTAGAGGAGTCAGCAACTATATACTTTTTAGTTAATCAGTCAAATATCAGAACAACTGAAAAAAGCGATGCAGACATTACTGAATTAAAGAAATTTTCTAAAAAAGGCTATAAAACTCATTCAATAGAAATCATATCATATGCTTCTCCTGAAGGAGCAGTTAATATGAACGATAATGTTTCAGAAAAAAGAATGAAGAGTACGTTAAATTATACTAAAAGATTGTTAAAATCAATGAAAGTAGACGGCGCAAGAAACAATGACCTATATACTGAGTCTTCAGTTGGTGAAGATTGGGAAGGATTTGAATCTTTAGTAAAAGATTCTGATATTAAAGACAAAAGAAAAATAAATAACATTGTTAACTCTATTTCTGATGTTGAAGTAAGAGAACAACAAATTAGAGATTTGGCTGAAATATATGACGCTATTGAAGATAATGTTTTACCTCAATTAAGAAAAGCGACAATAATTATTAGATCTTATGAGCCTAAAAGATCTGATGAAGAAATTGCCTCTTTATCAATCACTAATCCTAATGAGTTAAGTGTAGAAGAATTATTGTTTTCAGCTACATTAGCTGATAACGAAATTGATCAGACTAAAATCTACAATAAAGCCGTTGAACTTCACAATGATTGGAGAGGATACAATAATATTGCTTGTATTCACATAGCAAATGGCGATCTAAATTCTGCAATGGATTATCTTAACAAAGCAACATCAATTAAAGAAGAAAATTCTGACATAAGTACAAACAAAGGAATTATTGCAGCAAGAATTGGCAAACTAGCAAATGCTCAAGTTTTATTTGACAAAGCAAATACAACTGAAAGGAACCAAGCAATATTGGATATAAGACAAGGAGAATACAATAAAGCAGTTCGTTACTTCAAAAATAGCAAATCACATAACGCGACACTAGCTAAATTAATGAACGGATCAAATAATGTTGCTTGCAATGAATCTACTGCAGAGTGCTATTATCTTAATTCAATAGCAAAGGTAAGGTCTGGAGATAATGATGGAGCTATTAATATGCTTAAAAAAGCTATTAACGCTAATTCTAAGTTTAAATCAGAAGCAGTTAATGATTATGAATTTTACAACTTGCGATCTGATAGCAATTTCATTGATTTAACAAAGTAATATTATTAATTATCATTAAAAAAAGCTCCATATGGAGCTTTTTTATTTGTGTGAAAATCATAAAGATAACATCATAAATCTATTTTAGAAATGCCAGGATCATAATGTAATTTTAAAATATCCTTTATACGATTATAAACAGATTTATCAGAAACAAAGTCAACTAAAGTAACATCAATCAATAGCACTGGGAAATCGTTTTGTTTTCGTAAATAATCTAGATATTTATCTTGTATACTATGTAAGTAACTATCACTAATTTTTTGTTCAAAATCTCTTCCTCTTTTTTTAATATTTTTTTGTAGTCTATTAATATCTGAATATAAATAAACTACCAAATCAGGTGATGGAATTGACGAAGAAGTTATCTCATATAATCTATTAAATAGTTGCATTTCATCTTTATTAAGATTTGTTTGAGCAAAAAGCTTTGATTTGACGAAAAAATAATCTGAAATTATCTGATTTTTGAATAAATCTTGATTTTTTATTAGCTTGAACTGTTGGTATCTTTCAGCCATAAAAAAAAGTTCCAAGGCGAATGCATGTTTTGAAGGTTCTTTATAAAATTTAGGTAAAAAAGGATTGTCAGCAAAAGCTTCTAACAGTAATCTAGCATTATTATCCTTAGACAACATTTTAGATAATGTTGTTTTTCCACTTCCAATATTACCTTCTATTGCAATATGTTTATACCTCATATAAAATTACTTGTTCATTATCTTTAGTTTCATTAAGCAATTGATTTACTGTTCTTTTATATTTAGGATGAACATAAAGTGGCGCAAGCTCATTTAAAGGAACTAAAACAAAATTTCTTTCATGCATATGTTTATGCGGAATACACAGATCTATAGTTTCAATAATATCGTCATTATAAAAGATTATATCAATATCTATCAATCTTTCTCCCCATTTTTCTATCCTTATTCTTCCTAAATTATTTTCAATTAAAAGTACACCCCTTAACAGTTCATTAGATGATAAATTTGTTTCAATCTTAATAATTTGATTCAAATAATTCTCTTGCCCTTCAACTCTCCAAGGCGTGCTTTGATAAATCTGAGAGAAGGAAAGAACATTTCCAATTTCTTCTTTTATACAATTGACAGCGCTCGATAGTTGTTTAAATCTATCTCCTATATTACTTCCTAATTGTAAATATGCAACATTCATGCGTATTAAATTTAATCAAAAGTAATAAGAAAGAAAGAATAGACTATTAATAATTGTATTTTTGTATAAAATTAAACAAATGAAATCATTTTTAAAAAATATATTATCAACTATAATTGGTATAGTTTCTTCAATACTACTATTGTTAATAATAATGCTAGTAATTTTTTCAATTGCAAGTACTGATAATGAAGTTAAAATTAAAAAGAATAGTATTCTTAAAATAGATCTATCTAATAATACCATAGTTGAGAGAAGTCCAACAAATCCCTTAGAAGCATTCAATTTTACAGGAGAAATGTTAGATAATTTAGAGTTAAAGGAAGTTCTGGATAATATTGAAAAAGCTAAATATGATGACAATATAGTAGCTATTTATTTAAATAATACAATTGTAAATGCTGGCTTATCACAAACAGAAGAAATTAGAAATAAACTACTTGAATTCAAAAAGACAGGAAAGCGAATTATCTCTTACTCAGAAGTATATTCACAGTTATCTTATTACTTATCCTCTGTTTCAAATAGCATCTATTTGAATCCTGAAGGTGTAATAGATTTAAAAGGACTTTCTGCATCTCCAATGTTTTATAAAGGTCTACTAGAAAAACTTGATATAGATATGCAAATTATTAGACACGGAAAATTCAAAAGCGCAGTTGAGCCTTTTACTTTAACTAAAATGAGCGCAGAAAACAGAGAACAGATGTCCCTTTTTCTTAACTCAATAGCTGATAATTTAATGGATAGCATTGCTAATCAAAGAGGCCTTACTATTTCTGAGGTTCAAAATCATGCAGATCAACTCTCGTTAGAAAATGCTAAATCTTGTATTGAATTAAATTATGTTGATGCTTTAATGTATCAAGATCAGGTTAATGACAGCTTATTATCTCTATCCCAAAGTGAAAAGTTGAATATAATTTCTATTAATAAGTACTCTAGTGTGAAAATCAATACAAAAGATATTAGTAGAAATAAAATTGCTATAATTTATGCCACTGGCTCAATAAGTTCTGGCAAGGGAAGCGAAAGTAGCATTGGCTCAGAAACTACTGCTAAAGCGATTAAAGATGCTAGAGAAGATAAAAATGTCAAAGGCATTGTCTTTAGAATTAATTCAGGTGGAGGTAGTGCCTTAGCTTCAGATGTAATATGGAGAGAAACTATATTGACGAAAGAAGCAAAAATACCATTTGTGGTTTCTATGGGTGATTATGCGGCAAGTGGCGGTTACTATATTGCGTGTGCAGCAGATAGTATTGTAGCAAATCCAACAACACTTACTGGCTCAATAGGTGTGTTTGGTATGATACCTAACTTACAAAATTTCTATAAGAACAAATTAGGAATTACTATTGATACAGCAAATACAAATAAATATGCTGACATGGGGATTAATAGACCACTAACTAATTATGAAAAAAGAAAGATTCAAAAAAGTATAGCAAATGTTTATGAGACATTTATCACTCATGTCTCAGAAGGCAGAAATATTAGCAAGTCATCTGTTGATGAGATTGGACAAGGAAGAATTTGGACAGGATACGATGCAAAGAAAATAGGGCTAATTGATACTTACGGTGGCATTGAGAAAGCTATTGATATAGCATCAACATTAGCTAATATTGATGATTATCGTATTATATCACTTCCAAAAAAGAAAGATCCTTTTTCAGAATTTGCAACTAAATTTGCCTCAGGTTCAAATATTTCAAATATTTTACTTGATAAAATAGGAGTACGCACTGAATTAACAAAGCCAATTGAAAATATACTTAGCAGAGATAAAGTACAAGCTAGACTCCCTTTTACAATTGAATTAAAATAAAGTTTTTTGAATTGTTTCTTGTACACTAAACTCAGAAATAAAACCTTCATGGGACCTTACATTAAAAACTCTATCGTTATCAAGCAAGAGGTATTGACCTTTAATTCCTAATAAAACTCCCTCTATAGTTGGATACTTTTCAAGTTTTACACTTTTAATCTTAACTGGATATTTGGTAACAGGGTAGTTTATCTCTGTCACTGTATTATCCGGTAAAATATATTGTTTTAATTCATCTGGCACATGAACTGAAAGTTCCTCTTTCATTTTGACTAGATCGACTTTATCTGGTGATCCCGAAAGCATCTTACGCCAATTAGTTATATCTGCTACAAAACGCTTCAGTGAAACCTCAATATCTCCAGAGAATCTTCTGTTTGGAACTTCAGCTAACAATATAGCTTGACTTGCTCCCTGATCCATCCATCTTATAACACCCTGTGTTCCTCTAGTTATCCCAACTTTAATACCAGAAGAATTAGCTAAATAAACATAATGCGGAGTAAGTTGAAATTCTTTTTCCCAAGCTAAATCCCTTTCCTCAATACCTAAATGTGCAGTACATAATTCAGGCTTAAAAATAGATTGTGATGCTAAAGGGGATTCCCAATAACATTTATAACAGTATCCTGAATTTCTATAAAAAGATGTCATTATTTTTTCGCAACTACATACAACATTTCCACTCCATTTAATAATTAATTTTTTACCAATATATCTATTCATATCGTGAATCTCTCCATGTATATCTAGAGTATAGTTTACCACATCCTTTAATGATGTGTTCATTTTTTTTAGTGTATTTCGAAACATATTTTTTGTATTTTCAGCTTTTAAATTTACACATTTGATTCAATTCACTCTAAAAAACACATTACTTTCTTTTTTGATGAGAAAACGTAATAATAGTATTTATAGATGGATTAATAATCCAACTAAGTATCAACAAATAGTATTTGAAAATCTAATAAAAAAAGGCAAAAAAACAAAGTTTGGTAAGGATCATAAATTTCATGATATCAAAGATATTAGTACATTCAAAAACAATATCCCATTAAGAGCATATGAAGATATTGAGCCATATATTAAAAAGGCAAGAAATAATGAAAAAAATATTCTTTGGCCCGGCAAAGTGAAATTCTTTGCAAAATCTTCAGGAACAACAAATAATAAAAGTAAATATATACCAATAACTAAAGATTCCCTATCTCATTGTCACTTTAGATCAGGTAAAGACATGTTATCTTTATATGAAAATAATTTTCCTAAGAAAAACATTTACAATGGGAAAGGGTTAATGCTTGGTGGATCAATATCAAAGAATTTATCTAATAAAATTGGCGATTTGTCAGCAATTTTACTTGATGAATTTCCATTTTGGGTAAGCTATCATCGTGTTCCTGACATCTCAACTGCGCTAATGAAAGAATGGGATCAAAAATTAAATAAAATAGCATTACAAGCAATAAATGAAAACATAACAAATATTACTGGAGTACCTTCATGGATGTTGATTCTTCTCAAAAGAATAGTGAAAATTAGTGGTAAAAAAAATATTTGCGAAGTTTGGCCGAATCTAGAGTTGTATATGCACGGTGGAGTTAACTTTGAACCATACAGAAGTCAATTTGACACATTAATTCCAAATAATAAAATGAATTATCTTGAAGGGTATAATGCATCTGAGGGATTCTTTGGCTTGCAAGACCTAAAAAAAAGTAAAGGTCTATTACTACTACTTAATAATGGAATATTTTATGAATTTATTGAAATATCTGATTATAATAAAGGAATAAGAGAAACCATTGGTTTAAATCAAGTAAGGCAAAAAGTCAATTATGTTATTATTATCACTACAAATGCTGGTTTGTGGCGATATATAATTGGGGATCTTGTTTGTTTCACTACAACTTTTCCTTTCAGAATTAAAATTACAGGAAGAATTACATCTTGTATTAATAGCTTTGGCGAAGAATTAATGGTACATAATACTGACAGAGCAATAACATATTGTTGTGAAAAGTTTAATTGTTCAATTTCTGATTATACGGTTGCTCCAATATTTCTAGATGAACATTGTGGTTGTCATCAATGGCTTATTGAGTTTAATAAGAAGCCTGAAAATCTAAACCAGTTTATTAAGGAAATTGATATTTCCTTAAAAAAAATAAATTCTGACTATGAAGCTAAAAGATATAAAAACATTATTCTTCAAGCGCCCAAACTAGTTGTACTTGAAAATAATGAATTTTATCTATGGTTAAAGGAAAACAATAGACTTGGAGGCCAGTTTAAAATCCCCAGGCTTTCTGAAAATAGAGAACTAGCAGATAATATTATTTCTATCAGCAGAAGTTTTCAACAATAATCAACACTAAATTCAGATTATCATATTTATCAATAATACTTTTTTTATTTTAGACAAAAATTATAAAAATGCACATCGCCATAGCAGGAAACATAGGTTCAGGAAAAACAACACTTACTACAAAACTATCTAAACATTATAAATGGGAAGCTCATTATGAAGATGTAGAAAACAATCCATACTTAAATGACTTTTATAAAGATATGCAAAGATGGTCGTTTAACTTACAAGTTTATTTTCTAAATAGTAGATTCAGACAAATTGTTTCAATTAAAGAAAGTGGCAAAACATATATACAAGATAGAACGATTTTTGAAGATGCTAAAATATTTGCCCCAAACCTACACCAGATGGGTCTTATGAGTTCAAGAGACTTTGATAATTATATGGAGATATTTAATCTTATGGATGGATTTATTGACGGACCAGATTTGTTAATTTATTTAAGAGCTTCCGTATCTACTTTAGTTGAGCAAATACAAAAAAGAGGAAGAGACTATGAGAACAGTATTCGTTTAGATTACCTAACTAGATTAAATGAACGCTATGAGGCCTGGATCACAGAATATACTAAGGGCAAATTATTAATCATTGATGTTGATAATATAAATTATGCTGAGAGTGACGAAGATTTAAGTGCTATAATTGAGAAAATAGATGCAGAAATAAATGGTTTATTTTAATATAAAACGGAGAATTATCTACGTTTTATATTAAAATAGTTTTTATTATTTTTTTGCCTTAATATTTAAAATAAAATTATTTTCAATTCCATCAATATTTACCGACACAACTGGTATTTTTCCTGTCATAAACATAATACCATTTTCATTTCTTTTAAAAATATATTCTAATTCAACATCCAACTTTGAACCTTCAAAAAAAGTTAAAACTCCTGATAGTTTATTTTCTTGATTTTCTCTGTCTGAATTAGCCGTAAAAGTAATTGGAAATGTGAATTTATCACTAATTTTCTGACATATAATATCATCTTGACATTCAAATTTATCAATAGTAAGCATCTCAAAAACTTTAGATTCAACTACATAGCCAGACAATGAAGCCTGAGCATATATGTTTTTCGATGCTTTTGATGACAGCTCTATTTCTTCATTAGCCTCAACATTAGTTACATCGACTTTTTCACTATTACCGTGTTCGCCATTACCTAAAACTGGAGCAATAACTAAACCAATTAAGCAAGTTAATTTTATTAAAATATTCATCGAAGGACCAGAAGTATCTTTAAATGGATCTCCAACTGTATCACCAGTAACTGACGCTTTATGCGCATCCGAACCTTTATACGTCATTTCACCATTAATCATTACACCTGCTTCAAATGATTTTTTAGCATTATCCCAAGCTCCACCAGCATTATTTTGGAAAATAGCCCATAAAACACCAGATACAGTTACACCAGCCATATACCCTCCAAGCATTTCAGCAATTATCATATTATTCATTCCAAATATCATTGGAACAAAAGCAATTATCAATGGAAATAAAATAGTCAGAAGACCAGGGGCAAGCATTTCTTTCAATGAAGCTTGAGTAGAAATCTCAACACATTTATCATATTCTGGCTTACCAGTGCCTTCCATTATTCCTGGTATATCTTTAAATTGTCTTCTTACTTCATATACCATTTCCATTGCCGCCTTTCCAACAGCATTCATTGCTAAAGCAGAGAAAACCACTGGAACCATAGCTCCAACAAACAACATTGCTAAAACGGGAGCTTTAAAAATATTTATACCATCTATTCCAGTAAAAGTAACATACGCAGCAAATAAAGCTAAAGAAGTTAATGCTGCAGAAGCAATTGCAAAACCTTTTCCTGTCGCAGCAGTTGTATTTCCTACTGAATCTAATATATCTGTTCTTTCTCTTACAATTGGATCTTGCTCACTCATCTCAGCAATACCACCTGCATTATCAGATATTGGTCCAAATGCATCAATAGCTAATTGCATTGCAGTAGTAGCCATCATTGCAGATGCTGCCATAGCAACACCATAAAATCCTGCAAAAGCATACGAACTCCATATAGCTCCAGCAAATAGTAAAATTGTAGGAAATGTTGATATCATCCCTGTTGCTAAGCCTGCAATTATATTTGTTCCCGCTCCAGTACTTGATTGCTCTACAATCTTTAAAATCGGCTTCTTACCTAGTCCTGTATAATATTCTGTTACTGACGAAATAACACCACCTACTATTAAACCAACAATTGTAGCATAAAAAACTCTCATAGCTGATATTTCAATTAGTCCTTCTCCAAAAAATTCCATTTGCATAGTAGATGGCAACATATAATTTACTAAAAAGTAAGATGAAATTGCAACTAATATAATTGATGTGATATTTCCTTTGTTTAAAGCACCCATAACTTGATCTTCCTTTGCATCATTGTCCTTAATGCTAACAAGCATTGTTCCTATCAAAGAAATAATAACCCCAACACCAGCAATTGCCATTGGTAAAAGAATTGGTCCAATTCCCCCAAATGCATCATTAATATTCCCCCCCATATCTTCAATAATATAGTTTCCTAGAACCATAGCAGCTAATACAGTAGCAACGTATGATCCGAATAAATCAGCCCCCATACCTGCTACATCACCTACATTATCCCCTACATTGTCTGCAATAGTTGCAGGATTTCTTGGGTCATCCTCTGGAATACCAGCCTCAACCTTGCCTACTAAATCAGCTCCTACATCAGCAGCCTTTGTATAAATACCACCGCCAACTCTAGCAAATAAAGCAATAGACTCAGCTCCTAATGAAAAACCAGCTAAAGTTTCTAAAACGATAGTCATATCATGAGTATTTGTCCATGTTCCACCCATAAAAATATTGTAGAAAGCGATAAAGAAAGCCGTTAAACCTAAAACAGCTAGACCAGCAACCCCTAATCCCATAACAGTACCACCACCAAAAGATACTTTTAATGCATTAGGCAAGGACGTACGAGCAGCTTGAGTAGTTCTTACATTTGTTTGAGTAGCTATTTTCATACCCATATTTCCAGCAAGTGCTGAGAAAATTGCCCCTAAAATAAAAGCAATTACAATAAGCCAGTGTGTTGATGGCACAATTGTAGACACGATAAATAACAATATACTTACAACAACTACGAATATAGCTAAGAGTCTGTATTCAGCTTTTAAAAAAGCCAACGCTCCTTCATAAATATGGTCAGAAATTTCTTTCATTTTCCCATTACCTGCATCTTGTTTCAATACCCAAGACTTCTTTATAGTCATATAAATAAGGCCTATTGTAGCCAATATAATTGGTAGATATATCATGTATGATTCCATTTTGTTTTTTGTTTAGTTGTTAAAATGGGTGCAAAAGTAGTATTTTTATACAAATTTCATAATTATACCGTCTTTTTATAATTTCAGAATATGCATTTTATGTACTAATAAAGTAGAATATTAATTGCATTTTTTCTAAGTTTGCATCAAACTAATTTAAAATTCAATAAGAATGAATATTGTAGTGTGCATAAGTAGTGTTCCTGATACAACAGCAAAAATTAATTTTGTTGATAATGATAGTAAATTTGATGACAATGGAGTGCAATTTGTAATTAATCCATATGATGAGTTTGGACTCACAAAAGCTATATTGCTAAAAGAAAAACACGGCGGTAAAATTATTGCAATAACAGTAGGAGAACAAAAAGTGGAACCTGTCATTAGAAAGGCATTAGCTATCGGTGCTGATGAAGCAATAAGAATAAATCATACGCCTAAAGATAGTTTTACAACAGCATATCACATAGCTGAATACTTAAAAAGTAATTCCTATGATTTAATAATAACAGGAAGAGAATCTATTGATTATAATGGAGGTGCTGTAGGGGGTATGGTTGCAGAATTGCTAAGCCTACCATTCATTAATGCCTGTAACGGACTTAATTTTTCAGATGGTATAGTACAAATAACCAGAGAAATAGATGGCGGCAAAGAGAAATTATCAGCTAAACTCCCTTTGATTATTGGAGGTCAAAAAGGTTTGGTACAAGAGTCCGAGCTAAGAATACCTAATATGAGAGGAATTATGCAGGCAAGAACAAAACCACTAAGTGTAATAGAACCATCAAATATTGAAAACCTAAGCACTTCTGTTAAATTTGAAAAACCTGCAGAAAAAGGGGCTTGTAAACTTGTTTCCCCTGATAATGTTGGAGAATTAGTATCGTTACTGCAAAATGAAGCGAAAGTTATATAAACAAAAAGAAATTAAAAAATGTCAGTATTAATATACGCAGAAAGTTGGGATGGAAGTTTTAGGAAAAGCACCTTTGAAGCAATATCATACGCAAATGAGGTATCGAAGTTGTTAGATACAGATCTTGTTGCTATTTCATTTGGCAATGAAAGTAAGCAAGAACTAGAGAAACTAGCAAAATATGGAGCATCTAAAATTATAACATCTGACATAATTCATAAAGGTGACAGCGAAGCAACAACAGAATTTATTTCAAAAAATATAAACGATGTAAATGTCATTGTGTTTGCTAATTCATATACCTCAAAGATGATCGCACCTAGACTAGGTGTAAAACTTAAAGCTGGTATTGCTTCTAATGTTATCGCATTACCGACTTCAACTGATCCCATACAAGTACAAAGAAAATCATTCTCAAGTAAGGCAATAGAAAATATTGAAATTCACAGTGATATAGCAATTATAACTTTAGCTCCTAATGCATATGAAATAATTGAAGATTCGAAAAATTGCCAAATAGAAAAAGTTGAATCAGTAAAAAAAGGTAACATTACAATAAATGGACAAGAAGTTTCTAGCGGTAAAGTCTCATTAGCTGAAGCTGAGATAATAGTATCAGCAGGTAGAGGAATGAAGGGGCCTGAAAACTGGAATCTTATTGAAGAATTAGCTGATGTATTATTTGCAGCGACAGCATGCTCCAAGCCTGTATCTGATATAGGATGGAGACCTCACAGTGAACATGTAGGTCAAACTGGTAAAGCAGTTGCTCCTAACTTATATATTGCTATTGGAATATCTGGGGCAATACAACATTTAGCTGGCGTTAATTCTTCAAAAGTTATGGTTGCTATAAATTCAGATGCTGAAGCGCCATTCTTTAAAGCAGCAGATTATGGAATTATAGGAGATGCATTTGAAATTGTTCCCAAATTGATTGAAGAAATTAAAAAAATAAAATAATTTGAATTTTGTTCAGTTAGATATTACCGCAATAAAACAAAGTGATTCCCAAAACAATGCATATGTTTTACTTTTGAATGAAGCGGATGGAGAAAGACAATTACCAATTGTTATTGGCTGGTGTGAAGCAAGATCAATAGCAGTTGCTTTAGAAGATAATGAAAAACTAGATAGACCTCTAACTCATGATTTATTTAAAACCTTAGGCGATAATTTCAATATTATTGTTGAAAAAATTGTAATACACACATTAATAGAAGGTATTTTTCACTCTTCGTTCTATTGTAAAAATGGAATAACTAATGAAATTGTAGCGATTGACTCAAGGACATCTGATGCAATAGCAATAGCAATAAGATATGGTTGTCCAATATATACATACGAAGATATATTATCTCGAGCTGGAATTATATTAACTAATGATTCATCAGAAGACACTGATTACACTGAACTAAACCTAAATGAAGAAGAGGATAAAAGTGCAAATCCGAAAGACCTCAGAAATTTTAATTTGAATAAACTACAAAAAATGCTTTCTATGGCGATTCAAGAAGAAGACTATGAACAAGCATCAGAAATAAGAGATGAAATTAACAATAGAAAAAGCAAATAGATGAAACGAATTTGTTTTATTATTATTTTAACTTTAGTTTCTTTAATCACTCCTGCACAAAATTTAGAAGGCAGGTGGTTTTTCGAAAGTATTCGTTTAGAGAATGACTCTTCTAACAAAGATTTAAAACCTATTTCTAAAAAAGACTTCCTTTTTATTGGAACTAACGGCACATTTGAGTACGAAATTTCTAAAATCAGCTTATTTGCTTCTGGCAAATGGAGTTTAGATGACAATATACTTGTTTTCAATTATAATCAACCCTCAGACACATCTAGAGAATATAAAATTACCATTAATAGCAATCAATTACTTTTAAATGAAAGTGGAGTTAATTATAAATTTCAGAAAGTAATTATTAATTCTGAATTAGAAAAATCAGAATTCAAATTCAAGAACTTAGGTAGAGGGTTACTGGGCCTAATCACATTAATATTGATTGCTTTCTTGTTTTCTAAAAATCGTAAAAATATTGATTGGCACTTAGTATGGAAAGGCTTATTGATACAAATAGTATTTGCTATATTAATTTTAAAGGTTCCAATTATTCAGAATGGTTTTGAGTGGATTAGTTCAGTTTTTGTTACTATACTTGGATTTACACGAGAGGGTTCTATATTTTTATTTGGAGATATTATTAGTAATACCGACTCCTTTGGATTTATTTTCGCATTCCAAGTTTTACCTACAATTATTTTCTTTTCCGCTCTAACATCTTTACTTTTTTATTTTGGTATATTACAGAAGTTAGTTTATGTATTTGCTGTTTTTATGAAAAAAATCATGAACTTATCAGGATCTGAAAGCTTAGCTGCAGCCGGAAATATATTTTTAGGCCAGACAGAATCACCCCTATTAATTAAACCATATATTGATAAGATGACTATGTCTGAACTTCTTTGTCTTATGTCAGGAGGAATGGCAACAATAGCCGGTGGTGTATTAGCTGCATATATTGGTTTTTTAGGTGGAAATGACCCTGTTCAACAACTTTTCTTTGCAAAACATTTATTAGCAGCTTCGGTAATGTCTGCTCCTGCTGCTGTTGTAGCTTCTAAAATATTACTTCCTGAAAAAGAAGAGGTAAATCAAACTATGGAAATCTCGGATGAACAAATTGGAGCAAATGCTTTGGAAGCTATCAGTATTGGAACAACTCAAGGCATAAAATTAGCAGTAAATGTTGGAGCTATGTTACTAGTATTTATTGCTTTTATTACTATGGCAAATTACTTTCTTAGGGATTATTTTGGAGACTTTACAGGATTAAATAACTGGGTAAATTCTATTACAAATGGACAATATGACGGTCTGACGCTAGAGTTTTTACTTGGATACACATTAGCACCAATCACTTGGATTATGGGTGTTTGTAAGCAAGACATGGTTTTAGTTGGTCAACTTTTAGGAGAAAAAACCATACTAAATGAATTTGTAGCATATGTGTCTTTAGGCGAGATGAAGGCAAGTGGCAAATTCTTTGAAGAAAAATCAATAATTATCGCAACTTACATTTTATGTGGATTCGCTAACTTTGCTTCTATAGGGATTCAAATTGGAGGTATAGGTGCCTTGGCGCCAAAAAGAAGAACAGATTTGTCAAAACTAGGAATTCTTGCTCTTATTGCCGGCACGCTCGCTTGTCTTTTTACAGCGGTAATTGTAGGAATGATTTTATAAAAAAACTAATGAAAAAAATAAAACTGCAAGTTATACTTTTTTTAATTTTTATGAGCCCGATATTAGTATACAGCCAAATAAACTTAAAAGTATATGTTCCTGATGATAATTTTGAAAATTATCTAGAAAATCTAGGAATGGGCGATGGCATTCAACATAATGATAGTGTTTATTATCTTAGTATAGAGATGGTAATTACACTTAATCTAAATAACCTAAATATTTCAGATTTAACAGGTATTGAGAACTTTCCTGTTCTAATCAATTTAAATTGCAACAATAATCAACTTACATCCTTAGACCTAAGCCAAAATATATATTTAGAAAACCTTGAATGTTCATTTAATCAAATTACTTCATTAGATTTAAGTAATAATACTGAACTTACAAACATTTACGTAGATGACAATCAACTATCATATTTGGATTTAAGAAATGGTTTTAATACAAATATTGTAGATTTCTATGCTTCTTATAATCCTTCGCTTTCTTGTATTAATGTAGACAATATTATGTGGTCAACTAATAATTGGCTAGTAGCCAATTATCAAATTGATTCTCAACACTATTTTGATACAAATTGTACACCAACTAATATTACAGAAAATAATTTAACTACTAAAAAACTAATTTATGTTTCTGAAATCTTAGGTAAAAAAACAGCCAACAAAAACAATCAATTACTCTTATACATTTACGATGATGAGAGTACGGAAAAGAAAATAATCATAGATTAAATGCAACAATATTTAAACTTAATGGAACGCGTAATGACGCAAGGAACGCTAAAAGCGGACCGAACTGGTACAGGAACAAAAAGTGTATTTGGTCATCAAATGAGATTTGACTTATCTGAAGGATTTCCCTGCGTTACTACTAAAAAGTTACATTTAAAATCTATCATTCATGAATTACTCTGGTTTTTAAAAGGAGATACTAATATAAAGTACCTTAGAGATAATGGAGTAAGAATTTGGGATGAATGGGCAGATAAAAATGGCGAATTAGGTCATGTTTATGGATATCAGTGGAGAAATTGGCCTGCTCCAGAGGGAAAACACATTGATCAAATTAAACAAGTAATAGACACATTGAAAAACAACCCTGACAGCAGAAGAATTATTGTAAGTGCTTGGAATGTTGGAGAGATTGAACAGATGGCTTTACCCCCATGTCACGCATTCTTTCAATTTTATGTTGCAGACGGAAAACTTTCATGTCAACTATATCAAAGAAGCGCTGATATATTTCTAGGCGTTCCATTTAATATTGCGTCATATGCTTTACTTACTATGATGGTTGCTCAAGTCTGTAATTTAAAATTAGGAGAATTTATACACACCTTAGGTGATGCGCACATTTATACAAATCATTTTGAGCAAACAGAATTACAATTAAGTAGAGATTGTAAAAAATTACCAAAAATGAAAATCAATCCAGAAATTGATAATATTTTTAATTTCTCAATTACAGATTTTGAATTAGTAGACTATGATTTTCATCCTCATATCAAAGGAAAAGTAGCAATTTAATGGCAAAAATAATAGTATTAGGAGCAGGATTAGTAGGAGGCGTCATAGCCAAAGACTTAGCAAAAAAACATAAAGTTACATCAGTAGATATTTCTAGAAAGAACTTAAATAAACTAGATGGAATTGATAAAATATGTGCAGACATATCTAATACAAAAATCTTACAAGATTTAATAAAAGAGTTTGATTTAGTTATTGGTGCCGTACCAGGATTCATGGGCTATAAGATGATGAAGGATGTTATTAAGGCAGGCAAAAATATTGTTGACATATCTTTTTATCCGGAAGATCCATTTCAATTAGATAAACTTGCTAAAGATAATAATGTTATTGCAGTTATGGATTGTGGAGTTGCTCCTGGAATGGGTAATATAATTTTTGGTTATCACGATCTTAATATGAAAATTACCGATTATGAATGTCTAGTTGGTGGACTTCCAGAAAGAAGAGAATGGCCCTATGAATATCAAGCAGTATTTTCTCCCATAGATGTAATTGAAGAATATATTAGACCTGCAAGATATGTGCAAAATAATCAAATCATCATAAAAGAAGCCTTATCAGATGCAGAATTAATTGCATTTGACGAAATTGGCACTCTTGAAAGTTGGAATTCCGATGGATTGAGGAGTTTAATAAAAACAATGACTCATGTTCCAAATATGATAGAAAAGACTTTACGTTATCCAGGATGTATTGAATATCTTAAAGTTTTACGTTCTAGTGGTTTTTTCTCTTATAAAGAAATTGAAGTCAACGGAAATAAAATCAGGCCAATTGATATGACAGCTAAATTATTATTTCCTAAATGGAAAATGGAAAATGGAGATAAAGACTTTACAATAATGAGAATTATTATTAAAGGCATAGAGAATGGTAAAGCCATAACCTATCAATACAACTTGTTAGATCGATTTCAAGATAATACAATATCAATGGCAAGAACAACAGGTTTTACTTGTACGGCTGTAGCTAATTTAATACTTGATGGAAATTATAAACACCACGGAATATCACCTCCTGAATATTTAGGCAAGCATTTTAAATTCATCCATGATTACCTTAAAGAAAGAAAAGTAAATTATAAAAAAGTAATAACATAATGATAGTTTCTATTATAGTAGCAGCAGCAGAAAATGGTGCAATAGGTAAAGATAATGATCTTATCTGGAGGTTTCCCAATGATACACAATTTTTCAAAGAAACAACTCTGGGACATCATGTAATTATGGGACGTAAAAACTTTGAATCTATCCCACACAAATACAGACCACTTCCAAATAGAGTAAACATAATTGTCACAAGACAAGATAATTATACTGCGGAAGAATGTACCGTAGTGAACTCTATTGAATCGGCTTTAGAACTTGCTAAAAAAAATGGAGAATCTGAAGCATTTATAATTGGAGGTGGACAAATATATCAACTAGCACTTGCAAACAATTTAGTAGACAAAATATATTTAACAAGAATACATAGCAAATACGAAGGAGATACTTTTTTTAAAAAATTAAATTCAAAATGGATAGAGAAAAGTAGAAATAAATGCACCGCCGATGAAAAACATCCATATGATTATAGTTTTATAACTTTGGAGAAAAATTAAATTAAAACAATGAAAAAAACATTTTTTATTATAATCTTAATTGGGTTAACATGTTACTCATGTAAGGATGAAGACATTATAAATAATCCAGATTTAATCAGTACCCAAGCGTCTCAAGATAATTTATTTGCAGAAAATATTTTTAATGATGTAATATATATTATTAAAGAAAGTATGCAAAATAGTAGTAAAAGTAAATCTTGTCCAGATTATAAATTAATTAATTCAAACACTGGAGATATTGACACATTAATTGTTGACTTTGGAAATTCAAATTGCTTAAATAACGGTAAGCTGAGAAGAGGTGTGATTAATGTAATTTTTTCAGGAAGATACACGGATTCTTCATCAGTTATTTCAAGTACATTTAACAACTATTATATTAATAACAATTTAGTGCAAGGCGAAGTAGTAATTATAAATCAAGGAATGATTAATAATGGAAATACTATATTTGATATTAAGGTTAAAAATGCAAGTATTAATACCCCCAACGGAACAATAAATTGGCAATCTACTACAAATTGGGAGTGGATAAGTGGAAAAAGTACAATCGGAATTTCTGATGATGCATATACTATTTCAGGAACATCAAGTGGCAATGGGGTTAATGGAAATGCATTCATAACAACAATTACAAATACACTCAAATTAGATTTTTCTTGTTTACCTTATTGTGTTATTACAAGTGGGTTAGTAAAAGTATCTCCAGATGGATACAACGATAGGAACATTAACTATGGAGATTCTTTATGTGATTGTGTTGTAGAGGTTACTGTAAATGAAGAATCTTATCCATTAACGATACTAAACTAAGCTGCTTTTAGTTTAGATAGTGATTGTTTAGTGATTTGAGATTTAACATATGAGGCAGTTATCTTTAATTTTTTTTTATTCTCATCCGAAGGAAATTCATACATTGCTTCAAGCATAATTGCTTCACAAATAGATCGTAACCCTCGAGCACCAAGTTTAAATTCTAATGCTTTCTCTACAATTAAATCTATTGCTTTATCTTCAAATGTAAGTACTATCCCTTCCATATCAAATAGCTTTTGATATTGTTTTGTTAAAGCATTTTTTGGTTCAGTAAGAATACGCTTTAACGCTTCTTGATTTAAAGGATTTAAATATGATAGAACAGGCATCCTACCGATTAGCTCAGGAATTAGACCAAAAGATTTTAAATCTTGTGGAGAGACATACTTAAGTAAATTCTCTTTATTTATTCCTTTTTCATTATTAGCTCTAAAACCAAGAGCTCTAGTATTGAGTCTTTTAGAAATATGTTGTTCTATGCCATCAAATGCACCACCACTGACAAATAAAATATCTTTGGTATCAAGTGCTATCATTTTTTGATCGGGATGTTTTCTTCCTCCTTGCGGTGGCACATTCACAATAGTACCCTCAAGTAATTTTAACATTGCTTGTTGCACTCCTTCACCACTAACGTCTCTTGTAATTGACGGGTTATCTCCTTTTCTTGCAACTTTGTCAATTTCATCAATAAAAACAATCCCTCGTTTGGCATTTTCAACATTATAATCAGCTGCTTGTAATAGTCTAGTAAGTATACTTTCAACATCCTCTCCTACATAACCAGCTTCAGTAAGTACTGTTGCATCTGCAATACAAAATGGCACTTTAAGAAGTTTTGCTATCGTACGTGCAATTAAAGTCTTACCAGTACCTGTTCTCCCAACCATAATAATATTAGATTTTTCAATCTCAATATCATCATTTGTATTATCCTGTAATAATCTTTTGTAGTGATTATATACTGCTACAGAAATTACCTTCTTAACATCATCCTGTCCAACAATAAACTCATCTAAATATGTTTTAATAGCTTTGGGTTTTAACAACTTAAAATCATCAGCTACATTATTGTGAGATTTAGAATCTTCAGCTACCATATCATGAGCTTTAGAAATACAAGCATCGCATATATGTGCAGAATTTCCAGCAATTAGAAGATTTGTATCCTGCTTATTCCTTGCGCAAAAAGAACATACTACTTTTTCAGATTCTGACATTATTTCTTTCTTTCTAGAACTTCGTCAATCATACCATATGATTTTGCTTCTTCAGCAGTCATCCAGTAATCTCTATCACTATCTTTCCAGACTTTCTTGAAATCTTGACCAGAATGATTAGAAATTATCTCATATAATTCATTCTTTAATTTCTTTATTTCATTAGCTGTGATTTCTATGTCAGAAGCTTGCCCTTGAGTTCCACCAAGTGGTTGATGTATCATTACTCGAGAATGCTTAAGAGCTGTTCTTTTACCCGATGCGCCAGCGCATAATAAAACGGCTCCCATAGAAGCCGCCATTCCTGTGCAAATTGTAGAGACATCAGGATTAATATATTGCATCGTATCATAAATGCCGAGTCCAGCATAAACACCTCCTCCAGGTGAATTTAGATATATTAAAATATCTTTATTTGCATCTACTGATTCTAAAAAAAGAAGTTGTGCTTGAATAATATTTGCAACATAATCATTTATGGGAACTCCCAAAAAAATTATTCTATCCATCATTAATCTAGAAAAGACATCCATACTTGCTACATTCATCTGTCTCTCTTCAATAATAGTTGGAGAAATATAATTTCCATGAATTGACTTAAACTCATTAAGATGTAAACTACTTATACCTTGGTGATGTGTTGCATATTTTTCAAATTCTTTTCCGTAATCCATAATTTTAAACTTTTGTTTATTTTTCTGATGCTAATTTAACAAATTGATCGTAAGAAATAGACTTTTCAGTTAATTTGAAATTTTCCTTGTAAACCTTTAATGTTCTTTCGTCAAATATTTGATCATATATTTTCTTTCTCTCTTCTTCATTTTTCAGAATATTATTTGCAATATCTGTCAATTGTTTGTCATCACCTTCTGGCTGACCGTATTGTTTCATCTGAATACTAATTAATTTTTTGGCATGAGCTAAAACATCATCTTGTGTGACTTTAACATTAAAGATTTCCATTACTTTATTTTCAATAAGTTGCCATTGCAAGCTTTTTGCATACATATCGTACTCTTTATCTAGAACTTCAATAGTAATTGGCTGTTCAGAGGTCTTAAGTAACCACCTCTTAAGAAACTCATCGGGCATCTTTAATTTTAGTTTATCTATAAAGTAAGTTACTACATCATTCTTAAGCATTCTATCGCTTTCTGAAATAAACTGATTTTCCGCTTCATTTTTAACCTTAGATTTAAATTCTTTAACAGTTTTTACAGATCCAGCACCATATACTTTGTCAAATAAATCAATATCTAAGCTAGCTGGCTCAAGTCTGTTAATATTTTTAACAGTAAATTTGAATTCTTCTGACACTAAACTATGAAGTGCGGCTTGTTCAACATTTAGCATTGCGGCAAGATCAGTATGATTTGTAAATGCTTTAAGTACATTAACAGTCAAAAAACTATTCGCTTTTAAACCAATAAATTTATTTTTAATTTTTGAGTCAGAAATAAAATCCATTGATACTGTCGCTTCATGCTTGATACCATTTGATAAGACACCACCATTTTGATCTAGTTGTTCTATTGTACAAAATATAAGATCTCCGTCAACAGATACTTCAGGATTACTCATTTTTCCATACTTTTTAGCAATATCATTACAATATCCGTCAACTAATTTTGAATCAGCTTTAATTTTATAATAATTTAATTTGTCTTTAGAAGTAATCTTAACTTCAAAATCAGGAGCGAGACCTATCTCATATTTAAAAATAAAATCCTCTGTTTTTTCCCAATCTACTTCATTGGTGTCCAAGGGCATAGGCGAGCCTAAAACTCTTATTTTTTCAGATGTAATATACTTATATAATTCATCTTGTAATAACTTGTTAACTTCGTCAACTACAATTGAAGTTCTATATTTTTTATTTATAATTCCCATTGGCACTTTCCCTTTTCGAAATCCAGGAATTTCAGCTGTTTTGCGATAGCCTTGAAGTGCTTTTTCAACTTTCTCAGAATAATCATTTACACTTACTTCAACAGAAATAACAGCCATTAAATCTTTTGTTTTGCTTTGTTTTATGTTCATCTTTTTAATATTTAAGGGATGCGAAAATACACTTATTTATCTGATTATAAAATAATGATAAACTAAAAATTTTGAATATATAATTGAATAAATTTATAGTTTTATTTGATCTTTTTTTAAAAAAACCGGGACAATATTAGTATCCCGGTTTTTTCAACAAATGTGCGGGTGAAGGGACTCGAACCCCCACGCCTTGCGGCACTAGATCCTAAGTCTAGCACGTCTACCAATTCCGCCACACCCGCAAAAGGACCGCAAAGATATTATTTTTTAACATTTATATACAAAACACTCTTTAAAGATTTTAGAGTTAAAAAATTATTTAAATTTGTATAAATTAAAAAATAAGAAATGAGTTTATCAGTTAAAGGAAAATTAAGTAGAAAATTAAGTGTTGAAAGCGGTACATCAAAAGCAGGCAAAGAGTGGAAGAAACAGTCTTTTCTTGTTGACACAGGAGCACAATATAACCCAGAAATTTGTTTTCAATTATTTGGCGACGAAAAAATTGAAATATTAAATCATCATAATGAAGGTGATCAAGTAGAAGTTTCATTTAACCTTTCATCTAAAGAATACAACGGGAGATATTTTCACAACATAGATGCATGGAGAATAGAAAATATTGGAGGTGCCTCTGTAAGTCAAGACCAAGATTCTCCAGAATTCAATGCTCCCTCTACTGAAGAAGATGATTTGCCATTTTAAAAATGTCACTCACAGAAAAGTTTGAAAAAATTTTTAAAAGCTTGTTGCCAGCTCCTTTCACAATTGCTGTTTTACTTACTTTTTTAACTTTTTTATTAGCCTTTTTTTTTACCGAAACAGAAGAAAAAAATCATCTTTTAGAAATCTTTTCCTTTTGGGAACAAGGAGTTTGGAATCCTAAACTACTCGTTTTTACAGTTCAAATGATGCTAATGCTTGTTTTAGGTCATGTACTAGCACTTAGCGATAGTGTAAATAGTATAGTCAGCTATGCTGTTAAAAGATGTGATAGCACCCCAAAAGCCGCGGCTATAGTTACATTTTTTACAATCCTTGTATCACTTTTTAACTGGGGTTTAGGTCTAATTTTTGGCGCAATATTTGCTAAAAAAGTAGCTGAACACGCAAGTATAAATAATATTAAAATCAATTACCCTCTAATTGGTGCATGTGGCTATTCGGGTCTTATGGTTTGGCATGGAGGGATTTCAGGTTCTGCCCCAATAAAAGTTGCAGAATCAGGTCATTTTCTTGCGGACCAAATTGGCATTATTTCTCAAAGTGAAACTATATTTTCAACTATGAATATTAGTGTTAGTATTTTATTACTTATCGTATTGCCTATACTGATGTATATTATTGGAAAAAAAGAGAATAAAGAAAAAATAATTTCTATTTATGAAATAAAACAAGAAAAAGAGATTTCAATAATTGGAGCAGAAAAGCTTGATAATAGTAAATTTATAGCATGGATATTTGGAGGGTCAATTCTTTTTTATGCATTTTATAAAGCTATAATATTACCTGAAAATATAACCCTGAAAGTTATCACTCCAAATTATATAAACCTCTTACTACTAGCTATTGGAATTATTATGCATAAAACTTTCATAAACTTTTTAAGAGCAGTTGACAATGCTATTGTCGGATCTTCAGGAATACTAATACAGTTTCCTCTTTATTTTGGTATTATGGGAATCATTAATCAATCAGGGCTTACTTTGTTAATGTCTAATTTTTTTATCAATATTTCAAATGAAATTACTTTCCCAATATTTACATTTCTTAGTGCTGGAATTGTTAATATTTTTGTTCCAAGCGGTGGTGGACAGTGGGCAATACAAGGACCAATCATTGTTGAGGCAGCAACTCAATTAGGTGTAAGTATTCCAAAAAGTATAATGGCATTAGCATATGGAGATCAATTAACAAATATGTTACAACCTTTTTGGGCACTACCTCTGTTGGGGATCACTGGATTAAAAGCAAAGGATATACTGCCTTATACACTGATCTTGTTTATTGTTGGGTTTTCTATTTTTATATTTGGTTTGTTATTTTTTTAAAGATATAGGACTTGTCATATCAGTAGTTACATATGCTTTAGGATTAATCTCTTCAATCATATTAAGAACAGATTTCAACTTTCTTCTAGAAATAACACACCAATATATTTTAACAGGACCATCCTTACCTTGACCATCAATAACAGTAACGCCATGTCCCTTTTCTCTTAAACTTTCTGCAACTGAAGGAGAATTAACTGGACAGAATACTCTTACAACAACATTTCCTACTCCAACAATACGTTCAATATAAGACCCCAGGATTGTTCCTGCTGCAAAACCAGATGCATAAGCTGAAATTAAAATAGGATCATCAATATCCTTAATAACTTGAGAAATTGCTATTATCCAAATTGCAGATTCAACCAATCCAATTAATGCAGCAAAAATTGGTTTATTTTTACTAACCAGAAGAGCTCGCATTGTACCAAGACTCTGATCAGCTAATCTGAGCATGAAAATTATTAGGGCTGAAATTATTAAATCCATTTATTTACTCTTTACATCAAATGCATCTCTTAAACCATTTCCTAAGATCATAAATGATAACACAAGACTCATAATAGCTAGTCCTGGAATAATAGCTAAAAATTCCTTACCCATAATAATATAGTAGTAATGATCTCTTATAATTCCACCCCAACTTGGCATAGGAGGCTGAATTCCGATTCCTAAGAAAGAAAGTCCTGCCTCAATTAAAATAGCTGCAGCAAAATTAGCAGATGAAATAACAATTATTGGTCCAAATACGTTTGGCAATATATGCTTGTAGAGAATTCTTACTGAATTGTAAGCTAGAACTTTACTAGCTTCAATGTACTCTAATTCCCTAATTATTAATACTTGTCCCCTAACAATACGTGCAACTTCAACCCACATTGTAAGACCAATTGCAAAGAAAACTTGCCAATAACCCTTTCCAAGCGCAAGTGTGATTGCAATTACCATAAGTAATGTAGGAATACTCCAGATGACATTAACAAACCACATAACTACATCATCAATTAATCCACCATAATATCCAGAAATAAGCCCAAGAATTATACCGATTAGAAGTGAAATCATTACAGAAAAAAAACCTACAGACAGAGAAATACGAATTCCATAAAGCAAGCGACTTAAAAAATCTCGTCCAAACTTATCACTTCCTAACCAAAAGGTATGTTCTTTAATATTATATTCCCCTAAATACTTCTTCTCTACTTTAGAATTAATAGGAAAATACAAAAGTTCATTGTTGGATATTCTAAAACTATCTATAGCAATACTTTCAGTTTTATTTTTTAATCCTAAAAGTGCAGACTCTAAAAATGTGTTTTTGATTGTTCTATTCTTGAGAAATTCCAAAAAAATCACATTAGTAAAAGGTGTCTGTGTTGCTAATTCAACATGCATTTCATTAGCATATCTAGTTTTATCAGGGCTTATTACTGCAGCAAAAACACCTATGATAACGCATATAATAATATAGCACAATGCTACAAAGGAAAGTTTATTTCCTTTTAATTTTTTCCATGCTAAGCTATTAAGAGATTCCATTATTTATTATGTATCCTACCTTTCCATTCAAATTTTCTAGTAAAAGAGAGTATTATTATCAAAATTACATAAAATGAATAGAATAATTCAAATACAAAAATCCATTTTTTCAAATCATGTCGCTCAAAAAAATCTAGTGCTGGAGAAAGAAACAGATAATCAATTAGGAACTTTATCAGATAAAACAATGTGAAATAAAAAATATAATTATTGTTAAATAATAGAGTGAAAAATAAGGTTAGTAATGATAAGTTGGTAAACATAACAAGAAATGAAGTGTAAATCGTTGATGTATCTTTGTATTCACTACTTTTTGATGTCCATCTAATTCTTTGATTAAGAAAACTCTTTAGAGAATCAATGCTATTGGTTGTGACAATTGCACTTTTATGTTTTGCAAAAACAATACTTTTAGGGTACTCTCTCTTTACTCTGTGTAATAAAAAAACATCGTCACCACTCACAGAAGTTTCATGTTCATAGTCATTTATTTCTAAAAAAACATCTTTCTTATACGCCATATTAGCACCATTACAAAATATCGCATCATTAGATCCAATTGCTCCAGCACCACTAGCAATCAATGAAATAAACTCAAGTGATTGAATTTTCTGAAAAAACCCTTTTTTTTCTTTAATAACAACAGGTCCAGAAACTAATTTAACGCTATCATTTCTAAAGTATCCAACCATTGTTCTTATCCAATAACTGTCAAATAGACAATCAGCATCAGATAATAATATTATGTCTCCTTTAGCATTTGGTATTGCTTCATTAATTGCATTCTTTTTTCCAAAAATACCAACTGGCATATCTATAACTTTTAGATTTTCTAAGTCTGAATTTTCTAAAATAGATAATGTGGCATCAGTAGAATGATCATTTATTAGAATAAATTCTAGATTTTCAATTGGATATACTTGCGACTTAAGGCTATTAATTAGTTGTAAAATATTGTGAGATTCATTTCTTATTGAAACTACAACCGAAACATTAGGATGAGCACTTCTATTTGTTACAATATTTTTATTCCATCCAAATCTGTACTGTAAAATTTTATTTACGTATAGAATTAAAATTATCAAAATCACTAAAATCATTTATTTCTAAAAAAGTTTAGAGTTAAAATAACGCCAATTCCTATTAAAGCAGGAAAAACTAAATTTATAAACCACATTACGAATGTAGCTGATAAAATACCAGTAACATTATTGGAAACAAGGGAGAATAAAAATAGTGCAATTGAACTTCTTGTACTTATCTCCGCAATAGCAATTGTAGGAATAATTGAAATAACAAAAAGCATGGTTGTTGTTAAAATCATAAAATCGATATATGAAACATTAACATCGAAAACATGTAATAATATAAAAAATTGTGTAGTGAAGACAAAGTATCTGGCTATCGAGTATAGTAGTGTTTCTAGTAAGTCAGAGTAATTATAGAAAGAGAATATCTCATTATATTTAGAATACTTATTTAAGAATTTAAACTTAGATAAAATTACAGAAAATACAGATGCGTTAAGAAAAAGTGTTATTAATAAAACAATAAGTAGTATAACAACAAATACCATAAGTGGATATGAAAAGACAAAATCTGATAATAGAATTTTGAAATCAGGCATTAAATTTGGCAACAGCAAAAAACCTAATAAGCCAAAAATAATAGTCGTTATTAACTGAGCCATAGATCCAATAACTGTGATTAATACAGCTTGAACCTTATCTGCTTTTTGAATACAAAAGACTCTTCCAGCATATTCTCCAACCCTATTAGGAGTAAAAGATGAGATAGTGATACCTGCAAATACTGCTTTAATAGATTGGTTAAGAGATATCTTTTCGATTTTATAAATTAAAGTTCGCCACTTTAAAGCTTCTAAAAACCAATTAACAAACATCATCAACACAACAAGTAAAATAGTTGGAAAATTTTCTCTTATATTTACACGTATTTTATTCAAATCCGTACTAATAACATCTCCTTTGGAGATGAGCTGTTTGTATAAAAAGAATAATGCTAATAATACAATCAAAACTTTTATTAGAAAGCCAAGAGTTTTTTTACTTCTCATTTATTAGTTTTGTTTAAACAAAGATAACAATTGAAAACTGATAAAATTATTTTAGGTATTGATCCGGGAACTACTATAATGGGATATGGAATTATTCATATTAAAGGAAGTAATATGCATTTAATTCAGATGGGAGTGCTTCATTTATCTAAATTAAATTCTCATGAATTAAAACTTAAAAAAATATTTGAACGTACTTTACAGCTTGTAGATGAGTATAAGCCAGATGAATTTGCTGTTGAAGCACCTTTTTTTGGAAAAAATGTTCAGTCTATGTTGAAGCTTGGAAGAGCTCAGGGGGTAGCAATGTCAGCTGCGTTATATAGAAATGTTCCTATATTTGAGTATGCACCAAAAAAAATTAAAATGGCAATTACTGGTAAGGGGACATCTAGCAAAGAACAAGTTGCAGCAATGCTAAAATCTATTTTAAAAATAAATGAAATGCCTAAACATCTTGATGCAAGTGATGGTTTAGCTGCTGCAGTCTGTCATTATTTTCAAAGAAATTCAGATTCGCATAATAAAAATTATACTAACTGGTCTTCTTTTATAAAGAATAACCCAAAAAAAATTATAAAAAAGAACTGATTTTTTTTGCAATTTCATTCATTTCTATTTCAGAAAAACTTAATCTTTTTACATCAAAATTAATATCTGAAACTGTATGAAGAGGGATTAAGTGGATATGCGCATGTGGGACTTCTAAACCTATGACAGAGACTCCAATACGTTTACATTTTATTACTTTTTTCATAGCAATTGCAATTTTCTTAGAATATTTAAACAGCTCCACAAAGTGTTCGTCAGATAAATCAAATATGTAATCTACTTCTCTTTTTGGAATTACCAATACATGACCATATACTATGGGGTTTATGTCCAAGAAAGCAAAGAATCTATCATTTTCAGCTATTTTATAAGATGGAATCTCTCCTTTTACTATTTTAGTAAATATGGTAGACATTAAAGAGGTTGAATATCTTTAATCTCAAAATAAACAATACCACTAGGAACAGTTATTTCTGCAATTTCACCTACTGATTTTCCTAGAAGCCCTTTGCCTATTGGAGAAGTAGATGAAATCTTATTAGAAGCTAAATCTGATTCTGATTCTGAGACAATAGCATAAGTCATCATCATATCATTAGCGGAATTAACTATTGTTACTTTAGTTAGTAAATGTACTGTTGATGTATCCATATCTTTCTTTTCAAGTACACGTGCATTTGCAAAATCATTTTCTAATTTTGAAATTCTAGCTTCTAATAAACCTTGCGCCTCTTTAGCAGCATCATATTCAGCATTCTCAGATAAATCACCTTTATCCCTTGCTTCAGCAATTTGAGAAATAATATTAGGACGATCTTTTGATTTTAATTTTTGCAATTCAGACTTTAAATCATCATACCCTTGTTGTGATAAATAAATTTTATTCATAATAATAAAAATATATAGGATTATATCCTATTGTTACTAAAAAAAATTAAAACCCTATAGATTTATTCTAGCCCCAATTGAATGTGATCCTTGAAAGGGATCTGTGTGTCTATATGAATAATCTAAACCAAATGTAGATCCACTATCACCCATAGGTAACTCAATGGTAAAACCAGCTGAAGGTCCTCTTAAAGCAGTTGTTCTTGTACTTGGTGTTCTTATTCCTTCTTCATATGTATACCCCATACGAACCATAAATAACTCATTGTACGCATATTCACCCCCTAACCTGTACTGATCTTTTTGAAATGAATTAGATGTAAATGTTCCCGCACCTGTTAATCTATGCTGAGCATGTGTAAGATCATATGAAATTCCAATATTTAAAAGTGCAGGTAATTCTAGTTCTGATGATCTTTGTTCTACTGTCATCTTATAATCATCACCATCTCCAACTATTCCTCTAAATGAAAGTCCATCTCCACTAAATGACATTCTAGGACCTACATTTTTTAAAGAAATTCCAAATTTAAGGTTGTCTTTTTTACCTGTAACATATTGAATACCTGCATCAACAGCTACACCATTAGCAGAAACATTTGATATTTGTTCAGAAATTACTTTTACCGTAACACCACCATAGATACTATTTGAAAATATTTTAGCATATGATAGGGACATATTCATAAAACTAGGTGTATATGTTGAATTAGTACCATCTGGAGATTCTACAGTAGTTATTTCAATTTCACCAAAATCCATACTCATTACAGAAAAACCTAAAACTCCTGATTCGCCGACTTTTTGAGAAAGCCCAAAAGAACTAATTGTACTAACAGCATCATTAGCAGAAAACATTTTGTCACCATATTGCAACCATGATGTCTGAGAAAAAACAAGCTCAGTTTTTTCAGTAAATGCAAGTCCTGCTACATTTGAATAAATTCCCTCTAATCCTCTTACTCCAGCAACATTTGCTCCAGCCCAACCAGTAGTTCTAGCCCAAGGATTAATTAATAATTCTGAAGCTCCTGCTTGACCTGATCTCTGAGGATTTCCAGCAAAAATTGTATTAACAAAAAGGAATATAAATGCTATACCTACAGTCTTCTTTATCAAGTTACTCATTTGTTTCATATCTATACTATTTATTATCGTCTCTATATTTTATTTATTAAAAGGTATCTAAATCAATAGGTCTTAAAGAACCAAACCATTTAATTACTTTGTCTTTTTCTACATATTCGTTTGCATTTGAGTCCCATATTTTTGCACGAACATGAATAATATACAAGCCTGAAGCTATTGGAATACCAAAGTCATTTTTCAAATCCCAATCAACAGAAGTAATATTATCATCTTTTTCAATTGTTCGCACTAACGCACCACCAATAGAGTATATCTTTATAGACGCTCTTTGAGGGAGATTTGTAATTTTAACTCTATTATCAAGTTGATTTGTTTCATATGTAGAATATCCATAATACGGATTAGGAACAGCTTTTATCGTCTCCATAGCATCTAAAGCAACCGATACATTTCCTTTAACAGCTACAATCTCTTCAGTACTGAAACTATATGTTGGATTAAAACCATTCATTGAAACTGCTTCAATTACTCTAGCTTTAGCTGAACCCGAGAAATTTGTTGTGGCTGTTGCAGTGAATGATTCACCAACTTCATAATCTACCCCATCGTAAGTAACCTTTTTACCACCCCAAGAACTTGCAGAATTCTCATATGCAACTACATAATTACTTCCTAAACTTAAAGCCATATTTTTATCAAAAAATTTATCTGAGGCAACAGTTTCATATTGTTTATAAGGCTTGGTAACTCGTAATTTAACTGTAGCTGTATTTGATAAATTAAGACTTCTTCCTGGAGCTAAAACTGGAGCCCCAACCCAAGTAACATTTTTAAAGACTGCCCATTTTGATGTCAAAGATTCTTCCATTAGTTTCTCGTAAATCCAATAAGATTCATCATAATTTGGTGAGAAATCACATTCAGTTATGTCATTAATATAATCATCAGTTGCTTTTACCCATGATTCTCCTCTAACAACATAAATAAAATGTTTACCACCTAGCAAGTAATTTCCACCTGTAAACTGCTCTCCTGTTGGTGCTGTAGGGTCATATTGAGGAAAATCATCAGTTACTAATCTACCTGTTGGATTCCATAACATATCATTACCGTTTTCAGAAGTTTGCCATGAATCTTCTGAAAAAATAATATTTAAACGCTCCCCAGTCTCAATATCAATTGCATATCCAGGAAACCATCCTAATCCCATTGTATTACTATCATCTACATTACCATCTTTATCTAGAGATGCTGATTGTCTTAGCCCCATTTTTACCTGTTGACCTTCGGAAAGAGCTGGATCATCTTGCGCTTCCACTACGCATACTCTGCTCCACTTAGATTTATCATCAGTAAATACAATATCTACAGAATTTAGATTTTCTAACTTTGCTAGATTAGTAATAGAATTACTTAATCCAGGACCATCATTAAAGTAAGAGGCATATCTGTAAGGAGACCATGTTCCTCCAGTCCATTCAAAACCGCCAAATGCATTAGTTGTTTGAACAACAGCACCCTCAAATGCTCCATTTGGATCATCTGAACTATAATCACTTAGCTGTGCATTCGTTTCATTTACAAAAGTCCCAGATCTAATCCAATTAAAACCCCATAAGCTAAAAAATGCATTTTCATCATCTCTATCTGCTACGCCTGATAACCATCGATCATTATTATTATCAAATTCTATAGTACCAGAAATCAACCCATTATTTTCAATATTGTCAGGGTCAGAACCAGGATTAACCGTTTGCAATACTTTAACATTTAATCCTAACTTAGAAATATACTTTTCTGAACCAACAGCTATATCATCATTAGCAAATGAAACAATATTTCCTGTTTCATTATTTGTTAACTCCCATCTGTTGTAAGATACAATTTTATTTAGTTCAATAACAGGGTTCATTAATTTAAACGTAAACTGTCCACTTGGAATTTTAAGAGGATCAACTACAGTAATGGTTAAAGGCCCATTACCTTGTTTATATTCAGGATACAGACTTCTATGATCAGGTGAATTTAGAATTTCTTCGACAGTTGTAGCAGTAAGTTCAAGTGACATTCCTCCATTTCCTTGACCTTCTAATCTTGTTAACTTAACTCCATCACCATATGACGCATTTATATTTGTTCCATTACTTTCTGATTCAATAAAGTGAGGTATCGCAGAATATACCTTAATATTTCTCCTTCCTGAAATGTAAGGTTGATTTCTTCCGTCGTAATCAATCGCATTCACATCATAGGGAGAAGCATTTTCTTCTGCTCTATTATAACCATAGGCTATTGCCATAAAGTAATATGTTTTATGATTCACTAATCTAGTATTTCCTAATGCAAATTTATCATCCTTAATCTGAAATGAGAATGATACACCATCATCAACTGAACCAATTACTCCCTCACTTAAAACGGAAGCGACTTCCTCAATTGGTGTGTAAACACCTAAAATTGGGTCCAAATATTGATTTACAATTCCAGTAACATCATCTTTGATATCAGATCTGTATATTAATCTTGCTCTATCAGCATCATCTAAATCAGTTGCTGAAACAGTAGCATCTTTTAATTGATAAACTAAATATCCTTGAAAAGTGTAAGCACTATCATTTAGCAAATTATCTGGTTTTGTGATATATGGATCTTTCTCTGCATATGATTGATCAATATTATTTGAAGTTCCACTATTTGAAAGAGTAAAAATCAATTCTTTATCTAATTCTCTAATTGTCAAATCAGGTGCATCAGGTCCATTAAGAATATTAAAATTGTTATCAAATAGTGCTTGAGCCTCTCTATCATAAATTTTAAGTAATTGGATAGATGCAGTTTGTCCTCCTGATTTAGCTCTGGCCCAAACAACACCAGTTGTAATTGTGTTAACAGCTCCAGGTTCAAGTGTAAAGGGTCCAGCCGATTGTAAAAACCTTCTGTCAGCTGGCACATTTCCTGCCGTTACTTCAGTCCATTCTTGTCCAGGAAAAGCATCATCAGAAGTTCCAGGAAACATGAAATTACAAAGATCAGTTGTAGTTCCATTACCTGCACCGTGACCATCACCTCCATAAGTCATTGGCACATTATCTTTCCAAATACCTCTTAAGTAATTATAAATGTCTGTACCCCCTTCTGGGTTTCCTGTTACAGTAAAATCGTTGTTATAATACACAAATTTAGACATAATAATTTGTTCGCCTGCCTCATCAATAACACCATCTCTATCATTATCAATTCCATCTCCCTGATCTGCAATTGGGCCTTGAAAGAAATCAACACCTATAGCAGGTGGATTAAAACCATATCCAGCAGCCCCCTCATCCTCAGCATCTCCGTTATAACAAAATCCAAGTCCTAGGCCAACATCACAACCTACATAATCATCTAAATAATAACCTAAATCAGCATCGACCCACTGTCCAAAATATGTATCATTTAAAGGTAATGTTGATCTATTAATTACTTTATAATTGTAAAAAGACATGTCATTAACTTCATTATCAGATGCAAAACCAAAGGCCTGTGCATGAATTTCTAATCCAAGGGGCTCCGCTTCTGTCTCTGTATGAATATTTCCTTTATCATTAAAAATCCAAAATAATGTTTGATCACCAAATAACTTAGCATCATCATTAGTTCCAGTTATGTTGTAATCAGGATAGTCTCCATCGTATGGCTCATAAAGACCATTGCCATTAACATCATAGTATGGTGCAAGAAATTCATCCTGGCCCTGGGCAGGATCTCCATGAGCTGGCCATTCTAAAATAGAAGGAGGAGGAGTATAAGTTGGATCAACGTTGATTCTAGCAATATGCTCTTCTACTTCAGATCGTTCTAATTTAAAATGTTTATCCCATTTATTACACTCATCAGCAGAAATAGTTGCATTTGTAGTATTTAACGGCCCTGGCCAAAAGTCATTTCCACTTTGACGGTAAGTCATTGCTGCTACCTTTAGTTGACCACCATCATCTACGCCTCCTATCCATAATGCGCCTGCGAACATAGAATGCTTATTGCCATCTTTAGGTATTTCATACCTTGCATCTGACAAGTTCCACCACATATCACCACCTGCCATTATAGTAGTTCTTATATTATTTACATCAAGATCTGTCTGAGATGTAGATGGATTACATCCTGCTGCAACTTTAGTGTTAATCACCACTGCAGGACTGTTATTCTCAACATTTTCTTTTGCCATCAATTCTGTTGTAAAGAAGGCGATTGATAGTATTATTATTTGTTTGATATTCTTATTCATAAAAACTTTTTTTCTTTTTATCTATTTCTATATATTAAAATTGTAAGCTAACACCAGCTCTAAACATTCTAGGCAAACTATAGTTATTTGGATTATTAACTGCTAATGAATAAAGATATCTAAAAGAATCAGCATCATTTTTAGCATCAATAGCACTCTGAGATGCAGCGGCAGTTAAATAACCATCATCCTGAGCATTTCCTGTTGCACGATAAACACTTATAATATTTTTAGCATTCATTAAATTTTGTATTTGTAAATACACATTTACATGTGAGCTTTTCTTCTCGTTCCATTTAATCTCAAACTCTTTATTAATTTTCATATTGATTCTAAATTGCCAAGGCAATCTAGATCCGTTTAAAGAACCTTCAAGAGTTGATCTGTCATTGATTCCATCAGCTGCCTCTTGAGTTATGTTTGATTGCTTAGAATATGGAGTCCCTGATCCAGCGGCTAATGTTAAGTTTGCACCAGCATTTTCAAATACATTTAATCCAAACCATACTGGTCCATTATAATCTTTTCCATCTCCATAATGATAATCAATTGCAGCAGATATTGCATGTCTTTGGTCATAAGATAGTGGAATAGTAGTTCTTAGATTTGGCTGACCAGTATTAACCAAACTTTGTCCTGATGTCGCTGATGAACCCGTCCCATCAGCAAACTGTAATGTATAATTCGCAGTTAACTGAACATTATTTGTTCTTCTCAAATCATAGTTGATAGACATTCCTTTAACAGTACCAAAATCAATGTTGTCATAAGTATAATATTGGGCTGGATAAGCCGATAAAACATTTGTAATTTGTATCATATCTCGCAATTCTTTATAGAAAGCTGATATTTTTAAAGCAGATTTTAAAGATAATGTTTTTGCAAAACCTAGTTCGTAATCAACAGTTTTTTCTGGCTTAAGATTTGGGTTATTTAAAGTAGCACCAACTCTATCAGCCATAAACAAGTAATCAACAGGTTCAAGTCTATTTCCTGTGGGTGGTCTTTGTGTTAAGACATCATAATGAGCAAAAAATTGAGCTTCATCTGAAATTGGGAATGAAAAAGCAATTCGAGGCATAAATATTAGTTCCGGAGTATAATCCTCAAAAGCTTGATCAACATTAACAATGCCTTCTTTAGCAGATTGTGCATCGATTAAATATGGAGAAATTTTACCGCCTGCTGCTTCAGCAAGTAAAGTTGGATCAGATATTTGCAAGCCTTCTGCGTTATACCATGAGTCATCAGTATTGTCTCTGTATCCAACAATACTAGAAGGATTCTCTATATCATCAACATATACAACAAAATCATTTCCAATAGTCGAAGGGATGTCAGTCCCATTTAATAAATCAGTATTTGCACTTGCAGTGAAAGCACTATAAAGCAAATGCTGGTCTTTTAATACTTTCTGATTTGCATCATATCTATCAATCCTAAGACCGACATTAAAAATTAAATCTTCGATTGCAAATTTATCCTGAATATATCCAGCAGTATATATTGGATTAAAAGCAGCTATAGATCTATCACTCCCTTCCTCAAAGAAACTTTGAAGAGTGGGCGTAGAAGTTGGTTTATTACCATAAATATCATACCCGTAATAATAAACAAGAGATGATCCATTATTTAATAACTCGTCAGGACTAAACAAATCTAATGAATAGCGTGAAGGATCATATGAGTCAATGTCAATAAAATCAACTCCGTATGGATCAAGACCTAACTCGTTTCTTAAATTTCTATCAAAATCTGACTGTTCAGAACCAACAAATAATCTGTCATAATTAATAGTATCTTGATATATACCATTTGCGTCAAACACGGGCATCGGATTTGATAAATCTCTCTCTAAAATATGTTTGTTAGCCTGCTGACGCATTAAACCCCACAATCCCATTGGGCTAATCCCCCAATAATAATCCTTTCTCTGTTCAAACTCAAATCCAAAAGATAATTCATGTGATTTTATGTCTGCAGATCCTGAGGCTTTAAAGCTAGTTTGTGTATTTTCTTGCTTAGCATATGTATTATACATCGTCCCATGATTTCCATAAAGCGAATATACACTAGCAGGTGAATTACCATTAAGTAGTCCTTGACCCTTGAGGTCAGCTGCTGTTCTTATCACACCATCATTAGATGCATTGACACCAAAGAAATTCCCCATAGTTGCAGCTTGAAAAGAATTTTGACCATACTCTGAGAACATATCATAATAAGCAGATGTGTAGTTAACTAAACTTGGATTAATGTTGCTAGCTTCAAATGTAAATAAAGTATCTGCCCAACCATTTAATGTTTGACCAGTATAAATCGTATTTGTTAAGGAATCTATGGCTTCTCCCTGTTGATAAATTGGAGCTTTGTATGTGTTAAACCTTCCAACATAACCATAGTTAAAAATGTTATCGGCATGATTTGCATCTCCAAATGTGTAACTGTTACTCGTGTAATCACCTTGAATGGTAAAAAAAGCATTTTTAATAGTTGAAGCGCTTTCCTCAGAGTTTGTTTCCTCTGAGCCAAATTTCTGTGTTAACTTTCCGAAAAGTCTATATGTAACTTGTGAAGATTTTCTATTATTATCAGATGAGAACATAGACCTCCAAGCAGAAAAATCATCACTTTCTCTTCCGTAAAAAGTTGCTCCTAAAGATAAAAATGTGTTTTTGGAGGGTTTGAAATCTAATTTACCCGATACATTGATTTTTTTAAAGTTAGAATTTAGCTTTGCGTCTACTAATTCAAAATCAGATTCATTTAGAAATTCAGATGAACTCAAGAAGCCAGCAGTTGCATTTGGAGCAACTACAAATGGATTTTCCCTCAAGCCTTCTAGAACATTGTCTTTAACTTTCCATCTTCCAATTGCAGAAGGGTCTGTATCGTCATTACTATTAAGTTCTCCTGATAAAAAATAACCAATTATTGAACTCCCCTTTGTACCATCAGATTTTCTTTTTTTCAAAATAGGTCCAGATAATGCAAATCCAACTAAATTATAATTATAATCGTCAAACAAAGACGATGTCTCGTACTCTAACCCCCCAGCCAGTCTACTAGATGGGCCTTTTGTTGTTACAGAAATAATACCTCCAGTCGCATCTCCGTATTTAGCAGGAACACCACCTGTTATTACTGTTATCTGTTCAATTCCAGATGTTGGAACACCCATAGCTCCTCTAACCTTAATTCCGTCAATATAATATTCTGTAGCATCTCCTCTAGATCCTCTTACATTTACATCATCACCTTCATCCTTCTGATATATTCCTGCAGTAGTTGCAGCAACAGAAGACACATTTCTAGTTGGTAAAGCAACTATTTCTTCAGCTGTTTTAGTTTCTCCTGACAAATTATCTTTATCTAGTAGAGGCTTTTTGTAAGCAATGACTTGAACTTCACCTATAGCGATACCTTCTTGTAATTTAATATCTTGAGGCGTAATTTTGTTTGAGGAAATTATAACACCTGTGATTTCAACAGTTCCATAACCAACAAAAGTTGCCTTAACTACATAATTTCCAGGCTCAAGTGGTTTAATTGTATAGTTACCATCAAAATCAGTTGTTGTACCGCCAATTTGATTTCCGTTTTTCTCAGCAATAACATTTGCAAATGGAATAGGCTCTCCACTCATTGCATCAGTTATAACTCCCTTAAGCGTACCTGTTTGTGCAAATGCAAAAGATGAAATTAATGCAAATAGCGCTATTAAATATTTTTTTTTCGACATAATACTGAAGCTTTTATATAGTTTTAGAGCTCGTAAAGATATAAATATTTTGAAATTATTAAGGATAATACTTTCATTTATTTTGTTTAAAATTGCATCATGAACAAGGCTTTTATTATAATAATATTTTCACTAATTTTTTTGAGCTGTAACAGCAAAGATGATTTCATTGAAAATGTATACGTAAATGAAATAATAGATTTAAGTCTACCCCAAAATAGTAATATTATAAACAATGGAAGTCATATTTTTATTGAAGGGGGTGTTGAAGGGATTATAATTTATCACTCGATTGGAAATGAATATAAAGTTTATGACAGAAATTGCAGCTATGAACCTTCATTAAATTGCGCATCCATAGACTCAGTAAACAGTGGAATTGCATTTTGTGGATGTTGCCCTTCAGCATTTTCGATTTTCAGTTCTGGAGAAGCAATAAATGCACCAGCACTATTACCATTAAAACAATATAATTGGAGCTTAGAGAATTCAATAATGAGAATTTATAATTAAAAATTAATTTTCATAACCTTTGTAATACTCTTTTGACCATTTGTTATTACTTCTAAACAATAAACACCATTGTTAAGTTTTTGAATAAATTTGTTAGATATTTGGTAAGGAAAGCTATCTGATTTTATAGTTTTTTTATAAACTTGATTTCCTCGAACATCACTTATTCTAATTGTAACTCTAGAATGCACCAAGCTTTCAACAAAAATTGTTAAACTAGAATTTTCAGAAATTGGATTTGGACTAACAGATACATTTGCAGAAGGTTTGGAAAAATTTAATCCAACATTAGTTCTCAAGTATACTGACTCTGAGGAATAAGAACATCCAAATTCGTCAGTAGCAACAACATAATACATGCCACTTTCATTTATAGAAAGGAAAGATTGATTAGCGCCAAAAATTATTCCATCGTCATTGTACCATTGTAAAAGTGAGTATGATGCAGAATCTACTATCCAAGCTAGTGAAGAATTATAATCCAACTGAGGATTATAAGTTGAATCACAAATTACTACCCATACATCAGATGAAGAAGAGATGCATCCAAAATCATTAACTACAACCAACGAATATAATCCAGAAGTATTTGGCTGAATAAATGAATCAGTTGCTCCAGAAATTGGACTATTAAAATAATACCACTGAGCAGATAAAGTATCTTGAGAAGAAGTAATTAAATTATTAATTGTATCGTATAGTAAAGATGGTACTAAAGGGGGGTCATACACAAAGATGGTATCAAAAGTTGTGATAGAATTTGGCGGAATTTCTGAAACATAATAATTTATTGACAACCCACCACCGTTCTCAGAAAAAACACCTGCTTGTTGCTGAGGGGTAAATGTCAATCCTCCACAGTATTCGAGCCCCCAGGGCCACCCATCATCATCCCAAACATCAATTGTTACATTTTGTCCTGACACTTGCAATGGATTATAAATACTTATCATTAAAGGAAAAGGCTGAGTTATTGCATTATTAGCACTAATTGATTGAATCATCCCATTAGTAGAGTTGATATCGTATAGTAAATCTACATCACCAATCAATATATTGTCAGAACAATTTCCTGAAACAATTTCAATACTATCTAAAAAATAAATTGGATTTGCTTGAATGGCTGAATACTGAACTATGTACTGACCAGATTGACTATAAATTTGATCAACAGGCTGCTCTAGATTGCTAGTGTTACCATTACCAAAATCCCAAAAATATGATAGCATACCTACATTATTATTTGTAAAACTTATTGTCGCTGGAGTACAAACAACAGAAGAGGACATATTAAAACCTAAATTAGAAGACAAAGAAGTGTCAGGATAGATTGTTAAAGGAAGAGAAAATGAAATGTTTTCTGTTCCAGATATTGCTGATAGACTATGAGTTGCAATCAAATTAACATCAACATTATAATTTCCAGATATCAATGGTGTACCTGAAATATTTACACATCCGTATTGAGTGATTGACGGGTCATAATGACAACTTGCAGTGGAGTTGTTACATTCCCAGGTCATTCCAAGAGGAAGCAATATAGATATAATATGAAAATCTGTAAAAGTTACATTAAGTCCATTATCTACTGTATCAATTGGCAGAAAAAAAGTAATATCTTCATCATACATTTGGCCAACATTTCCATTAGCTAATGTATCAATACTAAGACCATAGTTGATACCTGCAGGAATATAGGTGTAATCAATTGTGCATTGTGCTTCAACATAAATTATGTTAAAAAATAAAAGAAATGTAGCAAAAACCGTTTTCATTATTTCATTTAAGTGAAGCAATATTACGATTTTTACTCTGCTTCAACAAATTGAATATTATTTAAACAAGATACAACTAGAAATTTTGCAAAATTTTAGTACCTGTAATATTCTGGCTTAAATGGGCCTTCAACTTCAACTCCAATATAATCAGCCTGATCGCTCCTTAATGTTTCAAGCTCAACACCAATCTTAGCAAGATGCAATCGAGCAACTTTCTCATCTAATTTTTTAGGTAACATATATACTTTATTTTCATAATTTGATGAGTTAGACCATAACTCCAACTGAGCCAATACTTGATTGGTAAAAGAATTTGACATAACAAATGAAGGATGCCCAGTGGCGCAACCTAAATTCACTAATCTGCCCTCAGCAAGTAAAATTATATCTTTACCATCTACAGTATACATATCAACCTGAGGCTTTATAATATTTTTAGTGTGTCCCCAATTATCGTTTAACCAGGCAACATCGATTTCATTATCAAAATGTCCAATATTACAAACAATAGTCTTGTCCTTCATGTTCTCAAAATGACGAGATTGTATTATATCTTTATTTCCTGTTGTCGTTACAATTATATCAGCATCTTGACAAGCATTGTCCATTTTTTTAACAGCAAAACCATCCATCGCAGCTTGAAGTGCGCAAATTGGGTCAATTTCAGTAACTATTACTCTTGCCCCAGCCCCCCTAAGAGAAGCGGCAGAGCCTTTGCCTACATCACCATATCCAGCAACAACAGCCACCTTTCCTGCCATCATAACATCAGTTGCTCTTCTGATTGCATCAACCAATGATTCTTTACATCCATATTTGTTATCAAATTTTGATTTTGTAACTGAATCATTAATATTAATTGCAGGTAACACAAGTGAACCGTTCTCCATACGCTCATATAATCTATGCACACCAGTAGTTGTCTCTTCAGATAAACCTTTAATATCTTTTGTCATTTCAGGAAACCTATCAAAAACCATATTTGTTAAATCACCACCGTCATCAAGTATCATATTTAATGACTTACCCCCTTCAAATGCAGTAAGCGTCTGAAGTATACACCAATCAAATTCTTCCTCATTCATCCCCTTCCATGCATACACAGGAACTCCTGTTGCAGCTATTGCTGCTGCCGCCTGATCCTGAGTTGAGAAAATATTACATGAAGACCAAGAAACTTCTGCTCCAAGATGAACTAAAGTCTCAATCAAAACTGCTGTTTGAATTGTCATATGTAAACAGCCTGCAATTCTTGCGCCTTTAAGTGGTTTATTTGAACCGTATTCTTCTCTGATAGCCATTAATCCTGGCATTTCAGCTTCTGCCAAGGTAATTTCTTTTCTACCCCATTCTGCTAATGAGATGTCTTTAACTTTATATTTCATAGTTTAAACGTTTATATTTTTTAGGGCTGCAAATATAGGCATTATTATTATTTTAGCACTTAATTTCTAAAGACATGCCTTTAGCTCATAAATTAAAATTTAGCAATTGTATTATTGCTATTTGGAAGACAACAGAATCTTTTGATGATCTTAAAAAAGAAACTGATATTTCTGATATTTACACTTTCAAATCTGAAAAAAGAAAAAAAGAAATTTTATCTAGAAATCTACTGCTAAATGAAATGATTCCTGAAGCAGAACTCTCATATAATAATTTTGGTGCTCCTCAGATTAACTCTAGTGATAACATTTCAATTTCACATTCAAAAAATTTAGTAGCAATTGGATTCAGTAAATATAAAATTGGTATTGATATTCAGAATATTAGCGAAAAAGCACTTTCTTTATCCCCAAGATTTATTTGCGAAAGAAATCTAAATAATCTAAGCATAGAAAAAGCAACATTGTTGTGGTGTTGTAAAGAGGCTATTTACAAATGGTATCAAAAAGGAAGCGTTAATTTTAAAGCAGATATATTTATTTTTCCATTTAAATTAAAAGCATCTGGAACTATATCAGCAAAATTTAAAAAAGAAAAATTAAGTTTATTTTATTGTAAAATCGATACATTTTATTTAGTGTATCTTTGCAAATGAAACAACTAACATGAGAATTTACAATAAAATAATTTCTGACAAAAAGGCAAATAAAAAATCATTTGCACTTTTGATTGACCCTGACAAACAAGATTTAACTCAACTCTTGACAATTATCAATAAAGCAGAAAAAGCCAAGGTAGATTATTTTTTTGTAGGGGGAAGTTTACTTACATATGACAGTCTTGATACTTGCCTAAAAACTATTAAAAATAATTCTACTATTCCAGTTGTATTATTTCCAGGAAACGCAATGCAAGTAAATGACAAAGCTGATGGGATTCTCTTTTTGTCATTAATTTCAGGAAGAAATGCTGAAATGCTAATTGGAAAGCAGGTGATAACAGCTCCAATACTAAAACAATCCTCTTTGGAAGTTCTATCAACAGGCTACATACTTGTTGATAGCGGAAAACCCACAACAGCATCATATATGAGTAATACAACTCCAATCCCAGCAGATAAAGATACTGTATCTGCATGCACAGCAATGGCAGGGGAAATGTTAGGGTTAAAACTTATCTTTATGGATGGCGGTAGTGGTGCAAAAAATCCTATTTCTTCAAAGATGATTGCAACTGTAAGCAAGTCAATTGATGCACCATTAATCATAGGTGGAGGAATAAATTCTGGCGAAAAAGCTTTGGTAAACTGTAAAGCAGGCGCAGATATTATTGTTGTGGGTAATGCTATTGAAAAAAACGAAGATTTAATTTCTGAAATTTCAAGTGCAGTACATCAATTCTAAATATGAGTTTCTAAAAAGAATTGAAACTAGGTAAATTCTGATATGAACGAAATTATTTCTTTCCTAAATAGCATAAATTTTAATTGGAATATAATAGAAATTATTGCTGTAACCTCGTCGATAATTTATGTGTCATTAGCATCAAGACAAAGTATCAATTGTTGGATTTTTGCAATAATTAGTGTTTCGTTATATATTTACATTTGCTTCAATGCTCAGCTTTATCTTGAAAGTGGACTACAAATTTTTTATTTAATAATGGCCGTATATGGCTATTTAAATTGGACTAAATCAAGCAATAATCTTCCTATAACTAATTTAAGTGTCGGCAACCATTTATTAACTATTGCTCTTGGAACTATATGTGCTTTTTTGTTGGGATATTTCTTCACTATATACACTTCATCACAAATGCCAATAATCGATTCTTTTACTACTGTATTTTCAGTTATTGCTACATACATGCTAACTAAAAAGGTATTAGAGAATTGGCTATATTGGATAGTCATTGATATAGTATCTATTTACTTATACTTTAACAGAGAACTTCACCTAACATCATTACTATTCATTTTGTATAGCATAATTGCAATTTTTGGATACTATTCTTGGTTAAGACATAGTAAAAAGTATGCCTAAAATTATTGTGACAGGCCCTGAAAGTTGTGGGAAAACAACTTTGTGTGATGCTATTTCTAAACAGTTTAAAATACCCTACAACAAAGAATACGCAAGAGAATATCTTACAGAAATTGGCAGAGAATATTCAAAAAAAGATCTTCTTAAAATAGCAATTAAACAATTAAAAAATGAAAAAAATAGATTTTTGCTTGATACTGATCTAATTACAATTAAAATATGGAGCATATACAAATATGGTGATTGTGAAGAATGGATTTTAAAGCAAATTGAATCTCAAAAAAAAGAAAATCGTTTTTATCTTTTATGTAAACCAGATATCAAATGGTCTCCTGATCCATTACGAGAAAACCCAAAGGATAGAATTAAACTTTTTGACACATATCTTAATGAAATTTCAACTCTTAATCATAAATACCACATTGTTGAAGGAGAAAACAGAATTTCAAATTCATTAAAAATAGTTTCTACTAAATTATTTAAATAAAATCTTTTTTTTATTTTTGTGGCATCTTATAACGGGGTGCCATTAGGCTGAGATTAAACCCATTGAACCTGATCTGGTAATTCAGAATAGGGAAATGAGTAAACATTAAATAATTACAAGTTTCAAACCCGTGAATCTTGTTAATGTTAACTAAAGTAAAACAAACTTTTGAAGATGAAAAACCTAATATGCTGTATTTCACTTATTTTACCATTTATTTTAAAATCGCAAGAATCTAATGATTCGATTAAGTTTAAACAACAACTTAATGAAGTAAATATCAATGCTCTTAGGGCAGGAGAAAAAACTCCTGTTTCATTTACCAACATAAGCAAAGAACAAATCAGCAAAAGTAATCTTGGACAAGATTTACCCTACATCATTTCAATGTCCCCATCTGTAGTTACAACTTCTGATGCTGGAGCTGGAATTGGATACACAGGATTTAGAATAAGGGGTTCAGATCCAACTAGAATAAATGTTACAATAAATGGTATCCCACTAAATGATTCAGAAAGCCAAGGAGTATGGTGGGTAAATATGCCTGATTTCTCTTCATCAATCGATAATATACAAATCCAAAGAGGCGTAGGGACCTCAACAAATGGTTCTGGAGCATTTGGGGCTTCTGTAAATCTTCAAACAAATGGCCTCAAATTAACGCCTTATACTGTTACAAGCAATACAATTGGAAGCTACAACACTCTTAAAAACAACATTGAATTTGGCACTGGACTAATCAATAATAACTTTATTATTGACACTAGGATATCTAGAATATCATCTGATGGTTACATTGACAGGGCTTCTGCCAACTTAAAGTCAATATATTTAGAAGGAACATATTTGGGTGAAAAATCAGTGTTAAAAGCCTTAATGTTTTCTGGTCAAGAACTAACTTATCAAGCATGGAATGGAGTACCGTTAAATTATTTAGCTACTAATCGCACTTTCAACTCCTACACTTATGAAAATGAGGTAGATAATTACCAGCAAACTCATTATCAATTGCACTATAGCAAGCAAGCAAGCAAGTCAACTAAGTTGAAAATCGCATATCATTATACTCACGGGGAAGGATATTACGAGCAAGAGAAATTGAGCCAAAAGTTTAATGATTATGGACTTGAAAATATCATTATATCTGCTGATACTATTTTTACAACTAATTTAGTTAGAAGAAAATGGCTTAAAAATGATTTTGGAGGAATAACTTACTCAATCGATCATAATTTTAAAAGTACGAACTTAATCTTTGGAGGCTCTTATAATAAATATTCGGGCCAACATTACGGAAATATTATTTGGGCACAATATTCAAGTAATGGAGCAATAAATCATCAATATTATTGGAACAGAGCAGAAAAATATGATCAAAATATGTATCTAAAATTTAATTATAATTATTCCGCCAAAACAAATATTTATGCAGATTTTCAAACTAGAAAAGTTGATTACACCTTTGAAGGGAAAGATGAAAATAACAATGCTGCTGAACAAAATGTAATATTTAATTTTTACAATCCTAAAATTGGATTCTTTCATACTATTAATAAAAATCAATCATTCTATATGTCTTATGCTGTAGCCAATAGAGAACCAAATAGGAATGATTTTGTTGAAAGCAGTCCTAAATCACGGCCAATTCATGAGACTCTTTATGATACTGAGATTGGATACAAGTATCTTAGTCCTAAATTAAACTTATCAGTAAATCTTTACCAAATGAATTATGACAACCAACTTGTTTTAACAGGGCAAATAAATGATGTTGGCGCAAATACTAGACAGAACATAGCTAAATCGTTTAGAAAAGGAATTGAAATTGAAGCTAATTATAAAATAAACACAAAGATTGCTTGGTCTGGAAACATTTCCTTTAGTGAAAATAAAATCATAGAACACACTGCATATATTGACAATTGGGACACTGGTGATCAAGAAATAATTGATTACAAGAATACTGACATCGCTTTCTCACCTAGTAGAGTGTATTCATCTGTTGTAAACTATAAATTTGATAAAAACACAGAACTAGATTTTATTAGTAAATTTGTTGGAGAACAGTATATTGATAACACATCTTCTAAAGATAGAATGTTAAACAACTATCTAGTTAATAATATTCGTTTTACATATTTTTGGAATAATAAGATATTCAAATCCGCAAAATTTACATTTCAGGCAAACAATATATTTGATCTTCAATATGTAAGTAATGCATGGATTTATAGATTTATCTCTGAAAATTGGGATCCAAGAGACAGTGATCCATACGTTAATGCTGATAGTCAAAGAGGTTATAATATGGCTGGATATTTTCCAGAAGCAACTCGAAATTATCTTGCAGGGCTTACAATTGAATTTTAATCAACATACTAATAATCAAACTTTCACAACTAAGTTCTATAATTAGGCAGGCTTTTTTTACTACTTTTGTAATAAATACATTTCATGCAATACAATACAGATAGAGACGATCTTACGATACCAGAATATGGTAGACATGTTCAAAACATGATCAATCATGCCTTAACAATAAAAGATGAAAAAGAACAGCAAGAATGTGTTGATGCTATTATTGCATTTATGGGACAAATGAATCCTCACTTGAGAGATGTTAAAGAATTTACTCACAAACTATGGGATCATCTTCATATAATGTCAGATTTTAAATTAAATGTAAAATCACCATATCCTATACCTGAATTAGAGAAATTAGCTGAGAAACCATCACAAATGAAATACCCGGGCAACAAAATAAAATTTTCATACTATGGTTGCACTATTCCAAATATGATTGAATCAGCTTTGTCAAAAACGGGTCTTGAAAAAGAAATAATGACTGGAATGATTGCTAACCAAATGAAAAAATCATACATTCTATTTAATGAAAGCTCTGTAGATAATAACATTATAAGAATGCATTTAAAACAACTTTCAAATAACGGTCTTTTTTTAGCAGATGATTTTCAATTTATTAGATCTGCTTCAGTAAGGCAAGAAAAAAACAGCCATCATAAAAAGAGTCATTCAAAGAAAAAAAATTATAGAAAAAACTACAAACATCATAACTAGATGACTACATTTAAAGTAAAAGGTGGGATAAAACTTAAAGGAGATTTACATCCGCAAGGAGCTAAAAACGAAGCTTTACAAGTACTATGTGCAGTTCTGTTAACTCCAGAAGAAGTAATAATGGCAAATGTTCCTGACATTAGAGATGTAAACATTCTAATAGATCTTTTAAGAGATTTAAATGTTGTAGTAAAAAGAATAAATGAATCTACATATAGTTTTAAGGCTGATAATATAGATATTAATTATTTATCATCAGAAGACTATAAGCAAAAAAGTAGTAGAATTCGAGGCTCTATTATGATTGTAGGCCCTCTTCTTGCTAGATATGGAAAAGGATACGTCCCTAGACCTGGAGGAGATAAAATTGGAAGGCGAAGAGTCGATACTCATTTTATTGGATTTGAAAAGCTAGGAGCAAAATTTGTATATGATACTAAAGAAGAATTCTACAGAGTTAAAGCTGATAAATTAGTTGGCACTTACATGCTTTTAGATGAAGCTTCGGTTACTGGAACAGCAAATATTATTATGACTGCAGTAATGGCAAAGGGTGAAACAACTATTTACAACGCTGCATGCGAACCTTATCTACAACAGTTATGTAAAATGTTAAATTCTATGGGAGCAGAAATTTCTGGTATTGGCTCAAATTTAATTAAGATAAATGGCGTTAAATATTTAGCAGGATGTAAGCATAAAATCCTACCAGACATGATTGAAATCGGCTCATTTATTGGGTTAGCCGCAATTACAAAATCAGAAATTACAATTAAAAATGTTAATTACGACGAATTAGGAGTAATTCCCTCTGTATTTTCAAAATTAGGTATAAAATTAGAAAGGAAAGGAGATGATATCTATGTGCCTTCTCAAGAAAATTATGAAATACAATCCTTTATAGATGGCTCTATCCTTTCAATATCAGATGCCCCATGGCCTGGTTTTACTCCTGATTTACTTAGTATTGTACTAGTTGTCGCTTCTCAAGCTAAGGGAAGTGTTTTAATACATCAAAAAATGTTTGAATCTAGACTCTTCTTTGTTGACAAGTTAATTGATATGGGGGCACAAATTATTTTATGTGATCCACACAGAGCGACTGTTATAGGATTAAATCATCAATCTAAATTCAAATCTACTACTATGACCTCTCCTGATATAAGAGCAGGTGTTTCACTTCTTTTAGCCGCATTAGCTGCTGATGGAGAAAGCACAATACATAATGTTGAACAAATTGATAGAGGGTACCAAAATATCGATAAACGATTGAATGCGATAGGGGCACAAATTACGAGAGTAGATTAAAAATCAAAATAAAATAATGAAAAAAATAGTATTCCTTCTAGTGTTTCTCCCTTTTTTTACATTTTCACAATCTAGCTCAATAGGGCTTAAAATTGGAGATATTGCACCAGAGCTATCATACAAAAATCCAAATAATAAGGAAATGAGTCTATCAAGCCTAAGAGGAAAATTAGTGCTTATAGACTTTTGGGCAAGTTGGTGCGGACCATGCAGAAGAGAAAACCCTAATATTGTCGAGGCTTTTAGAAAATACAATAAAGCAAAGTTTAAAAATGGAAATGGTTTTGAAATCTATTCTCTGTCATTAGATAATAAAAAAGATGCATGGGTAAAGGCGATAAACAAAGATCAACTGTTTTGGGAGTATCACACATCTGACTTAGGTGGATGGCAATCTGAAGGATCAAATATATACGGCATTAGATCAATTCCTAGTAATGTTATTATTAATGGTAATGGTATAATCATTGCAAAAGACCTTAAAGGGCCTTCACTTCAACGTTTCTTAGAAAACCAAAAAAAATAAACTGACAAATTGTCCTCTTTTAATCTGTGGCAAAATATTTGCACTACAATTATAGTGTAAAAAATAAAAATATGAGCAAGAAAAAAAAACAGACTAGCAAAAGCAAAGAATCAAAAATTCAAGAACAAAATATTGAAGAAAAAATAAATTCGAAAACAGAAGAAAATACCACTTCTAAAGACGAAAATAATGAGTCTAATGAGGATTTATTATCTAAAGAAAAAGAGAAGAATTTAAGATTATTTGCTGAATTTGAAAATTTCAGAAAAAGAACAGCTAAAGAGAAATTAGAGCTTTTTACAACAGCAAATAAAGACATAATGTCAATACTTCTGCCAATTCTTGATAATTTTGAACGCTCAATAAAAGCAAATAATTACTCTGAAGAGGATGGTCCGGTTTTAATTTACAAACAACTAAAAACAGAACTTGAAAAGAAGGGGCTAAAATCCATGGAGAATCCAATTGGAAAAGAACTAGATACTGATTTTCACGAAGCAATATCAAATATTCCTGCACCATCTAAAAAAGATGAAGGCAAGATTATTGATGTTGTTGAAAATGGATATCTTTTGGGTAGTAAGATACTTAGGTATGCAAAAGTTGTTGTAGCAAATAAAAAATAAAAAATGTCAAAAAGAGATTATTACGAAATACTTGGAGTTAGCAAAAGTGCAACTGCAAAAGAAATTAAAAAAGCATATCGATCACTGGCAGTAAAGTATCACCCCGATAAAAACCCAGATAATCCAACAGCTGAAGAAAAGTTTAAAGAGGCTGCTGAAGCTTATGATGTGTTAAGTTCAGCTGAAAAGAAACAAAGATATGATCAATTTGGTCATGCTGGAATGGGTGGTAGTGCAGGAGGGCCCGGTGGTGGCATGAATATGGATGACATATTTAGTCAATTTGGAGATATTTTTGGCGGCGGTGGTTTTGGTGGTTTTGGTGGCGGAGGAAGAGGTAGAAGGGTAATGAAAGGAACTAACTTAAGAATCCGATTATCCCTGAATCTTTTAGAGGTATCTCAGGGTGTTGAGAAAAAAATAAAAGTTAGTAGATTAGTTAACAGTGATGGGGTAACCTTCACTAGTTGTAAATCATGTAACGGTAGCGGACAAGTAACCAGAGTGAGTAATACTATATTAGGTCAAATGCAAACTCAAAGCACATGTCCCAACTGCAATGGTAACGGTAAAAGCATAGACAACAGACCATCAGGAACAGATGCCAACGGAATGATAAAAGAGACTGAAACGGTAGAGATTAAAATACCGGCAGGAGTTGAAGATGGCATGCAATTAAAAGTTAGTGGCAAAGGAAATGCCGCTCCCTTTGAAGGAGTAAATGGAGACTTAATCGTTTTAATTTCTATTGAAGAACATGATAAATTGATTCGTGATGGGCAAAACCTGCACTTTGACCATTACATTAGTTTTGCTGATGCCGCACTAGGTGCTTCTGTTGAAATTCCTACTGTAACTGGAAAAGTAAAAATCAAACTTGAAGAAGGAATTCAAAGCGGAAAAATTTTACGTCTGAAAGGAAAGGGACTACCTTCAGTTAACGGATATGGAAATGGAGATTTGCTTATTCACATAAACACTTGGACACCACAAAAATTATCTAAAGAAGAAAAGAAATTTTTTGAAAACTGTAAGAAGTCAGATAATTTTAAACCAAACCCAACACACAAAGATAAATCATTCTTTGATCGTGTTAAAGAAATGTTCAATTAATCAAATGGCAAATAATCTCCTTATTGTAAAGAATGTTGATAAAAGATATGGAGATTATACTGCACTAAGTGAAGTAAACATCTCTGTTCCCAAAGGTAGTATCTATGGATTATTAGGTCCAAATGGAGCTGGAAAAACTACTCTAATGAGAATAATAAATCAAATCACAGCTCCTGATAGTGGTGAGGTTATTTTTGATGGAGTAAAACTGCAAAAAGACCATATCTCATATATTGGGTACATGCCTGAAGAAAGAGGTCTTTATAAAAAAATGAAAGTTGGAGAACAAGTGCTATATCTAGCCCAACTTAAGGGAATGCCTTATAAAGAAGCCAATGCAAAGCTAAAATTCTGGTTTAAAAAATTAGATATCTTTAGTTGGTGGAACAAAAAAGTTGAAGAACTAAGTAAAGGAATGGCGCAGAAAATTCAATTTGTCGTTACCGTAATACATGATCCAAAACTATTAATATTTGATGAGCCTTTTTCTGGATTTGACCCCATAAACGCGTCTATTATTAGAAAAGAAATCTTAGAACTTCGCGATAGTGGTAAAACAATTATTTTCTCTACTCATCGGATGGAATCTGTTGAAGAAATTTGTGACCATATTGGATTAATAAACAAATCAAAAACAATCTTTGAGGGACCAATTGAGGAAATTAAAAAACAGTTTACTAATAATACATTTGATTTAGAAGTTAAAGAAAAAGATTTAAAACAAAATAACTTGTTTGAATCAGTAGACTATAATAAATATCATCAAATTAAACTAAAAGAAAATGTTGACTTGAAAGAAGTACTACATTTTATAAATAAAAATCATGAAGTAATTTCGTTTAAGAAAAACATTCCTTCTATGGAAGAAATATTTATTAAAGTAGTAGAAGATGCTTAAAATATGGCTAATAATACAACGAGAATTTTTAGTTAGAGTAAAGAAGAAATCTTTTATTGTAATGACAATACTAGGTCCTATCTTAATAGCTGCACTAATGATAGTTCCTATTTATTTAGCAAAAGAATCTCAAGAGAAACGTTTGATAGCAGTAAACTACCAAAATAAATTTATTTTAGAAGATACTGAGATGCTTCATTTCAGCCAAATTCCTGATTTAGAAGCAGAAAATCTAAGTAAGGATTTTAATGATAGTGAATACTATGCTTTGCTTTATATTATTGAAAATACTTTTACTCTTTACTCTAACCAACAAATTAGTCTTAATGTTAGCAAAGAGATTGAAAGACAAATTGAACAAATTTTAGAAATAATAAACTTAAAAGAAGCAGGTATAAACCCACTAATAATAGAAAGTGCAAAAAGTGAAATAACTATTATTACAAAAATTGTAGATGAGAAAGGAAACAGTATCAATTCAAACTCAGAAGCAAGCATGGGTATAGGTTTTATGGCTGGCCTTCTTATATACATGTTTATTTTTATGTACGGAACAATGGTTATGAGAGGTGTTATTGAAGAAAAAACCAGTAGAATCGTAGAAGTCATTATTTCTTCAGTTAAACCATTTCAATTGATGATGGGAAAAATTCTTGGGGTCGCATTTGTTGGGTTAACTCAATTCCTATTATGGATAATACTCACTTTAATAATATCAACAGTGGCAGAATTATGGTTTTTAGACTCTACTGTAAATTCAGCTATGTCATCAAGTAATCAATCCATTGTTTTAGCTAAAGTAGCAAGTCTTACTGGTGGAATTAATCTTACCCAAATTTTCTTTTCTTTTATATTTTATTTCTTATCAGGTTATTTAATGTACAGTTCATTGTTTGCTGCAGTAGGCTCAGCTGTAGATGCTGAAGCAGATACTCAACAGTTCATTCTTCCAGTAACAATACCTTTAATACTATCTTTTATTCTTATACAACCTATTATAGACAACCCAGATGGAGCCTTAGCCTTTTGGATGAGCATGATTCCATTTACATCGCCAATTATAATGATGGTAAGGTTACCTTTTGGGGTCCCAAGCTGGGAAATATATCTGTCAATGTTAATTTTAGTAGGCACATTTATCACAACTACATGGATTGCTGGAAGAATATACCGTACTGGTATATTAATGTATGGAAAGAAAGCAAGCTATAAAGAACTATGGAAGTGGATAAAATATTAAGCTGACTTTTACATTACACTTTAATTTTTTTTGCATTTTTTACGTTTTTATGCTAAAATTTGATGTTTTTAAGATTTTTTTAGCAAAAAAATGAAAAAAAAATTTGACGTTTAAAATGCTGTTTTTCAGTACTTTAACACAAATACCAACATTTAAATGTGAAAAAGAGTGATAATTTGTAGGTGCCAATTGTTAAAGAGGTTTATCTTTGCAAACGTATTAACCAAATTTAATAAAAATGAAAAAGAATTTACGAAACATATTAGCCCTTTCATTAGGACTAATGACAACTGTCGCTTTCGCACAAGACTGGAATGTTGATTCAAGAACAAGAATTGATATGAGTGGTGATAACGACAAAATGAGTACTGACCAAAGAGTAACTTTGGGAGCTACTGTAGGAGGATCTGACTGGGGTATTCACGTTTCTTCTGATGTTAACTATACATTAGGAGCTGATACTGAAAAGTCAATGAGAATCTATGAGGCTTACGCTTCTGCTGATTTAATGGGTTACGCTAGTGTAACTGCAGGTCGTCAAGCACTTAATTATGGTTCAGGAGCTTTATTGTCTTCTAACGATTGGGCTGCTGAGAGAACAACTTGGGAAGGTATGACTTTCGGATTGAATCTAGATGCTGCTGATGTTACTATTGGTTACCACTCACAAAATGGTGGTGCTGAAGGTGAAGAAGATGCAGGTAACATGTGGATTAACGCAGGTGGTGAATTTTCTGGTTGGAATGTAAATGTTCTTTACATGCAAGACGAAGGAATGGAAGACAATGCTACTGGTATTGATATTTCTGGTGATTTAGCTGGAGCTTCTGTTTCTGCTTCTATGAACCAAGATTTTAATGGTGGTGACATGACTATGTTAGGAGCTACTTACTCTGTTAATGATGACATGAACGTTGTTGGATCTTACACAACTTACGGTGAAGAAGGTTTCTACATGCCAGGAACAAACATGGATGGTTCATGGATGACTACTGGTGGTGTTGGATACTTAGGTGCTAATGATGAGAACATGTCATTAGGATTAACTTACAACATGGGATCAATTAACTTAGGAGCAACAATGCACCAAATTACAAACTCTGAAAATGATGATTATGAAAGAGATGTAATGGAGATTTCATTAGGATATTCTTTAGGAGACAATGCAGGTTTATCTCTTAAGTATGCTACTGATGCAACTGGTGATGCTGATGAAGACAAGTACATGTGGTTAACTTTAAATGTAGGACTATAATTTACACACAGTAAATGAAAATTTAAAAGGGCTGCTTTATGCAGCCCTTTTTTTATGTTAATTTTTACATTAACACATTAATGTGAATAACTACTAACTAGTAACATGCACTAGAAGTAATCTCTTTGTGTATCTTGCACCCATTATTAACTATTTAAATATTTAAAAAAATGAAAAAATTATTATTAACAGCTGCTATTGCTTTTTCAACGTTATTAGCTTCAGCACAATTCATGGTTGTAACTACATATGACGATGATCAAGAAGAAAGTGCAGATAAAATTACTGCAAATTTAGGTGTAGGATACATGGTAAATGATGCTTTCACAGTTGGACTAGCTAAAGGAGCTGTAAATGCTGAAGGTGATGACACTTGGGATATTTTTGCGCGTTACAATATCGCACAAGTTGAAGGTGCTTACGCATCTTTACAAATGCCAACTGAAGATGGTTCAGATAACATGAATATTGGTATTGGATTTGCTTTTAATGTATGGAATGGTTTATACTTAGAACCTAATTATACTATGCCAACAAGTGATGATGAGAATGGTGATAGAGAAGGAACATTTAATTTTGGTCTTTCTTACAGATTCTAAAAAAAACTTTTTTTGATTAATAAAAAAGCCAGCTTTGCTGGCTTTTTTATTTTATAAGATCTTTAGCTCTGTCAATAGCACTTTGGATACCATTAACATCACTCCCTCCAGCAGTTGCAAAAAATGGCTGTCCTCCTCCTCCTCCTTTAATCTCCTTTGAAATTTCTTTTATAATATTCACAGCACTTAAACCATTACTTACTAAGTCATCAGTAATCAAAACAGAAAGTATTGCTTTCTTAGTTAATTTAGATTTAGAACCTAAAATCAAAATTAAATTAGCTTCCTTTTTAAAAGAAAAAGATATATTTTTCATGTCATCAGCATCCATATCAACTAGCTTACCAATAAATCTAATTTTATTAATCTTTTCAGCAGAATTTAAAAGATCAGACTTAATATTCAATGAAGAAACCTTCTTAAATTCTAATACCTGCTTTTCTAATTGTTTTTTTGATACCACTAATTGTTTCACTGAGTTAAGTATATCTTTATTCTTAACGATATCAGTAATCTCTTTAATTAAAGATTCCTTCTTATTAAAATATTCTAAAGCAACACTTCCAGTAATAGCTTCAATTCTCCTAATACCCGATGATACAGATGCTTCAGTTAAAATTTTAAACATACCAATCTCTCCTGTAGCACTTACATGAGTTCCTCCACATAATTCTTTAGAATTATCAAACTGAATCATACGAACATTATCTTCATATTTTTCACTAAACAGCATAATTGCACCTGATTCCTTTGCTTTACTAATAGGCAAATTATTGTGCTCAACCAAAGGAATATTAGCTAATATTTTCATATTTATGTCATCTTCAATTTTCAATAAATCTGAATTATCGATCTTTGAAAAATGTGTGAAATCAAAGCGTAAATACTCTGGACAAACTAATGATCCTTTCTGAGAAATATGACTACCTAATATATTTATAAGACTCTCTTGTAATAGATGAGTTGCAGAATGATTCCTTGAACTTGACTTCCTGTTATTTACGTTTACTTTAGAAATAAATGACTTAGAAGCATCTTCTGGAAATTTATCTGAAAAATGAATAACAAGATTATTTTCTTTCTTTGTATCATTTATTTCAATAGTTTCATTTTGATTTTGGATAAACCCTGTATCTCCAACTTGTCCTCCACCTTGTGGATAAAATGGAGATCTGTTAAAAACAAATTGAAATTGCTCCCCCTCTTCTGTTTGAATCTCTCTATATCTAGTTATTTTAATTTCAGATTCTAACAAATCGTAACCAACAAATTCTGTAGCTTCGTTTTCAATTAAAACAACCCAATCTCCTTTTACTATTTTACTTGCATTCTTTGATCTATCCTTCTGCTCTTGCATAGCAACATCAAATTCTAAAATATTAAAAGATAAATTCTTTTCGTTTAAAATAAGTGATGTTAGATCAACTGGGAATCCATATGTATCGTAAAGCTCAAAAACCTGCTTTCCTGAGATATCACTTGACTCTCTAGTGATATGCTCAATTCGTTTAAGACCATCGGAAAGTGTTCTTAAAAAAGACTCCTCCTCCTCTTTAACGACTTTTTGAATAAATTCTTGTTGATTTATTAGTTCAGGATATGGCTCTGACATTTGTGTACAAAGTAAAGGTACTAACTCAAAAATAAATGATTCTTTTAAGTTTAAAAACGTATAAGCATACCTCAAAGCTCTTCTTAAGATTCTTCTAATTACGTAACCTGCTTTAGCATTTGAAGGAAGCTGACCATCTGAAATTGAGAAAACAACAGCTCTAAGATGGTCCGCAATAACTCTCATAGCTATATCTTGTTTTTCATTATCTCCGTAGTTTAATCTTGCCTTTATAGAAATAGCTTGTATAATTGGCTGGAAAATATCAGTATCATAATTTGATTTTTTTTCTTGCATAATCATAGCTAATCTTTCAAAACCCATTCCAGTATCAACATGTGTGTGTTTTAATGGATTTAATCTTGAATCAGACGATCTATTATATTGCATAAAGACTAGATTCCAAATTTCAATAACTTCAGGATGATCCATATTTACTAATTTCTTTCCATCTATAAGCAATCTTTCATTTGCATCTCTATTGTCAAAGTGAATTTCTGAACAAGGTCCACAAGGACCAGTTTCACCCATTTCCCAAAAATTATCTTTTTTGTTTCCGTCAATAATTCGTTCTTCAGGAAGATATTTTTTCCAAAATTCATATGCATCAACATCTTTAGTTAACTTGTCTGAATTATCTCCCTCAAAAACAGTTACATATAATCTGTCCTTTTCAAGCTTACAAATATTAACTAAGAAATCCCAAGCGTGATCTATAGCCGTCTCTTTAAAATAATCTCCAAAACTCCATGATCCTAGCATCTCAAACATAGTATGGTGATATGTATCATGACCCACCTCATCCAAATCATTATGCTTACCAGATACTCGTAAACACTTTTGAGAATTCGCAACGCGTGGGTATTTTGCGTTCATGTGATCTAAGAAAATATCTTTAAATTGATTCATACCGGCATTTGTAAACATCAATGTCGGGTCATTTTTAACTACCATTGGTGAAGAAGCAACAATAGAGTGGTTCTTTGATTTAAAGAAATCTAAATATAATTTTCTTAGTTTTTTTGATTTCATTTCTTCTTAATATTTTTTTAATAATCAATAAGTAATTAGATATCAGCTTATTTCGTGCGTCATCTAATGTAAATTAAGTATTTTTGTAAAATAATTTTGATATGGCTAAGGTAAAATATTATTACGATACTAAAACGCTAAGTTACAAACGAATTGAACTTAGCGTAGCGAATAAGATAAAAAAGATTCTTTATTTCTTTTTTGGAAGCGCATTAACTGGTTTTTTTATGGTAGTCATATTTTTGCAATTTTTTGATAGTCCAAAAGAAAAAATATTAAACAGAGAAATACAACAACTAAGTATTCAATATAAAATTATTCAAAATAAACTTGAAAAAGCTGAGATAGTACTTGATGATTTGCAAAAAAGAGATGATAATATTTACAGATTAATCTTTGAAGCAGACCCAATTCCAAAATCTATTCGGAAGGCAGGATACGGTGGAGTGAATAGATATCAGGATCTTACTGGCTTTAACAATTCTGAACTTGTTATATCTACAAGCAAAAAGATTGATCAAGTTACTAAACAACTTTACATTCAATCTAAATCGTTTGACGAAATAATTGACCTAGCAAAAAACAAAACTACAATGCTTGCTTCAATACCTGCGATTCAACCTGTATCTAATAAAGATTTAAGCAGGATGGCCAGTGGATTTGGCAATAGAATTCATCCTATATACAAAACCAAAAAATTTCATGCAGGTATGGATTTTTCTGCAAAAACTGGTACCCCAATCTATGCAACAGGAGATGGAGAAATTTCTAAAGTCAAAAGAAGCCGAAAAGGATATGGAAATCACGTAGTAATTAATCATGGGTTTGGCTACAAAACTCTTTATGCACACATGTCTAAGTATATAGTAAAGAAACGTCAAAAAGTAAAACGTGGAGATATAATAGGATATGTTGGCAACACAGGTACATCTGTAGCCCCACATCTACATTATGAGGTGCACAAGGATGGCAAAAAAATTAATCCTGTAAATTTTTACTACAATGACCTTACTCCTGAACAATTTGAAAAGATGTTGCTTATTTCATCTCAGAGTAATCAATCATTTGATTAATGTCTTTAAATAATAAATCAACTGAAAAGCTATTCTATAAAATTAGCGAAGTAGCAGAAATATTTGATATTAATATTTCTGCCGTACGTTTCTGGGAAAAAGAATTTGATATTTTAAAACCCAAAAAGAATAAAAAAGGCAATAGATTATTTACTCCCAAAGACATTGAAAACATCAAAATTATTCATTATTTGTTAAAAGAACGAGGATTTACAGTAGAAGGAGCAAAAAAAAAATTAAAAGAAAATAAATTAGATACAATTGATAACGTTCAAATTATTGGTCATTTAAAAGAAATAAGAAAGTTTCTATCTAAACTCAAAGAAGAGCTTTAAAAATAACTCTCTTTCAGTAAATAATTTTTTACATAATCCTCAATCCCATCTTCTAATGAGGTGAATTTTTGCATAATTCCCAGATTATTTAGTTTTTGCATTTTAGCTTCAGTATAATACTGATAATTCGTTCTAATATCTAAAGGAATATCTATGTACGATATTTGACTTTTAAAATTCATTGCACTAAATGTTGCATTTACTAGTTCTAGGAAAGTGCGAGATTGACCTGTGCCAAGATTGTATATACCACTCTTTTCTTTGTTATTCATCATTAAATACAGTGCCTCAATAAGGTCTTTCACATATATAAAATCTCTTAGTTGCTCCCCATTATTGTATTCACTTTTATGTGATTTAAAGAGATTCATCTTTCCAGTTTGTTTGATTTGCGAGAAAGCATGAAAGATTACAGATGCCATTCTGCCTTTATGGAATTCGTTAGGGCCGTAGACATTAAAAAACTTAAATCCAGCCCAAAAAGGAGGTTTCTTATCTTGAACTAAAATCCACTTATCAAATTCATTTTTAGATCTTCCATAGGCATTAAGCGGCTTTAATCTACAAATGTTTTTATGGTTATCATCAAACCCAAACTGACCTATTCCATAAGTAGCTGCAGAGGAAGCATATATTAATGGAATTTTATTAATCGTACATAAATTCCAGATTTTTTTAGAATACTCTAGATTTAACTCGTTTAAAATATCAACATTCTGCTCGGTAGTGTCTGTTCTTGCACCAATATGATATACCTCCTTTATAAAATGTACATTTTTTGAAAACCAATTAAAAAATTCATAACGGTTAATTTTTGCAATGTAAGATTTATTTAAAAGATTTTTGTTTTTTTCAGGATTAGAAAAATCATCTACTAAAATTAAATCTTTTTTACCTAAACTGTTTAGTTTAGATACTAAACAAGAACCGATAAATCCTGCTGCGCCAGTTATAATTATCATTAAGCAAAAATACATTAAAAAAGCATATTTTTGTAGCAATGAAAAAAACAGAGTTGACAGCTATCAAACGAGCTTTGGATAATGAAATAAAAAGTACTGAACAAAAAATTGTAGAATACAGCTTATTATGTCAGCCAATTGCTCCAGAAAACTCGATAGGTAGAGTAAGTAGAATGGATGCTATAAACAATAAAAGTATCGTAGAAGCCGCGCTTAGGGTAGCAAAAAAGAAAATGTTTGAACTAAAGGAAGTGAAAATAATGGTTAATGAAAAAGATTTTGGTATTTGCAGAAAATGTAATAAAGAGATTCCTTTTGGAAGGCTCCAAATACAACCTCAAAGTAGATTTTGTGTAATATGTGCTTAAAATAAATTATGAAAACATTAATTTTTATAACTAAGTATATTAAATATTTTTTTAAATCTAAAAGTATCCATAGTGCCCAAAGTCCTTTCTTGTATGAATTTATCTCTAATGTTTTACATAATAAATCAGATGACGAAAAATCTAAAAAAATTGAAAAACTAAGAAAAGAATTATGTAAATCAGAAGATATTATCAAAATTACAGATTTTGGAGCTGGAAGTCATATAAATTGTTCAAAAACTAGAAGAATTAAAGATATTGCTAAAAACTCAGCTAAGAATTCTAAATTTGGAAAAGTACTTTATAGAATTATTAAACACTACAAACCCAAAAACATACTAGAGCTAGGAACATCTTTAGGTATAAGTACTTTATATTTAGCTTTAGCAGAAGAAAAATCAAACATCTATACATTTGAAGGATGTCCTGAAACAAGTCGAATTGCAAAAGGAAATTTTGATAAAATGCAACTCAAAAATACGAATATAATTTTAGGGGATTTTAAACTTACACTAGTAAAAGAACTTGAAAAAATTAATGATTTAGACTTTTGTTTTATAGATGGGAATCATCAAAAGAATGCGACTATAACATATTTTGAACTTTGTTTAAAGTATTCAAATAACAACACTATTTTTGTGTTTGATGATATTCATTGGTCAGATGGTATGGAAGAAGCTTGGAACTACATTACATCTCACCATAAAACTACACTTACGATTGATTTATTTTATGTTGGAATAGTATTTGTCAAATCTGAACTAAGTAAAGAAAATTATATAATAAGATTTTAATTATGAAAATTTATACGAAAAAAGGAGACTCAGGAAGTACTCAGTTATTGGGAGGCACAATAGTTAAAAAAAATCATACCAGACTTGAATGCTATGGAACTATTGATGAGCTAAATGCATTTGTTGGAAACATTTATGACGACATAGAAAAAAAATCACATAAAAACTTCCTTTTCAAAATACAAAATCAACTTTTTAATTTAGGATCTTGTATAGCATACGATGGTAAAAAATCAACACTTAATTTACCAAATATCACTGAAAATGATGTTGCATTAATTGAATCTGAAATAGATAAAATAGACAATAAACTTCCAGTGCTTAAGAATTTTATCCTTCCCTCCGGACATACAACTGCATCAAAATGTCATATTGCTAGAACAGTATGTAGAAGAGCCGAGCGTAATTTAATTGCTATTGAACAAGATGAAAGCATTAATCATTTGCACTTAATTTACCTTAATCGATTATCTGATTATCTTTTTGTTTTAGCAAGATCTATACTCATGGAAAACGACATTCCAGCTGTGGAATGGCAAAAAGATTAGTAATTCGATCTATAAGTCAATAAAAAATATAATTTTGCAAAAAACTTAAACACCAATAAGATGTACTGGACTTTAGAATTAGCATCAAAATTAGAGGATGCGCCCTGGCCTGCAACAAAAGATGAGTTAATTGATTTTGCAATACGCTCTGGTGCTCCAATGGAAGTTGTAGAAAATTTACAAGAACTTGTTGAAGAAGAGATTGGCATGCAATGGGACACTATTGAAGATATCTGGCCAGACTACCCTACAAAAGATGATTTTTTCTTTAATGAAGATGAATATTAATTAAAAGGTCAATTTGACTTTTTAATATTTTTGTAAATAATTAAAAGAGTACATTTACTTTCTAAAAAAACAAATAAATGGCAAGTTTTTTAAATATTATAGGCAAACTATTTGGCAATAAATATGATAAAGATATTAAGGAAATCTCCCCTATTGTCAAAGAAATAAACAAACAGTTTGATAATCTTTCAGGTCTTTCTAATGATCAGCTAAGAGGTAAGACAAGCGAGTTAAAAAAGCAGATTAAAGATTATGTTGCAATCGAAAGAAAGCAAATTAAAGACTTAAAAGAAAAATCCCAAAAAGCAACAGCACAAGAAAAAGAAGATTTATATAAAGAAATAGATAGTCTTGAAAAAGTAATTTTAGAAAAAATTGAGATTATTCTAAACAATATTTTGCCTGAAGCATTTGCTGTAGTAAAAGAAACAGCAAGAAGATTTTCTACAAATGAATCATTAGAAGTATTGGCTACAGACAACGATAAAGAATTAGCTACAGTTAAAGATTTTATTAGTATTAATGGAGATAAGGCGATTTACCAAACAAGTTGGGATGCTGCAGGTACTAGCATAAAATGGGACATGATACATTATGATGTTCAATTAATTGGAGGTATTGTTCTACATCAGGGAAAAATTGCTGAGATGCAAACAGGTGAAGGAAAAACTTTATCAGCTACACTTCCTATTTACTTAAACTCTCTAACTGAACTTGGAGTTCATCTTGTTACTGTAAATAATTATTTGGCTAAAAGAGATGCACTTTGGATGGGTCCATTATTTCAATTTCATGGTATGAGTATTGATTGTATAGACAATCATCAGCCTAACTCACCTGAGCGAAGAAAAGCATACTTAGCAGATATAACATATGGTACAAATAATGAATTTGGATTTGATTATTTAAGAGATAACATGTCTAAACGTCCAGAAGATTTAGTACAAAGAAAACTACATTACACGATTGTTGATGAAGTTGACTCTGTTTTAATAGATGATGCTCGTACACCTTTAATAATATCTGGGCCAACACCACAAGGTGATAAGCATGAATACAATACATATAAACTTAAAATTGATCATCTAGTAAATGCACAAAGAAAATTAGTTACAACTATTATTTCAGATGCAAAAAAATATCTTGCAGAAAATGATAGTGAGAAAGGTGGAATGAATCTTCTGAGAGCATTTCGAGGATTACCTAGAAATAAGGCGTTAATTAAATTTCTTTCAGAAGAAGGTGTAAGAGCACAACTTCAAAAAACCGAAAACTTTTATATGCAAGACCAAAACAAAGAGATGCATAAAGTTGATGCGGAACTTTTCTTTGTTATTGACGAAAAATCAAATTCAATTGAACTAACTGAAAAAGGGCTAGATCTGATGACTAGTTCTACAGAAAATAAAGACTTTTTCATATTACCTGATGTTGGTGGAGAAATTGCTGAAATAGACAAATCAGAACTCTCTGATGTTGAAAAAGCAAAAAATAAAGACGAAATTTTAAGAGACTTTGCAGTTAAAAGCGAAAGAGTACATACAATAAATCAATTATTGAAAGCTTATACCTTATTTGAAAAAGATGTTGAATATGTTGTTATGGATAACAAGGTTAAAATTGTTGATGAACAAACTGGTCGTATCATGGATGGCAGAAGATACTCTGACGGTTTACATCAGGCAATTGAAGCTAAAGAAAATGTAAAAATTGAGGCAGCAACTCAAACATATGCTACTGTTACTTTACAAAATTATTTCAGGATGTACAATAAAATATCTGGAATGACTGGAACTGCTGAAACTGAAGCAGGAGAATTTTGGGAGATTTACAAACTAGATGTTGTAGCAATTCCAACAAATAGACCAATTGTTAGAGATGATAAAGACGACATGGTTTATAAAACAAATAGAGAGAAATATAATGCAGTAATAGAAGATATTGCAACTCTCACAAATGATGGCAGACCAATATTAGTTGGGACAACATCTGTAGAAATATCAGAACTTTTGAGTACAATTCTCAGAAGAAGAGGGATAAAACATAATGTTCTTAATGCTAAGATGCACCAGAGAGAAGCAGATATTGTTTCTGAGGCAGGAAAAGCTAAAGCAGTTACAATTGCAACAAATATGGCTGGAAGGGGTACAGATATTAAACTCTCAGAAAAAGTTAAAGAAGCAGGAGGGCTAGCTATTATTGGAACAGAAAGACATGATTCAAGACGAGTAGACAGGCAGTTAAGGGGGCGAGCAGGTAGACAAGGTGATACTGGTTCTTCTCAATTTTACGTATCACTTGAAGACAAATTAATGCGTTTATTTGGTTCAGAAAGAATTGCAAAATTAATGGATAGAATGGGATTAGAAGAAGGTGAGGTGATTCAACATTCTATGGTAAGTAAATCAATTGAAAGAGCACAGAAAAAAGTTGAAGAAAACAACTTTGGAACAAGAAAAAGATTGCTTGAATATGATGATGTAATGAATCAACAGAGAGAAGTTATTTACAAAAAAAGACGTCATGCATTACACGGTGATAGAATCTCTTTAGATGTTTTAAACATGATATATGATACATGTGAGAGTATAGTGGAAGAATTACATGAAGTAAAGGACTACGAAAATTTTAAACTAGAACTAATACGATTGTTAGCTATCGAATCTCCAATTAACGAGAATGAGTTCTTGGAATTATCTGCAAATGATATCACTGAAAAAGTATTCAAGAACTGTTTCAAATCATATCAAAATAAATCTGAAGCCATCGCTAAGCAGGCCTTCCCGGTCATTAAAAATGTTTATGAAAATCAATCAGCAAACTACGAAAATATAGTCATTCCATTTACTGATGGACTTAAAACTCTTCAAGTTGTAACTAATCTTAAGCAGGCTCATGAAAGTGAAGGCGGAAATATTTCTGAATCTATTGAGAAAAGCGTGACACTAGCAATAATTGATGATATCTGGAAGGAACATTTAAGAGAAATGGATGATCTAAAACAGTCCGTTCAAAATGCAGTTTATGAACAAAAAGACCCACTACTAATTTATAAGTTTGAATCTTTTAATTTATTTAAATCACTAATTGAAAAAATAAATAAAGATATTGTCTCATTTTTATTAAAAGCAGGACTTCCATCACATCCAAGTGCAACACAAGAAGAGAATAAAAATAAGCAAAATACAAATCTTAAAATGAGTAGGCCTGAAGGAACAACTAGTGTAAACAATACTAATAACCCTCAACAAAAACAGGTGCAAAAAGCACAACCAATTAGAGCAGAAGAAAAAGTTAATAGAAATGCTCCTTGCCCATGTGGAAGTGGAAAGAAATACAAAAAATGTCACGGAAAATAGAAACCATTTTTACAAAAAGTAAATGTGTATTTTATATTATTTTACTTTTTGGGTTCTCTTCCTGTAAAATTATTAATCCCGATTATAGAGGGTTTCCAAGACATCAATTTGATATTAAATTAGTTGGAGAAACACCTGATTATTCTAATCAAGAAAGATGGTTAGAACACCCTGACAAAGATCATCAATATGCTAGATTGCCAAAAAACTATTATGATTCACTTTTTGATATAAACCCTAATATTGATGTCTTTTTTATTCATCCAACTCTGTATTTGAAAGGGAATAAATGGAATGCAGAGATTAATGATAAAAAATTAAATAAACGAATTGGTAGTACAGCAATTAAATATCAAGCTAGTGTCTTTTTAGGAATAGCAAATATCTATGCTCCTCATTACAGACAAATGCATATACATTCTTACACAGATTTAAAAAACGGTTATAAAGCATTTGAGGTGGCCTATAAAGATGTTAAAAATTCATTTTTGTATTATTGGAAAAATAACAATAAGTCTAAAAAATTCATCATTGCAGGACATAGTCAAGGGACAAATCATCTCGAAAGGTTGTTAAAAGAAATAATCTTAAAGAATGATACAATGAAAAGTCAATTACTTTTAGCATACCTACCAGGGATGCCAATAAAAGAGTTTAGTAAAAATTTCCCAGTATGCGAAACTAAAAACCAAATTGACTGCTTTCTTTCTTGGAGATCATTAACAGAAAAATATTATCCAAATAGTTGGGAAAAATCAGATAGTATAAAATGTACAAATCCTATAAACTGGAAAACAGACAGTACTATTTCTCTAAAAGATAAACATCTTGGAATCTTATTTAAAAATCATAAACTCAAGTATCCTAAATCAATAGTATCTTATAATCATATAGGTACTGTTTGGATAAAACCAATTAAGATCCCATTTGCAAGATTTTATAGAATGAAAAATTATCATATTGCTGATTACAACTTATTTTGGCTGAATATTAGAAATAATTTAAGATTCCGATTAGAAGAAAATGGATATAACTAATAAAAAAAGATGCAATTGGTCTAAAAATAATTCACTTTATATTAAGTATCATGATAAAGAATGGGGCGTTCCTGTTTATGAGGATGCCAAAATATTTGAATGTCTACTCTTAGAAACTTTTCAAGCAGGCTTAAATTGGATAACGATACTTAGAAAAAGAGAGAAATTTCGTACTGCTTTTGATGATTTCAACTATCTAAAAATTGCAAATTATTCAGATGAAAAACTAGCAACATTAAAGTTAGATGCTGGTATTATAAGAAATACCTTAAAAATTAAAGCCGCCAAAACAAATGCAATTGCATTTATGGAAGTACAAAAAGAATTTGGTACCTTCAGTAAGTATCTTTGGAATTTTGTAGATGGAAAACCAATACAGAATAACCTTTCAAATGTAAGTGAGATGCCTTCTAATACTACTTTATCAGATAAAATAAGTAAAGATTTAAAAAAGAGGCAATTTAAATTTGTAGGTTCAACTATTGTTTACGCCTATATGCAAGCCATAGGTATGGTAAACGATCACACGATTGATTGCTTCAGACACAAGGAAATATATGCTGTATAAGCGCTAAAATTTATTTGATTAACACCTTGAAAATAAAAAAGAGAACCATTAGGTTCTTAATTTTTTATTTCAAATATCTAAAATCATGATTGTTTTTAATCTTCTGTAGCGATTCATAAATTAATCTGATTACATTCTCTACATCATCTTTATGTACACTCTCAACTGTAGTGTGCATATACCTTAGGGCAAGTGAGATCAATGAAGAAGCTACTCCCCCATTAGCATAAGCAAATGCATCTGTATCAGTACCTGTTGCACGAGAAGCTGCCGCTCTTTGAAATGGAATATTATTTTTTTCAGCACTATTAATAATGAGTTCTAATAAATTATTTTGAACTGCAGGACCATAAGTTAGTACAGGCCCTCCGCCACACTTAGTATCTCCTTGCTTAATTTTATTTAACATTGGAGTTCCCGTATCATGACAAACATCTGTAACGATGGCAACGTTAGGCTTTATCTGTTCAACAATCATTTGGGCTCCTCTTAAACCTACCTCTTCTTGTACTGAATTTGTTATATATAAACCGAATGGTAATTTTATTTTGTTTTCATATAGCATACGAGCTACTTCTGCGATCATAAATCCTCCAATTCTATTGTCTAATGCTCTTCCAACATAATATTTATCATTCAAAATCATAAATTCATCTTCATAAGTAACAACACAACCAACATGAATTCCTAATTCTTCAACTTCTTCTTTTGAAGAACAACCACAATCCAAGAAAATATTATCTAACTTTGGTGTTTTCTCAGTACTAGCAGTTCTCGTATGTATTGCAGGCCAGCCAAATACAGCTTTAACCATACCTTTTTTGGTATGTACATTTACTCTTTTTGAAGGGGCTATCTGATGATCTGAACCTCCATTTCTTCTTAAATATATGTATCCATCTTTAGTAATAAAATGTACAAACCATGAAATTTCATCAGCATGTGCCTCAATTACAACTTTATATTTTGCTTCAGGGTTGATCACCCCAACTACTGTGCCATAAGTATCTACAAAATGCTCATCAATATATGGTGAAATATAATTTAACCACATCTTTTGGCCTTCACTCTCAAAACCTGTTGGCGAAGGATTATTAATATATTCACTCAGAAATTTTTCTGACTTTTTATTTATAATCTTATTTAGACTCATAATCTATTTAGTATTTAATTTTTCATATTCAGCTAGTCCTCTGTTTAACCAGTCTTCAAACTTAGCGACAGTACCATAATCCTGGTAATTAGCTGCTTCATTTATTTGATTCTCATTATTATCTAGTATTACATAATATGGCTGTGAATTAGTTCCAAAAGTATTAGCTTGTAAAACCATCCATTTATCTCCAGTTGTTTTAACTTTTTTAGCTTTACCTGCCAACTTAGTTTGAAATTGTTGGTCAACAGGTAAGTCTATTCTTTCATCAACATATAATGAGACCAAAACAAAATCGTTAGTAAGTATCTGCTTCACTTTACTATTAGACCATACCTGCTCTTCCATTTTCCTGCAATTTACACAAGCCCATCCTGTAAAATCTAACATAACAGGTTTTCCAACCTCTTTTGCGTACTTTATACCTTGATCATAATCATGAAAAACCATAATACCTTGAGGGCCTAAATGTAATTTTTTATCAGTTCTAATCTCTAAATCTGGGATCTTAGTAATAGAGCTCATCCCGATTCCTTGTGGAGATTCACTATAATGCATTGGTGGAGGAAAAGCATTAATAATTTTTAAAGGGGCACCCCACAATCCAGGAATCATATAAATTGTTAATGTGCCTGTTAATACTGCAACAGATAGCCTACTTACAGAAATATATTTTAAATCAGAATCATGTGCAAATTTCAGAAATCCTAGTAAGTACATTGTTAATAATCCGAAAATCACAATCCAAATAGCAATAAACAACTCGCGCTCTAGAAAATGTGCTTGTAAAACAAGGTCTGCGTTTGAAAGAAATTTAAATGCTAAAGCAATTTCTAAAAATCCTAAAGTAACTTTAACTGAATTTAACCAACCTCCTGATTGTGGCAAAGAATTTAACCACCCTGGAAAGGCTGCAAATAGTGCAAATGGCAAAGCAATCGCTAATGAAAACCCAAGCATTCCAATAATTGGCCCAAGGTAACCCCCAGTAGCCGCTTCAACTAATAAGGTGCCAACTATTGGACCTGTACAAGAAAAAGAGACCAGAGCCAAAGTAAATGCCATAAAAAAAATTCCTATTAGACCTCCTTTACCTTCAGCCTCAACACTCTTATTTGTCCAAGATGCAGGAAGCTGAATATCAAATGCACCAAGAAAAGATGCTCCAAAAATAATTAAGAGCATAAAAAATCCAATATTAAAATAAATATTAGTTGCCATATTATTTAATGCATCTGCACCAAATATTGATGAAACACCAACTCCCAATCCAACATATATTATGATTATTGAAAATCCATAAATAATAGCATTCATAATGCCATTAGCTTTAGTTTTACTTTGCTTTGTAAAAAAAGATACTGTCATTGGTATCATTGGGAATACACAAGGTGTTAACAAAGCCGCAAAACCACTTAAAAATGCAATAAAAAATAACATCCAGAGACTATCTGATACATCTGCTGAATTATTTTTTTCAATAATTCTAGCAGTATTAGCTAATTTTTTATTTCCGGAGATTTTAAAGGAAAAATCTACTGCTTCAGGAGGTAAACATTGTGATTTATCACAAGTCATAAAATAGACGTCTCCAGAAATTACAAAAGAATCTTTAGAATTTACAAGTATCCGTTGAGTAAAAACTGCTTTATTTTTGAAATATTTGAGAATAGTCTCAAAATTAGGGTCAAATTCATTTAAAGGAGTTCCCTCTTCTAAAGCACCAACTAAACTAAAAGTACTATCAGTATTTTTAAAAGTAAACTCTGTTGCAACAGGACCTTCACCACAAAATTGAGAATACACATACCAACCCTCATCAATAGTTGCAGTAAAAATCAAATCAACTTCACTTTCAGATACTCTTTCATGAGAGAAGTCCCAGCTGACTGGATTGAATATCTGTGCAAAACTTTTGCTTGCTACAAAAGCTACGAAGAGGAATAATATTATTTTTTTCATTTATTTTATTAGTTATATAAAAAAGTGATTTATTTTCTTAATTTTTTATTAACAACTTGACAAAGCTCCTCTGCCCTCTGGCTACCAATCATATAAATTAATCCATCTTTGTCTGTTAACTTAACTGCATCCTTAGATCTTGTATAAAAGCGAATTGTACCTTTGTAATATAAATTATATACAGGAAAATTTATAATATACTTACTGTAATTTACTTTTTCGGCAGAAACTATACTGGATGTGTCAATTTTAATTTTTCTTGACGTCCACAAACCATCAAGGATAATACTTCCATTAAATACTTGAGTTTGAAAATGGAGAACAAAAAATAGTAATACAGAGAATAAAATTATAGCAATTCCAGTGAAAAAAAATAACTCACCTTCTTTATTTATATTTTCTCTCCAATAATACATTAGAAAGCAGAAAGTCGCTAATGCAAGTCTACTTCCTAAAGAGACTTTATTCAGTCCTAAATATTGCTTTTCAAAAAAATCTGATTCAGACATTTATTTCTTTTTTAAAAGTTGTGCAATGTAAGTTTTTTTTGTGTTAGATGCAATCTTATATCTATCATCGATTCTTTTACCAACAATCCAGATAATATCTTCTTCTGAACATAATATCCATTGTTCTTTCTTATCGTTTAAGGAATATTTTTCGTCTACAAAAAAATCACTTACTTTTTTAAAATTATTCATTCCTAATGGAATAAACTTATCTCCTTTTTTCCATTTCCTTAAAATTAATGGAAAAGTTAGTTTATTTAAATCAAATTTTGCAAAAAATGGAATATTAACAATTGATAAATCAGTTGTTTCTGAAAACTTCATGTAAAGTGGTGTAGAAATTTCATGATAAGCTCTAAAAATCTTAATTTCCTTGTTATTAGTTTCTTTTTTAAGAGATATAATGATACACTCTCTATCAATGAGAATACAATGTGTATTAGAAAAAAACTGTTTTCCTGATTGTAGCCTTAATGAATTAATAATTTTTTTCACTTGAAAAGATCCAAAAGGGCGTAACAACTCATATAAAACAACCTCTAAATTTCTTATGTTTAATAAGTCAGAAATCTTAATGATAAATAAATCTTCTCTTTTAATAATTATACTCTTTCTTATTTCATCTACTTTCTCTTTAAATATATTATTAATACCATTTAACATCTCTATTTCATTAGATATAGTTTCTTGTATTTTTGGATTAATTTCTTTAAGCAATGGAATTAGTTGATGTCTAATATTATTTCGCAGATATTTGATATCACTGTTACTACTGTCATTTCGATATTTTATATTTTTTTTAGTTAAAAACTCTTCAATTTGATTTCTTTTAAAAGAGAGCAAGGGGCGAACAATCTTATTATTTATCATTTGTATTCCACAAAGACCACTGATACCACTTCCCCTAATAAGATTAATCAAAAAAGTTTCAATGCTATCATCTTTATGATGTCCGGTCGCAATACAGCTAAAGTTATTTTCAACTAAAAGTTCTTCAAACCAATCATATCTTAGTTGGCGCGCTGCCATTTGAATTGACAATTTATTTTCTTCTGCATATTTTAAAGTATCGAAAGATCTAACATAACACTTTATTGAATACTTATCTGCAATATCCTTAACAAATTGTTCGTCTTGATCACTCTCTACATCTCTTAAATTAAAATTACAATGTGCAATTTGAATATCATAACCTAAATCTTTAAGCACGAATAATAAAAAAATACTGTCTGCTCCTCCGCTTACAGCTAAAAGAATTTTATTTTTTTTAGTAAAAAGATTATTTTTATAAATATTATCTTTGACAGAATTAATCATCTAACTTGAAATTTAGTATATCAAAAATTGGCTTGACCTTAATAATACATTCCTTATATTCTTCAATTGGAATTGAATTAGTTGTTATAGCACCTCCGACTCCAATAGATAAATATTTATTTTGCTCGTCATAAAGAATAGTTCTAATTACTACATTAAAGTCAAAATCTGTTTCAGGTGTAATATAACCAATTGATCCTGAAAAAATACCTCTTCTAAATTCTTCAAAAAAATCTATTAATTTCATTGAATTAATTTTAGGCGCACCTGTCATTGATCCCATGGGAAAAGTTGCTTTTAAAACATCACAAAAATGTGTTTCATCATCAATGCATGAGCTTATTGTAGTTATCATCTGATGAATTCTATCAAAAGTGTATACTTGACACAAATCTTCTACTTTTACTGACCCTCTCTTAGCATTAACTGATAAATCGTTTCTAACCAAATCAGTTATCATTATATTTTCAGTAAAATCTTTAACACTATTTTTTAGCTTAGCCTTGAAAAGCTCGTCTTCATTTAAAGACTCTCCTCGTTTCATTGTTCCTTTTATTGGTTGAGATAAAATCTTTGAAAAAGATTTTCTCAAAAATCTTTCTGGACTTGCTGATAAAATATATTTATCTGAAAATTTTGAAAAAGATGCAAAAGGACTTTTTGTATTTTGATTTAATTCTGAAAAAATTGTCTTAGGATTTATTACAGCATTATCTGAATAAAATTCCTGACAATAATTCATTTCATATATATCTCCTCTTTGTATATGATCTTTTATACTATAAATCTTATTTAAGTAGGATTTTTTTGTATCGCGTGCTTTTAAATTTACAGTCTCATCAAATAGTAATTGTTCTGTGTAATTAAATGAAGATACAAGAGCATCACATTCCTCTTTATTGTTATATGATTTTACTTCTAAAGTATTATTTTTAAATAACATTACAGATTCCGGTATAAAAAACGTTAAGTTATCCGAAACAAAGCCTCCATAATTATTAGAATTTAGTTCTTCCAACTCATTTTTTAAATCATAAGAAATATATCCAAATAACCAGTCCTTATTTTCATCATGAAAATCTTTTAAACTATTAAGTGAATCTTTATTAGAGATTAATTTATTAATACATCCGATGCCAGCTATTATATCATAAGTAATATAATCTATTGGCAGTACATTATCCTTGTTGTCTAAATTAGAAACTAAAATACTTATAGTTTCATACTTATCAGATAAATTAAGAAAGGCATTTAACAAATTAATCTTTTCAATATTATGATATATAAAAGTATTTCTCATTCTGCAATAATACTAAATGCCAAGTTAAATAATTTTATATTTTTGATTTATGAATAAACTTATTCTAATTTCACTAATTATTCCTTTACTAGCAACTTCTCAAAGCAGAAATGATTCTATTTTTAATGATGAGAGTAATTTAACTGAAGTGAATAAAATTGAACTGAGCAAACTATTAAATAAATATGAAAAAAAATTATTAAAAACTAATGGAATTATTGGATGGAGAGTACAGATTAAATTCACATCTAAAAGAGAAGAAATTCACCCCTATCAAATAAAATTCAAGAAACTATTTCCTGAAATTCCCGTACAAATTATTTTTGATTCACCATACTATAAATTAACTGCAGGTAATTTTAGAACAAGAAATGAAGCATTAAAAGTTAAAGATTTAATAAGTCCTAAATTTCCTGGAGCTCATCACATAAAGTGCGTAATAAATCCTATTTTAATTATTAACTAAGGGTTCTCTTAACCTCTACTTCAGTATAGCCTTCTATAATGTCACCGACCTTAATATCATTATAATTAGCAATAGACAAACCACACTCAAATCCTTTTTTAACCTCATTAACATCATCTTTAAACCTTTTAAGAGAAGATAATTTTCCAGTATATACAACAACACCATCTCGTATAATTCGTACTCCTGTATTTTTATTTAAGGAACCATCCAGTACCATACAGCCAGCAATCGTACCAACTTTTGATATTTTAAATACATCTCTTATTTCAATATTACATACAATTTTTTCTTCTACATCTGGAGAAAGCATACCCTCCATTGCTTGCTTCAACTCTTCAATTGCATTATATATTATAGAATAAAGTCTTATATCAATTTGTTCATTCTCTGCCAATTTTCTCGCTTGAAGTGAAGGTCTTACTTGAAAACCAATAATAATTGCATCTGAAGCAGCAGCTAACATTACATCCGATTCTGAAATTTGACCAACAGCTTTCTGAATTATATTAACTTTAATCTCATCAGTAGAAAGTTGTTGAAGTGAATCTGAAAGAGCCTCAATAGAACCATCGACATCCCCTTTTACAATTACATTAATTTCTTGAAAACCACCAAGTGCTATTCTTCTTCCTATTTCGTCTAAAGTGATATGTTTTTGAGTTCTTACGCTCTGTTCTCTTTGCAATTGTGATCTTCTTGTGGCAATCTTCTTTGCTTCTTGTTCACTATCCATTACATGAAACTCGTCACCAGCAGTTGGTGCTCCGTCTAATCCTAATAATACTACTGGAGTTGAAGGGCCTGCATCAACTCTAGATTCACCTCTCTCATTTAATAAAGCTTTAACTTTTCCAGAGAAAGATCCTGCTAAAACATAATCTCCAACTTTTAATGTACCCGTCTGTACAAGTATTGTTGACAGATATCCTTTGCCCTTATCTAATGACGCCTCAATTACAGTTCCTTGAGCTAATCGATTAGGATTAGCCTTTAAGTCAAGCATCTCTGATTCAAGTAATATTTTTTCTAAAATTTCCGTTACACCAGTTCCAACCTTTGCTGAAATATCTTGTGATTGATATTTCCCCCCCCAATCCTCAACTAGTAAATTCATTTCGGCAAGCTCTCCCTTGATTTTTTCTGGATCTGAAGTTGGTCTATCAATTTTATTTATTGCAAATATTATTGGAACTCCAGCTGCTTGAGCATGACTAATTGCTTCCTTTGTTTGTGGCATTACTCTATCATCTGCGGCAACTACTACCACTACTATATCAGTTACTTTTGCACCTCTGGCTCTCATAGCTGTAAAAGCTTGGTGACCAGGAGTATCTAAAAATGATATTCTCTTACCATTTTCTAAAGTAACCTCATAAGCACCTATATGCTGAGTAATTCCGCCACTTTCTCCAGCAATTACATTAGTTTCTCTAATATAATCCATAAGTGATGTTTTACCATGATCAACATGTCCCATTATCGTAATAATAGGAGCTCTAGATTCTAATTCTTCATCAGAATCAATAATCTCTTCAATAGATTCTTGTACATCTGCCCCAACAAATTCAACTTTATATCCAAAATCTTCAGCTAACATCTGAATAGTTTCAGCGTCAATTCTTTGATTGATACTTACCATCATGCCTAATCCCATGCAAGTTGTGACAATATCAGTAACTGAAACATCCATCATACTTGCAAGCTCACTAGCAGTTGCAAATTCTGCTATCTTTATAGTCTTATTTGAAGCTACTTTTTGTGATGTCTCCTCTGCAGCACTATCTCTATGTGCTTGTCTTTTATCTCTTCTGTTCTTTACTGAAGACTTTTTACCACTCTGCAATTTTGCTAATGTCTCTCGAACTCTCTTTTGTGCCTCCTCAGGTGAAATTTCAATTGTTTCTTTCTTAACAGTTTTTGGTTTTCTAAACTTTCTTGGGTCAACTTTCTCTTTAACTATTCTTACTCTTTTCTTCTTCTCTATTTTTTCTGGTTTTTTAAATTTAGTTAAATCAATTTTTTGACCAGTTGTTGTAACTCCTTTAAGTTTTCCTGCTGTTGCTTTAATCAATTCTGAGTCTTCATTTTTTGTTTGTTGACTCTTCTCTTTTGAAGTAACATCCAATTTCCCTACAATTTTTGGAGTATTTTTTACTTCATCTTTTTTAATTTCTTGTTTAGTTTTCTCCTCCGCCTCAAGCTTGGCTTTCTCCTCCGCCTCAAGCTT
>ERZ1048686.67-NODE-67-length-101133-cov-51.423040_pt1 | contig 101133 bp, 95 predicted proteins | sample MGYA00383099_ERZ1048686 | MGnify/ENA primary metagenome ERZ1048686 (study PRJEB29581, sample SAMEA5548369) | metagenome | biome: marine; feature: coastal; material: water | depth 25 m | study: Short-term variability in the microbial, nano- and picoplankton... | reverse complement strand
GCCATGGAACGTTCTATTTCTAAACTCCCAATACCTGACCATATCTTAATAGATGGTAATAAATTACCCCCAAATCTACCAAGTCCTGCAACAGCGATTATAAAAGGTGACGGCAAATCTGCATCGATTGCAGCTGCATCAATCATAGCAAAAGTTACTCGTGACAGACTTATGGCTGACCTTTCTGTAGAATATCCAGGATATGGGTGGGAAAAAAATGCTGGATATGGTACAAAAATACATCAGTCTGGACTGCTAAATAATGGGGTGACCCCACACCATAGACGTTCTTTCAAACCCATACACAATATGTTGTATTCCGCTTCACCTCGTAAGTAACTGATTCATAGAAATAAATTGACGTTGGCCTTAGTTTGAATCATTTTATCCCTAACGACGCAAAAATGCGCATTACGAGGCAGACATGGTAAACAGAGCAAAAAAAGAAGGCAGCATTAAGTTGCCGCTAAATAATATTATTGATGGTGATTGTGTTGAGGTAATGAATTCATTGCCAGAAAATTCAATTGATCTAATTTTCGCAGACCCTCCCTATAATTTACAATTAAAAGGTGACTTACATCGCCCAGACAACTCAAAGGTAGATGCCGTTGATGATCATTGGGATCAATTCGACAGCTTTGCAATTTATGATAAATTTAGCCGCGACTGGCTAAAAGCAGCACGCCGCGTTTTAAAGCCAAATGGTGCTCTATGGGTCATTGGATCTTATCACAATATCTTCCGAGTTGGCACAGCTCTTCAAGATGCAGGCTTTTGGATTTTAAATGATGTCATTTGGCGAAAATCAAACCCAATGCCTAATTTTAGAGGTGTTCGACTTACAAACGCTCACGAAACGATGATTTGGGCAGGTAAAACTGAAAAGTCCAAACCAACATTTAATTATGAAGCGTTAAAAGCACTTAATGATGGGGTACAAATGCGCTCAGATTGGCACTTACCAATTTGTAACGGAAATGAACGCCTCAAAAATGATGCTGGCGATAAAGCTCATCCAACGCAAAAACCTGAGTCTCTTCTTCATAGAGTTATTGTTGGCTCTACCAATGAAGGTGACGTAATACTCGATCCATTCTTTGGATCTGGAACGACTGGTGCTGTCGCTAAGAAATTAGGGCGAAACTTCATCGGCATTGAGCGTGAAGAAGAATATAGAAAAGTTGCAAAAAGGCGTATCAAAGCAATCAAAAAATATGATGTTGAGAGCTTGAAGGTATCAACATCTAAACGTGCAGAACCAAGAGTTCCATTTGGTCAAGTCGTTGAAAGAGGTATGTTAAAGCCAGGCGACCAGCTTTATTCATTGAATGGGCGCCATAGTGCTAAAATTCACGCGGATGGAACGCTTGTAGCGCACGATCAGCGCGGTTCAATTCATCAAGTTGGAGCTGCTCTAGAAGGAGCCCCTAGCTGTAATGGCTGGACATATTGGTGTTTTAAAAAACGTGGGCAAGCCATTCCAATTGATATGTTACGTAAAAAAATTCGTTCCGAAATGACACCATAAAAACCTTACATTTAATCATTTTATAAAACATAAGAGATAACTACCGTTTAGAACTGCTCGTTCTAAACTTTGCCAACTTACCCCGCCCTTGTGGCGGGGTTTTTTATTTCTAGAATTATTGTGCCAGAAATTTTGATGCTTTAACCCAGACTTTTCGCATCACAGTTGGAAGATCGTTTGGTTTGAAATCTTCCTTCGTTAGAAACTTACCAATTCTAGGAGTACTTTTAACATTTGATGCAACTTTAATAGTAAGCTCTAAATGGAAATGCGTAAAAGTGTGGCGCACAGGTTCATTTAGAGTATGCCAATCTGCATCTAACGGTATTAAATGATCCGTTGGCGTAATATCCCAATCACTTCCAGGCCATCCCAGCATACCCCCAAGAAGACCTTTTTGAGGACGTCTCTCTAATAAAAGTGAGTGATCATTTTTTATGGCTACATAAGCAGTACCTATTCGTGTTGGTTTTTTTAATTTAGGTGTTTTCTTAGGTAATTCATTGGCTATGCCTTTTAAAAATCCCTTACAATTAGAAGTCCAAGGACAACTACTACACTTTGGTGATCTAGGCGTACATATTGTAGCTCCCAAATCCATGACTGCTTGAGCATAGTCTCCACAGCGATTTTCTGGAGTTAAGCCAGAAGCCAGTAGCCAAAGAGCTTTTTTAGAAGCCGGCAAAGGTTCCTGAACTGCATAAATGCGAGACATGACGCGTTCAATATTACCATCAAGGACAATGGCTTTTTTATTAAATGCTATGCTCATTATTGCAGCAGCTGTGTATGGCCCAATACCCGGTAATGATAATAAATCTTTTTCATTGCATGGAAACTTTCCACCATATTGATCTTTAACAACTCGAGCACATTTCAGTAAATTTCTTGCTCGTGCATAATAACCCAAGCCAGCCCAAGCACCCATTACATCTTCATCCTTAGCATTCGCCATATCATGAATTGTCGGCCATAATGTAATAAATTTAACGAAATACTCTTTAACTGCAGCCACTGTAGTTTGTTGAAGCATGACTTCAGACATCCAAATATAATAAGGATTAGGAATGGTGCCCATTTTGCTGTTTAAAGGAGGAATACGCCATGGCATCTCGCGAGCATTTGCATCATACCAAGATAGTATCTCTACTGCCATATTATTTTTCTTAATCAAGACATATGCCCTTTGCAATGTGTTGTATTTTAGGTTTATTATTAACCACTGATATAAACCGATGTAACCACTGAATATAGGAAATGACGCAAATGGCATATAAGTCACGCGGATTTATACAAACTGGGGGCTTACTAAAGGCAAAAATCCGAGCGGCTACTGAAACGCGGGGTTTTGCTGAAACTAGATTACTTACAAATTGGAAAGATATTGCTGGCCCAGCAACGGCAAGTATCTGCAGGCCTGTTAAAGTAAGTTATGGAAAGCAAGGCTTTGGGGCCACACTCACTCTTTTAACAACAGGCGCAAATGCACCAGTTTTACAAATGCAATTGCCAAAAATACTTTCAAAAGTGAATTCAATATATGGGTACAATGCAATCAGCAAAATTAAAATAACCCAGACCTCTCCAATTGACTTTGAAAATAACTTTGAAAATTTAGAAGATAGAGAAAATAAAAAAGTCTTATCAGAAAAACAGATAATTAACGTTGAAACCTCTGTAAAAAATGTATCTGATATTAATCTAAAGGATGCGCTATCAAGATTAGGCAAAAATATAATAATACGAAATAATAAGGATTAAATTATGAATCGCAGGAAATTTACAGGCCTTCTTTCAATAGGAGCATTGAGTGCAAGTGCAACGCGAAGTTTTGCTGATAGTGCAGCATCAAACCCAATTAGCATTCCTGATATGGAAATGGGATCAAATGATGCACCAGTTACTATAATTGAATATGCTTCGTTTACATGCCCACATTGCGCTAGCTTCCATAAAAATGTTTTTCCAAGCTTACGCAAAAATTATATAGATACAGGTAAAGTGAAATTCATTTATCGTGAAGTTTACTTTGATGGCCCAGGACTTTGGGCAGCCCTTCTTGCTAGATGTGGAGATACAAAAAAATACTTTGGTATTTCAGATCTTCTTTATTCAAAGCAACGCGAATGGACTAAAGGTGATGGAGGTGCAGCAATAGCCCAAAATCTATACAAAATAGGAAGAATTGCTGGTTTAGATCAATCAACCATGGAAGCATGCTTGCAAAATAAGGATGTTGCCACTGCTATGGTTGCTCGCTTCCAAGAAACTACAAAAGCCGATAACGTAAGTTCTACACCCTCACTGATTTTAAACGGTAAAAATATAGGAAATATGTCATTTACAGACTTAGCAGCATTGATAGATGAGGCCATGCCTTAAATGGCAGAATTACCTTTAAAAGGGTTACGAGTTATTGAATTAGCGCGTATTTTGGCTGGCCCATGGGCTGGTCAAACACTTGCTGACTTAGGCGCTGAAGTTATTAAGATAGAAAGCAAATCTGGTGACGACACTCGCACTTGGGGACCTCCATTTATTGAAACAGGAGATGAAACAAACGCAGCTTATTACCATAGTTGCAATAGAGGAAAACAATCAGTTTCACTAGACTTTAAAGATGACGCCGACTTGCAAAAATTAAAAGATTTAATTGCAACATCTGATATCTTAATTGAAAATTTCAAAGTAGGCGGGTTAGATAAGTATGGATTAGATTACAATACTCTACACAATGATTGCCCATCTCTAATTTACTGCTCAATTACTGGCTTCGGTCAAACAGGGCCTTATGCAAAGAGGGCAGGCTATGATTTTTTAATGCAAGGCATGTCTGGTTTGATGTCAATTACTGGTGAGCCTGAAGGTCAACCTCAAAAAGTTGGTGTTGCTGTTACTGATATATTTACTGGGCTTTACGCAGTTATTGCAGTTCAGGCAGCATTACGTTCCAGAGACACTTCAGGGGTTGGGCAGCATATTGATTTATCGCTTCTTGATGTTGCTACTGCAACAACCGCAAATCAAGCAATGAACTATCTTACAACTGGCATTTCACCAAATCGCAAAGGAAACAACCATCCAAATATTGTTCCATATTGTGCAGTTTCCACAAAAGATGGACATATTATTTTAGCTGTAGGAAATGATAATCAATTTGAAAATTTTAGTAAAATATTTGATGCTGACTGGTACCAAAAAGACAAATTCAGCACCAACCCCGCAAGATTAAAAAATCGAGATGAGCTTCTAAATCTAATAGAGGAAAATACTAGAAACTTTTCATCGCTAACCTTGTTATCTGAATGCGAAAAATTTGGTGTCCCAGCAGGACCTATAAATACACTCGAAGAAGTATTTAATGACCCACAAATTTTACACCGAGGCATGAAGATTGACTTACACGGTGTGCCTTCTGTTAAAAACCCTATAACATTTTCAGACATGGAAATGTCTTATGATAAACCATCTCCTAATTTAGGTGACTCAAATAAGAAATTCTTAAAATAATTTATTTAAAAGACTATTTAATTTCTTTTCATCATTTAGAGACAATCTTACCGGTAATGTAAGGACTTTTTGTTGCCATTCTTTTGGTAATCTAGCCGCATCTTTTTCTGTCGTAACCAACTGTGAATTTTTCAGAGAAGCTTCCGCCTCTAATCTTTTTAGAATTGATACAGGTATTTTTTGATGGTCTCCAAACTCTCTGGTCGCAACTATTTCTGCACCTAATGTTCTCAATGTTGAGAAAAACTTTTCTGGTCTACCTATACCTGCAAATGCAAAAGATCGCAGGCCATTCCAATCCATTCCTGTTTCTAGAGGCTTTAAGTATCCATTAATACATGGCACATTCCTTATAGAAGTAAGTGCCTTATCGCCTATAGAAATGATTAAATCTGTTCTTGAAAGGCCACTAGTAACCGCTTCTCTTAGCGGCCCTGCAGGGAACACGCGAGAATTTCCAAAGCCTACTTTTTGGTCCATAACAGTAATTGTTAAATCATATAACAAGTCAGGGTTTTGCAAACCATCATCTAAAATAATGACATCTGCACCATGACTAAGAGCCATTTTTGCACCATGTATTCTATTTCTTGAAACACAGACTTCACTAAAACCTGTAAGCAGGATTGGCTCATCACCCACGTCATCAGCTGTATGTTTTGATGTGACCATGATGGGGCCCTTATTTGATCCACCGTATCCACGGCTAACAACAATTGGTTTTTTACCCATCTCCAAAAAACGCATAACTAAATCAATCACAACAGGTGTTTTTCCTGTTCCACCCATATTGATATTTCCAACACAAATTACAGGAATATCAATTTTTTGGTGAGCACCCAGATACAAGCGAAGTTTTGTTAAACCACTATATATCCAAGAAAATGGAATCAATAATATAGACATGAGACTATATTCTTTATTCCAAAATTTAGGCGCGTGATTCAAAATCTTTTTCCTTCTCTAAATACCCATCTAATAATTCAATAATACGATCATTTACTTCAGCTCCAGCTGAAGAAACCTCCCAAGCTGCATGTGCCATTTCTGCTGCTCGATCAGGTGATATTGTATCAACCAATGCATTAGATAACATTTCTGAATTATACACTAAGCGAGCCCCGCCTGCATCAAGTAAACGATCAAAGTCATTTTGATAATTTTGTGTATAAGGTCCATGAAGAATAGCAGACCCTAACGCAGCAGCTTCAAACGGGTCAGCTCCCCCACTAGGAACGAGAGACCCTCCCAAAAAACAAACAGATGCTAATCTAAACCACATGCCTAGATTATTTGAACCGCTTACAATCAAAATGTCTGTATTTATATCAGGAATAATATCTTTGTTATATAATTGAACTTTTAAACTTAATGCAGAGAGTTTAGTTTGTGCTGTTTTTGCTTGCTCCTCATCATCCATATGAAGAATTAAAAGTAGGCCTTGTAAATTTCTGGAAACGCGCCTTTGTGTTTTTCCTAGTGCTGCTATTTCACCAGGAACTACATGAGCAGCTAACCACAAAAAGCGATTATTCTGCATTGCAGAAAATTTAGCTCTCAATAATTCATCATAAGGTAAAGCATGCGCTCCTGTTTGCATTGCACCTAGAACTTCAAGTTTTGTACGCACCCCTTTTATGCGCCTCAAGTCCTGAGCTGACTCATCAGATTTAGCCAAGATACGATCAAAATATGAAAGGTAAACTTTTATAAACCTGCGAAAACCCAAAAATACTCCTGCTCTAACAGGAGCTAAACTAGCATTTGCATAAATTGCAGGTATGCCTGATTTTGCAACCCTATGTAACAATACTGGTCTAATTGTATCAGACAACCAAACCAAAGAATTAGGTTTCCAATGGTTTATAAATTGACGAACAAATGTTGGATGATCCAAAGGTAAGCATTGATGGATACCTGGAACATTGAGATCTTGATCTGTATTGCTTTCTTCAGTTGTTAGTAAAAATTGGATATCTTTTTTATCTTCGAAATGAGAAAGTATTTCACTAAAGTTATCCACTAAGATTAAAGATTCTGCATGCAACCAAATAAGTGTTTTCTTTCCATTCTTTTGGTTCGAAAGACCCTGTAGCTGTCCTAATAAATCTTTAGTAATTTTAGATTTTTCATATGCTTTAGTGATTTTAGATTTTTCATAAGGCTGCAATAAATATGCAAGTAAACGATTAACAATTATGCCAAATGAAACTCTTTGCAAAAAATCATCCTAGCTCTTCTGTAGGACTTGCAGCATGATCTTCATCTCTAAGGCGGTGAAGATGTGCAATAAAATATCTTACATGTGCATTATCTACAGTTTGGTGAGCCTTAGCTTTCCATGCACTATAGGCAGCTTGATAATTTGGGTAAATTCCAACAATATCAATTTCATCACTGTTCCTAAATTCTTTAGTTGTAGGGTTTTTGAGTTCGCCACCAAATACCATATGCAATCTTTGTGTCATTTTATTGCCTTTTATTTTTAAGTGATCTTCTAATAGGATTATAGCACCCTACTTAATATATCCCAGAAGTTTATCAACAAGTATTGAATTTCCTGCAATCATACCATTTATTTTCGGCACCTCAGAATTATATTGAGGATCTTTACCACCTTGTGTTTTGACCTCACATCCTGCTTCTGTGCATATTAAATGACCAGCTGCTACATCCCACTCCCAAGTAGGGCGAAGTGTCATCATCCCATCAAACCGACCTTCAGCAACCAAACACAATCTATATGCCAATGAAGATCTAAAATGTCTTTCTATGGGAGGTGGTGTATTTTTCCATAGTTTAGGATTGTTTTGTGATTCAGAGGCTAAAATACGAGCACCATTTATGTTTGTATTTTTTCCAGCATGAATTTGCACTCCATTTAAGCGTGAACCCTCACCTTTTTTTGCATCATAAAGTAAGTCTTTTGCTGGTAAATAAACTACGGCATCCTGTATTATTCCGTTACATGCTATAGCAATAGACGTGGCAAAATTTTCATGCCCATTTAAAAAGGATCTCGTGCCATCAATTGGATCAATTATAAAAGTATTTTTTGTATTATTCCTATCAGTATTGTTTTCAGCTTCTTCTGATAAAAACCCATAATTTGGCCTAGCATTAGATAAATATTCAAATAACATTTTATCAATTTCTAAGTCCGCTTCACTTACAGGGCCTTGTCCATCTCCCTTGTCCCAGTAAGTAGGATTTTTTTGATAAAACCGCATTGCAATCTTACCTGCCAAAATAGCTGCATTTCTTAATAAATCGAGATCATTTTCCAGCAATTGTTAGCCCATCAATTAATAGGCTAGGAACAACTCGTGAAAGATTTTTTCTTGCATCATTTGCTGGTACTATATTTTTTAACATGTCTAATAAATTACCAGCAATTGTGCATTCATTTACTGGACCAATTATCTGACCATTTTCTACCCAAAAACCTGAAGCTCCGCGAGAATAATCCCCAGTATTGGGATTAATTGTAGAGCCAATCATAGAAGTAACAATTAATCCTGTTCCCATCTTTGCAATTAAATCTTCTTTCGTTTCCAGACCTTCTGAAAGTTGCAAATTACCACTACTTGGTGATGGTGCAGATCCTACACCACGTGATGCATTAGCAGTGCTTTTCATCTCTAATTGTCTTGCAGTACTAAGATCTAACGTCCAACCCTCTAGAATTCCATTTTTTATTACATGGCGTGGCTTTGCTAATAATCCTTCAGCATCAAAAGGTTTAGAACCTGCCATAGATTTTCTAGATGGATCCTCAAAGAGCGATACGTTTGAGGGTAATACTTGTTCTCCAAGATAGTTCTTTAACCAGCTCGATCCTCTTACAATAGATGCCCCATTTATTGCAGCAACTAAGTGACCAATTAAACTAGATGAAATACGTTCATCAAATAAAACTGGAAAAAATCCAGTAGGTGGCCTTACAGCCCCAGCGCGCGCAACAGCTCTTTCACCCGCCAAACAGCCTATCTCTTCGGGACTTGGGACAGAGGCATAATGACTATGGGATTCTCCACACCAATCACGCTCCATACTTAATCCTTCACCTGAAATAGCAACGCAAGAAATAGAATGTGATGTACGCCTATATCCTCCTGAAAAACCATTACTTGTTGCTAAATGAATTGTCATATCACTTAATGCAGATGACGCTCCTTGAGCTTTAGAAACACCTTTAATAGATAAAGCTGATGCCTCTGCTCTTACAGCCATTTCCTTAAGGTATTCAGCAGATGGTTTTGGTGATGAATCATATAATTCTAATTGATCGGCATCCCAGTCGGTAGCAAATTCTTGAGGTGTAGCTAATCCACAATATGGGTCTTGAGGAGCTTCGTTTGCCATTGCAATGCAGCGTTCTGCCATTTGTTCCATTGCACTTTTACTTAGATCAGAAATAGATACTGATGCTTGTCGATCGCCTTGGATAACTCGAAGGCCAATATCAACACCTTCTGCGCTTTCAGCATGCTCTAATTCACCTTCACGAACGTCTATCGATACTGACGTTCCGTCTACTATCAAAACGTCTGCTGATTGAGCACCTGCAAGTTTTGCTATGTCTAATAATTGTTGAGCAGAATCTGATAAGCTATTTTTCATGTTTATACCTATTTTTTTATAACTTTAAACCTATGGGCCAAATGAACAACCATCAAAGTAACTAAAATGATCAATTTAAGCTATTATTATTCATAATTTAGTTGCAAAAATATCTTATATGACGTTCTGTCAAAACGATAAATTTGGAGAGAGAAATGTCTTGGTCACCTGAAAAAACAATTGTTAATAGCTGGAATGAATGGGATCCATTAAAACATGTAATAGTTGGCAGAGCTGACGATTGTCATATTCCTCCTGAAGAGCCTGCATTGGATGCAAAGGTACCAGAAGATAGCGATATGCGAGGGCAATGGGGGCGTCGCCCACAAGAAACAATTGATCGTGCAAATGAACTCCTGGATAACTTTGCTAATCAATTAAAAGATCGTGGAATTAAAGTTGACCGACCGACATCAATTGATCATAGCGAGCCAGCTATAACACCTGATTTCAAAACAGAAAGTCAATTTGGATGCATGCCGCCCCGAGATGTTTTACTAACGGTTGGCTCTGAAATATTGGAAGCAACAATGTCATATAGATGTCGTTGGTTTGAATATTTAAATTACCGACCCTTAATGCAAGAATACTTTAACGAAGATCCAAAATTTCGCCATGAGTCAGCACCAAAACCGCGCTTGACTGATGCGGATTATCATCCTGATTATTTATCAGATAAAATTGGCAACGAGCAGCGCTTGAAATGGGCTGAAGAAAAATTTTTCGTAACAACTGAAGAAGAGCCACTTTTTGATGCAGCTGATGTTTTAAGATTTGGTAGAGATTTGGTTGTACAACATGGATTTACAACTAATGAGAAGGGCATTGAATGGCTCCGTCGTCATTTTCCTGAACATCGCGTTCATTCGGTTAATTTTCCAGGAGACCCTTATCCAATTCATATTGATGCAACTTTTACACCATTGCGCCCAGGATTAATATTAAACAATCCACAGCGCCGGCTTCCTGACGCACAGCGTAGAATGTTTAATGATAATGGTTGGGACATCGTAGATTCGGCCCAACCTGCACATAATGCTCCACCACCTTTGTGTTATTCTTCTACTTGGCTATCAATGAATGTTTTAGTTTTAGATCCAAAAACTGTTTGTGTTGAAAAGTCAGAAGTTTATCAGGCAGAGCAAATGGATAAGCTTGGCATGGAAGTTGTGGAAGTAGAATTAAGAGATGCCTATGCATTTGGTGGCGGTCTCCATTGTTGTACTGCAGATGTATATCGTGAAGGAAGTTGCGAGGATTACTTCCCTAAAATGTGATTTATCTTGAAAGAATAAATATTATAATATGCTAGATTTCACAAATAAGACTATCATAATTACAGGTGCTTCACGTGGTATTGGTGAAGCATCTGCCAACTATTTTTCAAACTTAAATGCAAATGTTGTTTTAGCTGCACGCTCAAAAAATAAAATTGCGGAGTTAGCAGATAAACTTGGTAAAAATACACTGGCCATTGAATGCAATGTAGCTGACCCAACCCAAGTAAATAATCTAATGGTGAAATCATCAAAAGTTTTTGGAACAATAGATGTATTGATAAATAATGCAGGTATCATTGACCCAATACAACGTATTGAACACTCTGACCCAATAGCATGGGGGCAATTGATTGATACAAATTTAAAAGGCCTCTATTATGGCATTAGATATGCTTTGCCATTTATGAAATCTAATAATGGTGGTACCATATTAAATGTAGGTTCAGGAGCTGCAAAAACCCCCTTAGAAGGTTGGTCTCATTATTGTTCTTCAAAGGCAGCAGTTCATCATTTAACTTCTTGCCTTCACAAGGAAGAAGTTAAAAATGGCATAAGGGCTTTAACATTATCACCTGGCACAGTTGCTACTGATATGCAAAAAATTATAGCTAAATCAGGCATAAATAGTGTGAGTGAACTTTCCTGGGAAGAACATATCGATGCGCTTTGGCCAGCAATGGCATTAGCTTGGATGACTACTTCTGAGTCAGACGATTGGTTGGGTCAAACCGTTTCATTACGTGATGAAAAAATCAGAAAATTAATAGGTCTAAAATAATAGTATTTGTTAATTTGTTTTTTATTGATAGGCTATTATAGCAAATATATTTGCCAATCTGTTTATCTAAATAAATATTTTAAAACTAAGGAGATTACCATGATTACACGCGCAGCAGTTGCATTAGCAGCAGGGCAGCCTCTTAAAGTTATGGATGTAAATTTAGAAGGCCCAAAATCTGGTGAGGTTTTAATTGAAATTAAAGCAACAGGTATTTGCCATACAGATGAATTTACCCGCTCTGGGGATGATCCAGAAGGTGCATTTCCAGCTATTTTAGGCCACGAAGGTGCTGGAGTTGTAATTGAAGTTGGTGAAGGTGTTACAAGTCTTGAAGTAGGTGATCATGTTATACCATTATATACTCCTGAATGCCGTGAATGCGAATATTGCTTGAATCCAAAAACAAATTTATGTCAAAAAATTCGAAGCACCCAAGGTGCTGGTGTAATGCCTGATGGAACATCACGTTTTTCCATGATGGATGGCACACCAATTCTCCATTACATGGGTTGCTCTACTTTTTCTAACCATACAGTGATGCCTGAAATTGCATTGGCTAAAGTTCGAAAAGATGCTCCATTTGACAAGATTTGTTATATTGGGTGTGGCGTAACAACTGGCATTGGTGCAGTTATAAACACAGCCAAAGTCGAAATTGGATCAACTGCAATTGTATTTGGATTAGGTGGAATTGGCCTCAATGTTGTTCAAGGTTTGCGTTTAGCTGGTGCAGATCAAATCGTTGGAGTTGATTTAAACAATAGCAAAGAAGATTTGGCCAAAGAATTTGGAATGACTGACTTTGTAAATCCAAATGATGTAAAAGGTGATCTTGTTGCACATCTAGTTGAGCTTACTAACGGTGGTGCTGATTATACATTTGATGCAACTGGAAATACTGGTGTCATGCGAACTGCTTTAGAGGCTGCTCATAAAGGTTGGGGTGAAAGTATAATTATTGGTGTAGCTGCTGCTGGAGCAGAAATTTCTACGCGGCCATTTCAGTTAGTGACTGGCCGTGTGTGGCGTGGAACAGCTTTTGGAGGTGCAAGCGGCAGGACTGATGTTCCAAAAATTGTAGATTGGTATATGGATGGCAAGATAGAAATAGATTCTATGATTACGCACAAACTGAAGTTAGAAGACATAAATAAAGGTTTTGATTTAATGCATGAAGGTAAATCAATTCGTGCTGTGGTTGAATTTTAATTCTCACAAAAGGTGAAGCTTTACATGGAAACTCTATCGGAAAATTTTTGTTTCGGAGGCACTCAAGGTGTATTCAAGCATTATTCAGAATCATGCAAATGTGATATGACTTTTGCAGTATATCTCCCACCACAAGCGAAAATGAATAAAGTTCCAGTCTTATGGTATCTCTCAGGGCTTACTTGTACTCATGAAAATGCAATGGTTAAGGCTGCTGCACAGGGTTGGGCAGCAGAAAATGGAATTGCACTAATTTTTCCTGACACCTCACCTCGTGGAGAGACTGTACCAAATCATGATGATTATGATTTAGGTCAAGGTGCAGGTTTTTATGTAAATGCCACAACTGATAAATGGTCTGAAAATTTTCAGATGTGGGACTACATAACCATTGAATTACCAAAGCTTATATTTGAAAATTTTCCCTTATTAAAAAATGCTCAAGGCATAACTGGTCACTCAATGGGAGGTCATGGCGCATTAACAATGGCAATGACTTTGCCAAATCAATATCAATCAGTTTCTGCATTTTCACCTATTGGAAATCCAACCAAATCTGAATGGGGTCAAAAACAATTCAAGGAATACCTCGGTGAAGATACTACTGCTTGGGAAAAACATGACTCTACAATTTTAATGCAAAAGTTAGGCTTTCATTCAAATGTTCTTATTGACCAAGGCAGTGCAGATAATTTTTTAGATTTGTTACAACCAGAAGCATTAAAGAATGCAATGAATGCGCGAGGACAAGAAGGACAATTTAGAATTTCAAATGGTTATGATCATAGTTACTTTTTTGTAATGAGCTTTATGAGAGAACACATTAAACATCATGCAACCATTTTAAATGATATAGTTTAATGACAAATATTTACATTGATGCAGATGCATGTCCGGTAAAAGACGAAGCTGTTAGAGTTGCTGAACGCCATAATGTAAAAGTTTTCATTGTATCCAATGGAGGCTTACGCCCAAATCTTCACCCATTAGTTGAAAATATCATTGTTCCAGATGGGCCTGATATTGCAGATATGTGGATTGCGGATCGAGCTCGTAAAGGTGATTTAGTAATAACTGGTGATATACCATTAGCTGCAAAAACAGTAGCAGCTGGTGCACGCACTATTCGCCATAATGGTGATATGTTTACACCGTCTAATATTGGTAATCAGCTTGCAACAAGAGATCTTATGGCTGATTTACGTGGTGCTAATCCATTTTTACAAGGATCTGGTAAACCATTTTCAAAAACAGATAGATCTAATTTTCTAAATTCATTAGAGCGTGAAATACGGGCTGCAAAAAAAGAAATTTAGTCATTAACAACTTCAGCATCATCAATATCAGACACAGGAGGCAGAGAAGTTTCCGCGCCTGTTAAAATACCTGCGGTAAAATCTAACTTTTCATTAGTTATTTTTTTAGTATCTCTAGGCGGAGCTTTCCATGACAAGCTATCAAATGTTTCACAATTTTCACATCTAGGCTGCCATGATGAATGAATATTCGAGCATTTTTCACATATCCATTGCGGACCTCTCGATGCAGTTAAAGCTTTATTTAGCCAAGCTCTAACTGTTTTTTCGTCTGCTCCTTCGCCTTTTTCTATTGCCGCCATTAAGGCAAGTGATCTCACAGTAGGGTTTGTAGATGTTAAATCCTTTATTGCTCGCCTCGCAGCTGGAAAATCTTCATCCCCAATAGCTAATTCTGCTAGGAGTAATTTTGTTTCATAATGTTCACTTTTTAATTTAACAAAAGAACTGAAGCGTTTACGTCTCTCACCACTTGTTTCTTTTAGATTAATTTCTGCAAATGCTGTCGCCAAATCTGGGTGTGGATTTAAACCCCAAGTTTTTTTTAAAATTTTAGTAGAAGCGCGCTTATTATTGTCTAGCATGTGCATTTCTGCAGCCAAAATTGCTGCAGGTATCAAATCAGGTGAAGACTTGTTTGCTGCAATCGCAGCCGCTTTACCTGTATCTATTTCTCCAGCTTCAAGCATTTCTTTTGCATCAGCAAGCAATAAAATAGCCTCTCGGCGAAGGCCAATATCTTTTGGAAGTTTCCCAGCACGTACATTAGCTTTTATAGTTTTCTGAGCACCCTTCCAATCTTGTTTTTCTGTCTGCAAATCAAATAAAACATTCAATGTCTGATCATGATTTGGGCGTATTGAAAATGCTTTTTCAGCCAACAATAATGCGGTTTCATTATCACCTTCTAAAAGTTTTTGCTTTAGAAGACCTTGCAACCCCACAAATCTTGTTTGATCGTTTTTCAGGAGGCGCTTATAATATTTAAGAGCTCTTTTATTATCACCAAATTTTTCTGCAGCTTGGGCGCTAACGAGGTTTGTTAACTGAGGGCGTTGTAACAACCTCTCTGCACGATTTGCATTATTAATTGCGTCTTTGCCTTCTCCCGCAGCCATAGAAACCATACTGTCCGCGAGTGCTTTGTAGCCTCGTTCTTCTTTATTTTTATTAAAATAACGCGTGATTGCAGTTTCATCACCATTAAAAAATTTAAATATTGCGACAAGTATCCCAAAAAGCCATTTTATGGCGAATAAAGAAGACATGCATAAAATAATACCAATAATACCTTGAATGGGTGTTAAAGATATTTCATAGGATGCAAATTGCATTGTTATTACACCACCAGCATCAATAATTACACCAGTGACTAATGTAACCAAGGCTATAATTGTGATAAAAAATATTATTTTGATTAAAGACCAGATCATAATAGTACCTTAATTTTCCAAAAGTTTAGAAAAGGCATCTACAACAGTTTGCCTATTAACGGCTAGTGCTAGCCAGTCTTTAATCCCAGACTTGGCTGGCTCATCAAGCAAAGATGCTTGGTCTATAACCTCTGATAAATCATCATTGTTTAGTGCAACCTGCATACGAGAAAGGACTGCATTCACTGAATTACCTTTTTGAGCATCTAAAGATCTAACAGTAACTTGAGACTTTAAAAAACCTAAAAGTTTTCCTCCCACTCCAGGCTCCACATCTTGTTTTATAGACTGCTTAAGGCTTGCATGAGCAGCTGCAGGGAAACTAGTTTTCAAATAATTAATCGTGACCACGCCCTCAGAATTTGCGATGAGTACTTTTGGAATATCAATTCCTTTTTTTGATATTTTTTCTAAAACCTTTGTGTAAGGTCCGCCAATCTCTAGCACTTCTTTTATATCATCAGAATAATTCAAATGTTTTGAATTATTCTGAGCTGGTATTAAATTTGTATTCTTAATTTTATTAAACCGTTGAGTTAGCTTTTCTTGGTTACTTGATAAAATAGCCACTTCAGATCTTATTTTTTTAAGTATTAAATCATAATTTTTATCAATAGATCCATTATTATTTGATACAACCTTTGAAGAATTAAATATTAAATCATCAACTTGAATTAAAATATTTGATATCTTTTTTTCTAAATTATCTAAACTCTCTGTAATTTTTAGATCATTAATTACAGATAGTTCTTTCGAAATTATAGAAATATCATTATTTATTTCATCTCTTAAGTCCTTAATTTTCAATTCAACATTTGGATGCTCTATATTTTCTATTTTATTTAACCGTTGATCGGTTTCTAATTTATAAATTTGAATTTTTTCTATTGCTAATGCTTCACTTGGCGAAAGAAATCTAGCAACAGGTGCCATCCCGTTTGGCAAAATTGAAGCAATTTTAGTGCTAAATAAAAGCGTGATTATACCACCACATAATAGTAAAAAAATTATTATAATAAAATATTTTAAACCGTTATTTTTTTTCAGTTTATGTTTTTCTATCGTTTTATGATTTAAAGCTTCAATATCTTTCTGATCTTCAATATCGGGCTCTTGATTATTTTTTGGTGTTGGCTTCTTTGCCATTTTAAAGATCCTTAATATTTAATCACAGATTTATAATCTTATTGCTAATGCACTTATCATAGCATCACTACTAGGTTTAGGTGATACGATAATATTTTTGAAACCACATTGTTCAAAAGGCTTACTAACTTTATTACTTATACAAACTACAATGATATGATCATTTTGACTACTGATGCAATTTACTAAATGATTAGCCATATTTTCTGAATAAACCGGTATAATACATCCTTTACTAATTTCAGACTTTGTTTCGTTTGTTATTTCTAACAAAACTTGAGCATATAAAATATATTCATCTATATTTGCTGAAGAGATAGAAGAAATATCAGTGGTAACTTGCTCACCTCTTAAGTAAGTACACTTTTCAGGCAATCCAGATTCAATCATTTTTTCAATTGTTTCAGAAATAGATATTACATCAAATCCATTCAATTTCGCTAAATTAGCAACTTTGTGTCCAACACAATGTACACCACCTCTTTGGGAAGTCGTCTTTGATAAAATACTAACAGCATTTTGAGAGGTGAATATAAATGGGGTGATTAATTTTTTTGGTAAATTAGGCTTTAATTCTTTTATGTATATCATTGGATTTATAATGAATCTTGGCGACCTTCCAAGACGTTTAATTAAATCATCCAATAACTGCTCAGACTGCTTTTGCGGTCTTGTAATAAGTAATAGGGGTTTATTCTCAGTCATTGCTTGCCATGAATTCCAGTGCTATTTGGTTTAAACAACCATGTAGGCTAATTAAATACAATGACTGATATTATAACAATCCTTGGTATAGAGAGTAGCTGTGATGATACTGCCGCAGCTGTGGTTCAACGTATTAATGGAAAAGCTCGTGTTTTATCATCTGTAGTTGTTGGGCAAGAAATTCTCCACGAAGCGTATGGCGGTGTTGTTCCAGAAATTGCTGCTCGCGCGCACGCCGAACAGTTGGACATAGCTGTCGAAAAGGCACTTGTTCAATCAGATATAAAATTAGAACATGTTGATGCTATCGCTGTAACATCTGGGCCAGGATTAATTGGTGGTGTTGTTAGTGGGGTGATGTGTGCGAAAGGTTTAGCTGCTGGAATGAACAAACCTTTAATTGGTGTAAATCATTTAGTTGGACATGCTTTAACTCCGCGAATGACTGACTCAATTTCTTATCCATATCTGATGCTGTTAGTTAGTGGGGGTCATTGTCAGTTTCTAGCCGTTTTATCTGAAACAGAATTCGATAGAATTGGAGGTACAATTGATGATGCGCCAGGAGAAGCATTTGATAAAACAGCGAAACTTTTAGGCCTTGGGTATCCTGGTGGTCCATTGGTTGAAAAAGCTGCTAAAAATGGTGATCCCAAACGTTTTAAATTCCCCCGCCCTCTGCTGGACAGGCCAGATTGTAATATGTCTTTTTCAGGCCTAAAAACAGCCTTGAGAAGAGCACGAGATTTATTAGTAAAAGAAAAAGGTGGTATTTCTTATCAAGATCAAAACGATTTATGCGCAAGTTTCCAAATAGCAGTGGCAGATACTTTAGCTGAAAAGGCCAATCGGGCCATAGAAATATTCAAAAAGACGAGTGACTCTAAAAATTTTGCAGTTGCTGGTGGAGTTGCAGCAAATACAGTGATCAGAAAAAAATTAGAGAATATAGCACAAAAACATAATTTTACTTTATTATCACCTCCCTTAAAATACTGCACAGACAATGCAGCCATGATCGCTTGGGCTGGAATAGAACGCTACTCTGCAGGTTTACTAGATGACATGACATTGGCTGCCCGCCCTAGGTGGCCAATTGATCACAAAGCTAAACCAATGCTAGGTTCTGGAAAAAAAGGTGCTAAAGCATGAATAAAATTGGCATTATGGGGAGTGGTGCATTTGGTACAGGATTGGCAGCCACACTAGCAAAAGCAAATAATAATGTTGTTTTATGGGGCCGTAACTCTGATCATATAAAAAATATTAATTCAACAAATATGAATGCTCGCTATCTTCCAAATATCAAGTTGCCTAATAATATTACTGCAACATCAGATTTTAATGATTTAAACAGCGTAGATGTTCTTTTGATGGTTACTCCAGCTCAATATCTTCGAGAAACATTAAAAAGTTTTGATATAAAAAATCTCAATTGCCCACTGATTGTTTGCTCAAAAGGAATTGAAAAAAGTACCGGAAAATTACAATCTCAAATTATTGAAGAAGTTTTGGGAAATAAACAATGTGCAGCACTTAGTGGCCCAGGATTTGCTATTGAATTAGCAAAAGGAATGCCTACAGCCTTAACGATAGCAGCTGATGACACAGAATTAGGGGTATCTTTACAATCTATGCTTAGTACTGAGGCTCTTAGATTATATTTTTCAAATGACTTACTTGGTGTTCAGCTAGGGGGAGCGCTTAAAAATGTATTTGCAATTGCGAGCGGTATTGTTGTTGGCTCTAACCTAGGAGAAAGTGCACGTGCAGCAGTAATTACTCGAGGTTTCACTGAGCTATCTAGATTAACATATTCAATGGGTGGAAAATTAGATACTTTGAACGGATTATCTGGATTTGGTGATCTAACTTTATCATGCACCTCACAATTATCGCGTAATTTTTGTTACGGCAAACAATTGGCAAGATCTGGAAACTTGAATCCAGGTGAAACAGTTGAAGGAATTGATACCGCATTGATAACTCTAAAGTTAGCGGAAAAGTATAAAGTAGAAATGCCAATAGCGTCTCAAGTTGCTTTAGTTTTAAGTGGCCAAACTACTGTAGAAATTGCATTGAGTGAACTTATGAAGCGCCCATTAAAAAGCGAAAATATAACTTAATATAAATTAGGTTAGTAATTTTCTAATACCCACATAATAATGTGGGTATTAGATTAATCTATCTATTAATAGCGATAGTGCTCTGGCTTGAACGGGCCAGATGTAGTTACGCCAATATAGTCAGCTTGATCTTTTGAAAGTTCAGTTAATTTAACACCAATTTTAGCTAAATGTAATCTAGCAACTTTTTCATCAAGATGTTTTGGTAAAATATAAACTTCATTTTTATATTCATCACCTTTTGTCCACAATTCAATTTGGGCCAAAACTTGATTTGTAAATGATGCTGACATCACGAATGATGGGTGACCAGTAGCATTCCCAAGGTTTAGTAACCTTCCTTGTGACAATAAGATCATTCTATTGCCAGATGGCATTTCGTACATATCTACTTGATCTTTAATATTAGTCATTTTCAAGTTACGAAGATTGGCAACTTGAATTTCATTATCAAAGTGACCAATATTTCCTACAATAGCCATGTCTTTCATTTCACGCATATGTTCAATTCGAATGATATCTTTATTGCCTGTTGTAGTAATAAAGATATCAGCGTCTGAAAGAGTATCCTCTAAAGTCGTTACTTCAAAACCGTCCATAGCAGCTTGAAGTGCACAAATCGGGTCTATTTCAGTAACTTTAACGCGTGCTCCAGCGCCGCGCAATGAAGCAGCTGAACCCTTGCCAACATCACCATAACCACAAACAACAGCTGTTTTACCTGCCATCATTGTATCCGTTGCACGGCGAATCCCATCAACAAGAGATTCTTTACAACCATATTTATTATCGAATTTAGATTTTGTTACTGAGTCATTCACGTTAATTGCTGGGAAAGGTAGTTGACCATTTTGCATTAGCTCATACAACCGGTGTACCCCAGTAGTTGTTTCCTCAGAAACGCCCTGAATTGCATCACGTGTTTTTGTAAACCAACCTGGGCTTTCTACCATTCTCTTTTTAATCTGAGCAAAAACTGCTTCTTCTTCTTCTGATGTTGGAACATCTAGTAAATGAGTTTCACCAGCTTCTACTCGAGCACCCAGTAAAACGTATAATGTTGCGTCACCACCATCGTCTAAGATCATGTTTGCACCTTCTGCAAACATAAATGATTTATCTAAATAATCCCAATGCTCAACTAATGTTTGACCTTTTATAGCAAATACTGGAACACCGGCCTTAGCTATTGCTGCAGCAGCATGATCTTGTGTTGAATAAATATTACATGATGCCCAACGAACATCTGCACCCAATGCAGTTAATGTTTCTATCAAAACTGCTGTTTGAATAGTCATATGCAGTGAACCTACAATTCGTGAACCTTTAAGAGGTTGCTTACTTCCAAACTCTTCACGAAGTGCCATTAGACCTGGCATTTCTGTTTCTGCGATATCTAGTTCTTTTCGCCCAAATTCGGCAAGTGAAATGTCTTTAACAATATAGTCTGTTGCCATCTGTACTGGCTCCTGTATCTTACGCTTTTATCTATTTTGTGCATCTAGCATTGGTAATTACTTTAGACAAGTATTATAGTGAGATGCTTATTGAATTGGAGTGTAACCTTGGCAAATCTAAAATCACGTGCATGGCAACGTATGTTGTCCGGTAGGCGTTTAGATTTGTTAAACCCCTCTCCAATGGACATTGAAATAGAAGACATTGCTCACGGCCTATCTTTTGTTGCACGCTGGAACGGGCAGACCTTTGGAAAATTTCCTTATTCAGTTGCTGAACACTCTGTGTTCGTTGAGAAACTATTTTTTAAAATAAACCCTCAGATAAGTCCTAAATGGCGCTTGGCAGCATTGCTTCATGATGCGCCAGAATATGTAATTGGGGATATGATAAGTCCTGTAAAATCTTCAGTTGGACGAGGATATAGTGATATGGATGAAAGGTTAACTGCTGCAATTCATCAAAGATTTGGCCTTCCTTCAAAAACTCCTGATGTTATTAAAAAGCAAATAAAGCGAGCTGATACAGCTTCTGCTTGGCTTGAAGCAGTTCAAATTGCAGGCTTTAGTGAAGAAGAAGCAAACACCTTATTTGGTAAACCTATACTCTCAGATTTAAGAAATTTAACCTTATCCCCACATGAACCAACTCATGTCAAAACCCAGTTTTTAAAATTATTCAATGAATTAATGGAGCAAATATAATGGAATCTGCAAAACTTTATTATCAAGATGGGTCTCCATTTTCTCGTCTTTGTAGAACTTTAATAATTGATTGGGAATTGCCCGTAGAAACTATCGAATTAGATTGGCCCCTAAATGAAAGTATTTTTAAAGAAAACCCATTAGGGCAAGTTCCAACATTAAAAACAATCGGTGAAACTATTTTTCCGACCTCACAAATTACTGAACAACTACTTGCAATGACCTTTGAGCCACTTGCCCCATACTTTGATCCTCTAGCTGATCGTCAATTATTAATAACTATTTTATCTATGGGTGATGCAATGATTGCGTCAAATGCAATTGACAGATCTGGTTTAAAACAAACTGAAAAAAATACCTATGGAATTGATATTCTAAATAGAAATGAAATGCGCATAAATCACACCTTAGCTTGGCTAGACGGTCAGTGTGACAAATGGTTGATTGATGATAGAGTTAGCGTTTGTGATTATGCACTCGCTTGTCTGCTATTGTGGTCAGATAGCAGAAGTCCATTTAATTGGCGTCAATATACAAAAATCACTCGAATAGTCGAAGAGCTGTCATATAGTGATAGTTTTGCTCAAACTGTACCAAATCCCTGGGTCCCACAAGATTAAGTATTAGTTTAATTATCTTGGGCTACGTTTTGCTAAAATTCGTTGTAACGTTCTACGATGCATGCTTAACCGCCTTGCAGTTTCGGACACATTCCTATCACAAAGTTCATATACTCTTTGTATATGCTCCCATCTAACCCGATCTGCTGACATTGGGTTGTCTGGTGGTGGAGGTAAATCACCTTCTTGCGCAAGCAATGCGTTTGTAACATCATTTGCATCTGCGGGCTTTGATAAATAATCTGTTGCACCAATCTTTACTGCTGCAACTGCGGTTGCAATTGCTCCATACCCCGTAAGAACAATAATTCTAGAGTCTGGCCGTTTGGCCCTTAAAACTTCAACAACATCTAGTCCGTTTCCATCCCCAAGACGCAAATCAATCACAGCATATGCAGGTGGCGTTGCAGTACAAAAAGCTCGTCCCGCAACTACGGTTTCCAATGCAGTTGGTGCAAAACCGCGTTTTTCCATTGCGCGAGCCAAACGCCTGCGGAATGGTTCATCGTCATCAAGGATCAGTAACGAATTATCTGTTCCGATGTTTTTTAGTTCTTTTGGTGTATTTGTCATGATTGATCCTTCATGAGAGATACTTAGTGTTAAATATTGATAGGGTCAAACATTTGCAAAGCATAAAATCGTTTTTGCTACTTCTTCAGGTTCAAGATCACGTCGAAAAAACTGCAAAAATCCTGATTTATCCATCAAATAACTAAATGTAGAATGATCTAATAAATAATCTTCCCCATCGCCATTTTTGCGAAAAAATGTTTTATAGGCCTTTGATGCAGTTTGAATTTGCTCAAGTGATCCAGTCAATCCAATTAACCTCTCATGTGAGGCTTGAACATAATCATTTAGTGCAGAAATATTATCTCTTTCAGGATCAATTGTTATGAAAACGGGTGTAATATCAACACCCTGTTCATCTAATATATCAACTGTTGTAAGATTTCTCTGAGTATCTAATGGACAAATATCAGGACAATATGTGTAACCAAAATAGATAAGTGTTAACCCATTTATTATATCTTTTTCAGTAACCATAACTCCATTATGGTCCACTAATTCAAACGAACCACCAATTGAGCCTTGCCCTCCAGCCACCACACTTGATCCGCATGCTTTACCATCAACCCAAAACGAAAAATAACTCATTGTTGCTAGTGTTAAAACAACAATCCCCGAAAAAAGAATTGTAAAATATTTTGTCACTGTTTTTCCTATCTGGTCATATTACATATGTTGCTCTACTTTATTAATTATCAATTTACACGTGAGAAGATGTCACAGACAAGAAGCTTTTATGAATAAAAAACCAATCAATCTCTTTACAAATCAAATTCGAAGTGAATGGGTTCGCCTTCAAACACTTATATTTTTACGTTGGATGGCAATTGTAGGTCAAATTATAGCAATAATATCTGCCCATAGCTTTTTAGGTTTAAATCTTGAAATAGGATATTGTTCTATCGCAATAGGTGCATCTATTTTATTTAATTTATTGGCAAGCTTCATAGCGCCAACAAACAAGCGCTTGTCACAAAGAGCTACTATTTTATCCTTGCTATTTGACCTCACACAACTTGGTATATTATTGTTTTTAACTGGTGGTTTAAGCAACCCTTTCTCATTATTATTACTTGCACCAGTTACAATATCTGCAACTGCCCTAACATTAAATGCCACATTATTTTTAGGTGGATATGCAATAGCAATGACCACGTTGCTTACATATTTTCATTTACCCTTAACTTTTAAAAATGGAAATGTAGCAATCCTTGAACCACTTTTTATATGGGGGAATTGGACAGCCTTACTGATTGGACTGGTCTTTTTATCCGGATACGCAAGACGCGTAACTATAGAAACGTTTTCAATGTCCCAAGCACTTGCGGCTACGCAAATGGCTTTAGATCGGGAACATAAGTTAACAGTTTTAGGAGGAGTGGTAGCTGCCGCTGCACATGAAATGGGTACACCACTTGCAACGATTAAAATGGTTGCTACTGAATTAGAAGAAGAGTTAAGTTTTAACCAAGAACTAAAAGATGATGCTCGATTAATTCGCGAACAAGCTATGAGGCTTTCTGAAATATTACGAGATATGGGGCGAACAGGTAAAGATGACCTACATTTAAAAAATGCGCCAATCACTGAAGTCATAAGAGAAGCTGCGGAGCCACATATAAACAGAGGTAAAAAAATAACTACACTCGTAAATGGCTTGCCAGTTTTAGAAATTCTTGAAGACGTTCCAAACTTACCTAGGCAACCTGAAATATTACATGGGTTGAGAAACTTAATTCAAAATGCAGTAGATTTTGCAATACACGATGTATGGATAGATATTACCTGGACCGATGAAACAATTCGCATACTGGTGGCTGATGATGGAAAAGGGTATCCACCAGATTTTTTTGGAAAAGTAGGTGATCCATTCTTAAGGCGCCATAAAACAAAAAAAGATCCGAGCCGTCCAGAATATGAAGGAATGGGGTTAGGTTTATTTATTGCAAAAACACTGCTTGAGCGTACACGCGCAAAATTAATTTTTGCGAATGGCACATCTACGTATGCTACAAAGCCATCACTAGAGTTTGCTACAGGAGCAGTTGTTAGTGTCATTTGGGATAGAAAGAATTTAATTTTTGATAGTCAAATAGGTCCAGAAAATATGCCAGTAGAGATTTGAGGCCACTGATTTTGCAAAAAGTTTTAAACAACCCATCATTTCAACATTAGGTTACAATATTCATATTTTAATAGTATATTAAAACACAAATGATTCAAAAAATTTTATTAAAATCGCCAGATGAAACAGCAGCTTTAGCTACAGCTTTTGCACCACTTCTATCTGTTGGAAACACAATTTTATTAAACGGCTCTGTTGGCGCAGGCAAAACCCATTTTGCACGTGCTTTAATTTCTACTTGTTTAAACGATATCAATGCACTCGAAGATATACCAAGTCCAACATTTACTCTTGTTCAAACATACGAATTAAACCACGTCGATATATGGCATGCTGATTTATATCGTTTAACAAGTTTATCTGAAGTTTATGAGTTGGGACTAGATACTGCGTTTGATAGTGCAATTTGTTTATTAGAATGGTCCAATAAGTTAGGTGAAATGTTACCAAAGAATGCATTAACATTAAATTTAGATATTACAGAGGAAGACCTCAGGGAAGCAACGCTTAAGTGGGAAGATACGATTTGGGACACAATTGTGGTAAACGCACTTGAGGTATTTAATAATGAAAAATCGTGAAGAACTATTGCAAAGTTTTTTAACTAAATCAAATTGGGCAAATGCAAACAGACATCCTTTAGCATCAGATGCTTCAGGCAGAACATATGAACGACTTTTTTTAAATTCAAAAAATGCTATTTTAATGAATGCACCTTATTCTGCAGGGGAAGATGTAAGGCTGTTTTTAGATGTAACAAATATGCTTAAAGAACTGAATTTATCTGCACCAATTATTTACAATGAAGATATTAAAAATGGGTTTTTATTAATTGAAGATCTTGGAGATGATCTTTTTGCACTTTTGTGTAAAAAAGCACCGGAAATAGACCATGAAATATATGGTTCTGCTGTTGATCTATTATTACATATACATAAAAATCCAGCGCCAAAAAGTTTACAAAAATATGATATGAATATTTATTTAAAGGAAAGTAAACTTTTAACAGAATGGTATTTACCTGCAGCAGTGAGCGCTCCATTATCTAAAAGTTTGATTGATGAATTTCATACTATCTTACATGAAACATTTTCAAAAATACCTTCATATAATCCCGTTTTAGTTATGCGGGATTATCATGCAGAAAATCTAATATGGCTGCCTAAAAGATCAGCTATAAAACGCGTAGGTCTTCTAGATTATCAAGATGCCCTAGCAGGTCACCCAGCTTATGATTTGGTCTCACTCCTAGAAGATGCGCGCAGAGATACTTCAAGCGATTTGCAGAAAAATATGCTCAATCGATATATATCAAAAACTGAGTTGGATGCAGAAGAATTTGTTACAGCTTATAATTTATTAGGGGCTCAGCGTAATATCAAAATTATTGGAATATTTTCACGTTTGTCACTACGTGATAAAAAATCAAGTTATGTAAATTTAATACCACGTGTATGGGATCATTTGATGAATAACTTAAATCACAAAGCATGTTCTCAGTTAAAACAATGGATAAGTCAAAATGTACCTTACCCAAATCATACAGTTCGTCAAAAATTAGTGAATAAATTATGAGTATTGAAAGTGCATTAATTTTTGGTGCTGGTTTTGGAACAAGGATGGGGGACATTACAAAGGTTACCCCCAAGCCAATGATTAGAGTACTAAATAAACCATTAATTGATTATGCTATCGATGTTATTTTAAGTGCAAATATCCAAAATATTACTGTCAATTTACACCATCTTCCTAAACAAATTGAAGATCATTTATCTAAATTTGAAAATATTCAAACAATCCAAGAACAGCCCAATATTCTTGAAACAGGTGGAGGATTAAAAAATGCTTTACCAATTCTTGGTTCAAACCCAGTTATTACATTAAATTCAGATATAATTTGGATTGGATCTAATCCAGTTGAGTCTCTTTTAAAATCATGGGACCCCAAAAAAATGGATGCGCTTTTAATGCTCATTCCTATTCAAAATACAAAAGAATACAGCGGGCAGGGTGATTTTTATTTAGACAGTGAGAACCTTTTAACACGAAGGGGTAACAAGCCAAATGCTCCTTATGTTTACACTGGAGCCCAAATCATAAAAACTGAATTATTAAGTAATATAAATGAAAAAAGTTTTTCTATAAATTTGTTATGGAATGAAATTCTTGATAAGAAAAAAGCTTTTGGTATTGTTTATGATGGTAGTTGGATTGATGTTGGACATCCCAAAGGTATTGATACTGCCACAAAAGAGTTATTAAATAATAGAAATGTTTGATTCAAAAACTATACCAAGAGTATTTAAAGTTCCCGTTGGAGTAGACTTTTCTAGAGTGTTCTTAGACGGATTAAAAAGTAGGTTGCATGAGAAGGAGCCCCATGAATTAGCTCGTGTAATTGTATTTATCAATACAAGAAGAGCAGAGCGAAAACTCAAAGAATTATTTATAGAATCTGGCTCTTCATTACTTCCTCAATTTCATTTAATTACAGATCTTTCTGATGACCCCTTAAAACTATGTAATTTACCCGCTTCAGCTCCTTCGCATCATCGAATGATTAATCTTGGTCAATTAATCAGAAAACTTTTATTAGCCGAACCAGATTTAGCACCTATTTCGGCAACCTATGATTTAGCTGAAAGTTTGGGCGCTTTAATGGATGAGGCGCAGGGTGAGGGCATTCAAATGACGGATGTGCTCAATTTAGATGTTGGAGAGCACTCCGCCCATTGGAATAGAAGCAAAAAATTTCTTTCAATTTTAGCAACTCATTGGGAGCAAAATGCTTTAACCGACCCTCAAGATCGAATGCGCCATGTTGTTGAAACATATGCTAAACATTGGGATAAAAATCCAACAAATCAAACTATTTTAATTGCAGGTTCCACAGGTTCTCGGGGCGCAACTGCATTATTTATGAAAGCAATTGCGAAACTTCCAAATGGCGCTGTTATTCTACCAGGAGTTGATGATGACCTACCCAAAGATGTCTGGAATGCTTTGAAGACGAAAAAATTTACTCTTGATCACCCACAAGCTGGATTTGCAAAATTATTTGATCTGTTAAAGATTGATTTTGATGATGTTGATCCTTGGCATAAAGCAAACACAAGGAATATTGATCGAAATAAATTAATATCTTTAGCTCTTAGGCCTGCACCAATAACAAATCAATGGTTGGAATATGGCCCTCTTTTGAAGCCATATTTAAATAAAGCTACACAGGACCTTGAATTAATTGAAGCAGATACAATTAAAGAAGAAGCCCTCGCAATTGCCACTCGATTACGATTTGCTACTGAGCAAGGCCAAGAAGCAGTTCTAATTTCACCAAGTCGGAACCTAACCAGACGAGTTAATGCAAACCTTGCAAGATGGAATATTGAAGCTGATGACTCAGCAGGGACTCCACTTCAATTGTCAACAACAGGTATTTTTCTTAGGTCAATCGCTCAGTGTTTTGGTAACTCTACATTGTCATATGATTTTTTAGCATTGTTGAAACATCCATTAACTCACTCAGGCAAAGGCAGGAATATTCATAATTTAATGGCTATGGAAATAGAAGTGGGCCAGTTTAATGGAGCAAAAATATTACGTGGAGGGCCACCGTTCATAGATTTTGATATTTTATCAGGTTGGGCAACAAAAGATCCTCACAAAACGATTTGGGTAACTTGGCTTACGAGCATTTTTCAACCTTTAAGAGATGCAAAAGAGATGGAATTATCTGAGTGGCTAAATTTGCTAAAAAAAACAGCTGAAACTCTTTCAAGCAGTCCAGAAAATGATATTGATGCTAAAGTCTGGGAAAAAGATTCAGGTAAAGCCGCTTTAAAAACGCTAGATCAAATATTACATCAATCAGTATCCAGCGGAATAATGTCAAACATAGAATTCAATGCATTTTTGAGGTCTATATTATCTCAAGAATTAAGATCAGGAACACAATCTGCAAACCCATTAATATCAATTTGGGGCACTTTAGAGGCACGCGTACAATCTAAAGATTTAGTTATTTTAGGTGGCTTAAATGAAGATACATGGCCATCAAAACCCAATCATGATATGTGGCTTAATCGTGATATGCGAAAGCAATTATCCCTACTTTTACCCGAGAGGCGAATTGGTCTCTCAGCGCATGACTTTCAACAAGCTGTATCAGCACATAATGTTGTGTTATCTCGATCATTAAGGGAAGGAGATACACCTTCTACTCCATCGCGTTGGTTAATAAGAATTACTAATTTGATGCAAGGATTAAAAAATGAGGGCCCTAACGCGTTAGATGAAATGCGTAACAATGGGAACCAATGGTTAACATATGCGCGCAGCCTAGATAGAGTAGACGAAACCAAAAAAATTCCTTTTGAAACTCGGCCATCGCCAATTCCTCCAGAAAATGCTCGGCTAGAAAAATTATCAGTAACACAAATTAAAGATTTAGTCCGTGACCCTTACAAAATTTATGCATCAGTTATTTTAAAGTTAAGAAAATTAGATCCCCTTGGAAAACAAGCTGATGCCATTGAGCGTGGGAATACTATTCACACAATTTTAGAAGAATTCATAAGACAAACTCAAAATGAATTTCCCGAGAATGCATCAAATTTATTTATGAAAATAACTAATGAAGTTTTGAAAAAAGACGTGCCATGGCCAGCTGCACAACGTTTGTGGTTAGCTCGCATGCAAGCTATTTCATCTTCATTTATAGAGGAAGAAATCAAACGGCGTGCAGTAGGTATCAATATAGCACTTGAATGTTATGGTGAAATGGATTTTCAAGACTTAAAATTCAAACTAACAGCAAAAGCAGATCGTATTGATCAGGGTAAAAGTGGGCTTCGTCTATATGATTATAAAGCTAGCAAACCTCCATCGTTGGGTGACATTCAATATTTTGATAAACAACTACAATTAGAAGCTATGATTGCTTTTCATGATGGATTTAATAAAATTCGCAAACAATCAATTGAGCACCTAGAATATATAAGTTTAGGACCAGAATTAAAAAAACAACCTTTAGATATCGATGATCAAGAAGTTAGTAAAATTGTAGATGAGTTTCGAAGCTTAATCTTGACTTATAATGATCCTTCAAAAGGCTTTACTGCTAGGGATAAAATTCAATTTTTAAATCATATATCAGATTACGACCAACTGTCTCGCAAAGGTGAGTGGCAAGATAGCGACACACCAAACCCGAAAGTCCTTGGATAATGAAATTCAACGATGCAACACTAGCTCAAATATATGCAGCTAATCCAATCAAAAATACTTGGGTATCCGCAAATGCAGGTTCGGGGAAAACGCGGGTATTAACTGATAGAGTTGCTAGGTTATTGTTAAACAATACTGATCCACAAAAGATTTTATGTCTCACTTATACAAAAGCAGCTGCCGCAGAAATGCAAAATCGTTTATTTGATAGTCTTGGCAAATGGGCAATGTTACCTGATGAAGAGCTTCGCACAGAATTAAAAAATTTAGGTGAAAACGAAAATATTTTAAGCCCTGATAAAATTAAACAAGCTCGAACTTTATTTGCGGCTGCACTTGAGACACCTGGTGGTTTAAAGATCCAAACAATTCATTCATTCTGCGATGCATTATTGCGACGTTTTCCATTGGAAGCTGGCGTATCACCACAATTTAATATGCTTGAAGAACGCCAAGCAAAACAATTACGCATCGAAGTTGTGGAAAGAATGGCTCAACAGTCTGAAACTTCAGAAATAGACATGTTAGCTAAACATTTAACACGTCTAAATACAGATGATTTAACAAATGAAATTGTAAAAAAACGTACCGGCTTTGATATCACTCCTACACCAAAAGATTTTGGTATTTCTCACGATATTTCATTAGATAAAATTTTTAATGAAAGGATTAGTCCACATAATGATATAATAAACTCACTTATAGAATTATTAAAAACTGGCTCAAAAAACGATATAAAGGCATCGGATAAACTAAGAGAATACTTTTTAGATAATACAATTAATACAAAACTTAAAATATTAGAAAAAGTATTTTTGAATGGAAAAACTGCCAAGGCAGGTCCATATTCAGCTAAAGAAAATGTTGCAACATTAAAATTAATTCCTAAAACTCATTCCTTTTTTGACAGACAATCGATAATTTCAAAAGATGTTGAAGCTACCCGTAAATGTAGATTAGCCATTAATGCATATAACAAGACACTAGTCTTGCACAGTTTTGCACAGTCTTTTTTAAAGGCATATGATAAAAGAAAAGCTTTTAATGCGTATCTTGATTATGATGATCTTATAAACTTGTCTTCAAAGTTGCTGACGTCTAGTTCAATGGCTCAGTGGGTTTTATACAGATTAGACGGTGGCTTAGATCATATACTAGTAGATGAAGCTCAAGATACTAGCCCTGCACAATGGGCTGTAATTGATTGCCTAGCTAGAGAATTTACATACGGTATCTCGGCCAATGATAGACCACGAAGCCTATTTATAGTTGGTGATGAGAAGCAATCTATTTATTCATTTCAAGGCGCTGACCCAGACATTTTTAGTGAAAAAAAATCTGAATTTAGAGATTTATTTCAACATATAGACCAAGATATGGAGAGTCGCGAGTTACTATATTCATTTCGATCAGCACCAAAAATATTATCTTTAGTTGATCAAATTTTCACTGATGAAAATGTAAAAAATCCAAAATCCAAACATAAAGCTTTCCATGACTCAAAGCCAGGTAGGGTTGATCTTTGGCCGTTTATTGAGAAGCAAAATCAACCAGATAAGGAGGTGTGGTATAGGCCAGTTGATATGCCAGCACCAAATGATCCAAAACAAGAATTAGCACGCCTAATTGCGAAAAATATTAAGGAAATATTACAAAGTAATCAGACAATCAATGTTGATAACAAATCAAGACCCGTTAATCCTGGTGATATTTTAATTTTGGTGCAAGGTCGTGAAACTCAAAGTTCATCTTCATTATTTAAAGAAATACTAAAAGAATTGAAATCTTCAAATCTCCCTGTTGCAGGTGCAGACAGACTTAACGTTGGAGATGAATTGGCTGTTAGAGATATTTTATCACTTTTACAATTTGCAGATATGGCAAATGACGATTTATCACTCGCTGAAGCGATGCGATCTCCTTTACTAGGCTTAACAGAAAATGAACTGTTCAAAACTGCTCATAAAAGACAGGGTACACTATGGCAATCCTTAAGAGATCAGAACCATCATACTAACGCTCTAGAAATCTTAACAGATATTAGAAATCAAGTTGGTTATTTAAGGCCATATGAATTAATTGAGCGTATTTTAACAAAACATCGTGGCCGAGAAAAATTATTAGCAAGGCTTGGTTCTGAAGTAGAGGATGGTATCGATGAGCTGCTTGCTCAATCATTACAGTATGAAGCATTAGAGCCTCCAACCCTTTCAGGTTTTTTACAGTGGTTTGTTTCTGGAGAAGTTGAAATTAAGCGTGATATGGGCAAAGGGAACCAAATTCGAGTAATGACCGTCCACGGATCAAAGGGGCTTGAATCACCAATAGTTATTTTACCAGATACTGGTGACAAAAGCTTACCTCAAAATGCTCAGATAACATTATCTAATAACTCATCAGTTTGGAGAAGCACTGGTGATGAGGGTAGCGAAATTCAAAATAATGCTGAAACAATAATAAAAGAAAAACAAATACAAGAAAAAATGCGACTTTTATATGTTGCATTAACGAGAGCAGAAAGTTGGTTAATTATATGTGGTGCTGGTACTCGCAAAAGTGAACGCTCTTGGTATAACTTAATTAAAGAGGCTATGGTTAGTCTCAATGCATCAAAAAATGACTTTAAGGATATAGGCGAAGGCTTGTTATTAAAAGATCACAACTGGGAAAGTCTTTCAGTCAAAGAAAAATCAGGTGAGATGAACACCAAAAAAAATACTTATCCCAAATGGTTAATGCAAAATGCAAAAAAAATTGAACGCCCAAAACAAGCACTGGCTCCGTCAAATTTAATTGGAGAAAAAACTCTCCAAAATGCATTTAACACATCTAATTCTGATGCAAAAGAATTAGGAAAAATATTACATAAAATTTTAGAAGTCTTACCAGATATACCCAAAAATCAATGGGAAGTGTTTTTGAATGGTTTCTTTAAAAGTAATAATTTTGGCCTAAGCAGCGTAATAAAAGATAGTCTTATATCAGAAGCTATTGGTTTATTAGAAAACCCAACACTATCGTACATTTTCTTTGCACCTAACAGTCTGTCCGAAGTTGGGATAACAAGTCATATACCACAACTTAATAATAACATTCTTGGATATATTGACAGGTTAATAATAGATAAAGATACAATTACTGCTATAGATTTCAAAAGCAATGTAAGCATTCCAATTTCGGATGAAGAAATACCCAAAGGTATCTTGGCGCAACAAGCAGTTTATCTACTTGCATTGCAAAAAATTTATCCAGCTTATGAAATTATAATAGCAATCTTGTGGACAAAGACAGGGGAAGTTATGAAAATCTCCCACAACACAGCAATTAATTCATTAGATGCGATACAACATCTTGACGATTCAATAGATGGTTCTTAGATTCAATTTAATAAGAAAATTTTTGGAGACGCCCAATGGCAACCGTAAAAGTAACTGATGACACATTCACAGCTGAAGTAACAAACTCAAATATACCTGTTGTTGTTGATTTTTGGGCAGAATGGTGTGGCCCATGCAAGCAAATTGGACCCGCACTAGAAGAATTATCTGATGAATATGAAGGAAAAGTAAAAATTGTAAAAATTAATGTTGATGAAAATCCAAATTCACCTGCACAAATGGGTGTAAGGGGTATACCGGCATTATTTTTGTTTAAAGACGGACAAGCTATTGCAAATAAAACAGGTGCAGCACCTAAAGCTGCATTAGCTGACTGGATCACTTCAAGTATTTAATTCTGATAATTTTTTAATTACTTTTATTAAATTAAAAATCTAATCCTAAGTCAAAATTTGTAACTGTATGTGTAAGGCCACCTACTGATATATAATCAACACCAGTTGAAGCAACTGAGGAAATACGATCTAATGTCATATTTCCTGATGCTTCAACAACCATTGTACCATTAACCATCTTAACGGCTGAAAGCATATCTTCATTAGTCATATTATCTAATAATACAACATCTGCTCCACCATAATTAAGCACCTGTTTAAGCTGATTTAATGTATCAACTTCAATTTCGATAGCAGTCATATGTGACGCGAAGTTTCGAGCACTTTCTAAAACTTTCTCGATACTGCCTGCAGCAGCAATATGGTTATCTTTAATCATAATCGCATCGTTTAATCCAAACCGATGGCTTGAACCACCGCCATGCCGGACAGCTTCTTTTTCTACAAGTCTTAATCCAGGAGTAGTTTTTCTTGTACAGCTAATCTTAGCTTTTGTTCCTTTTGTTTCCGTTACAAAAGCTGATGTCATAGTTGCAATGCCAGATAGCCGGCCAGCAAAATTAAGTGCTACTCTTTCAGCCATTAAAATTGATTTGGCATCACCCTTTATAATCATACAGGTATCATTTGGTTTAACGAGAGATCCATCTTTTATAAACGTTTCAATTTCTAAATTGTTATCAATCATAAGAAACGCTATTTCTGCAATTTGCATTCCTGATAATACACCCATATCTCGTGCATTTAGTTCAGCAGTATACATAGTTCCATCTGGTATAACTGCACGGCTTGTTAGATCACCAACACCACCTAAGTCTTCCTCAAGTGCATGTTTAATCATATTCTTTAATAAAAATTCAGGAATATTAGAATGGCTCATAATTACTCCTATAAACTATTTCTTAAAACTAAGGCATCAGCTAAATTCATTTTACTACGCTTTTGAAAATTATCATCTTTAATTGGGAAGTCTTTCCGATAATGACCTCCACGTGATTCTTTTCGCAAATATGCGGCTGCTGCAATTAATGTAGCTGCTGCGAGCATATTATCAAAATTAGTAGACTTACCACCATGTTCCAAATCTAACTTTTTAATAAATCTTAATGCTTTTGCTATATCATCACCTGTTCTAATAACACCAACCCAATTAGACATAGCTTTACGCAATTCTAATATAACTTTCTCATCAATAAGATTAAACCCAACTTTTGGTACAGGTAAGGTTTTATCAAATATTTTATATTCTTTATTTTCAATTGCTTGAATTATTCCATTTGATGCTGTTGCAGCATAGACTAATGCTTCTAATAATCCATTTGAGGCCAATCTATTTGCTCCATGCAATCCAGTCGATGATGCCTCACCAGAAATCCACAGCCCTTTTATTGATGATTTTCCTTTAATATCTGTAGCAACGCCCCCCATATGATAGTGTGCAGCAGGTATAACTGGAATTGGTTGCCTTACAGGATCAATTCCACTTTTTAAACATGCTTCCGAAACTGAGGGGAATTGGTTAATAATGTTAGCTCCAATTGCGCTTCGTGTATCTAATGCAGGCTTGTTACCAATTTGATGTTCACGAAAAATGGCCCTAGCAACAATATCTCTGGGAGCTAATTCAGCATCTTTATGGATATTCTTCATAAATTGAATACCATCTTTATTTATTAAAATTGCACCCTCTCCGCGTAGTGCTTCCGTTGCAAGAGGTGCAGGGTCTAATTCTAAATCCATTGCTGTTGGGTGGAATTGAACAAATTCTGCATCAGCAATTTCAGCTCCAGCTCGAGCCGCCATTCCTAATGCTAAGCCCCTAACTGTAGGAGGGTTTGTCGTTTTCATGAATAAACTACCAGCTCCACCAGCAGCCATTAAATATGCCTTGGCTTGAATAACAAAAGGATCATTCTCGCCGTTTGCTACAACTACACCACACATTTCATTATTTTTTACTATTAAATCTAATGCTGTCACACCTTGCATAACTGTTATTGACGGTGTGTTTAACACTTCCTTAACAAGTGTTCTCATAATGGCAGCCCCAGCTTGGTCACCTTTAACTCTCACTACTCGAGCAAAACTGTGCGCAGCCTCTTTAGACATTAAAAAATCACCATTTCCCGAACGGTCAAATGGTGTACCAACATCCGCCAATTCAAGCACATGTTCTTTTGCTGCAGATGTAACAAATGTTGCAATATCTGCATCAACAATACCATCGCCTGCCATAACAGTATCATTTGCATGCGCTTCTGGTGTGTCATGATCATCCATAGCTGCAGCCACGCCACCTTGAGCCCATGCACTTGAAGCATCAAACCCTAATGGTTTTGGTGAAATGATAGTTACGGGCCTAGGAGCAAGGTTTAGTGCAGCATACAACCCTGCCAAACCTGCTCCAATAATCAGAACGTTATGTTGTTTCTCTTTCACAGCTTTATTTCAAATCAATCATTCGCTGAACCGCCAACCGTGCTTTTGCAGCCAATTCTTCTCTAACGACAACTTCTTCGTTTCCAGTATGCAATGACCATAATATTTTTTCTAAAGTAATTCTCTGCATGTGCGGGCATAGATTACAAGGACCTAAGAAATTTACCTCAGGCACTTCATCAGCAATATTAGAACCCATTGAACATTCAGTTATTAATAAAACTTTTTCTGGTTTATTTTTTCTAACAAAATCAATCATGCCTGAAGTAGACCCACTAAAATCAGATTCATCAACAACATCAGTTGGGCACTCTGGGTGAGCGATAATTACAGCATCAGGTTCATATTTGCGATATTCACGTAACTCATCAGCTTTAAATTCAATGTGAACCTCACAAGCACCTTCCCAATAAACAATTTTTTTACTTGTTTGTTTGGCAACGTTTTGAGCCAAATGACCATCTGGTGTCATAATCACCAGGTCACTGTCCATTGCATTTATCACATCCACAGCATTTGAAGACGTGCAGCAAATATCAGACGCTGCTTTTACTTCAGCTGTTGTATTTACATACGAAACAACAGGTGCTCCAGGATATTTTTCTCTCATACCGGCAATATCTTTTGCGGTTATACTTTCTGCTAGTGAACAGCCTGCACGACTATCAGGGATGATAACTGTTTTTTCTGGACTCAGAATTTTTGAAGTTTCAGCCATAAAGTGTACTCCACCCTGGATTATAACACTTTCTTTGACTCTGGTTGCTTCAATTGCAAGCTGCAAGCTATCACCAACAATATCAGCTACTCCATGATATATATCAGGCGTCATATAATTATGAGCTAAGATAACGGCATCTTTCTCTTTTTTTAGTTTATTAATTGCATGTACGTAAGGAGCACGCTTCATCCATTCAGCTTCAGGAATCACTCGGTCTACACGGCTATATTGTTGCTCTGTTTCTTTGAACATAGCCGCACTGATCTCCAAATCGAAGACAGCTTCTAGTTGAGATTTCATTTCTGGTGATCCAGGAATAATCATAGCCAGTCCTTAAACTTTATTACTTATGACATAGATAGGGGTGATTGTAGTAAAAGAGAAGTATTTAATGCTTATTAATCAAAGGTCAATTTCAATTGTCCCATTTGCCTCTAGTGCACGCGATTGACATAAAATAATTGTATCTTCTCGTTCCTTATTGGACAGTACAAAGTCTCTATGTTCTACTTTTCCAGAAATTAAACTACATCGACAAACACCACAAATACCATTTGTACATTTCATATCCACATGGATGCCATTATCTAACAATACATCTGTTACCGTCTGATCTGACTGCACTTCAAACTCCCTATTGCTCTTTAATAATTTTATTTTAAATGAGTGATTTTCATAATCTGTAACCTCTGGTGGTACAAAATATTCAAAATTTACTGCTTCTTCTGGAAAACCAGCAGATGTTGCACTTTTTTGGGCATCATACATAAATTTATTAGGACCGCACACATAGGCATTATAACCTTCTTTATATGTACCAAATATTACATTAAAGTTAGCCCTATTCCCTTCATCAGAAAAATAAAGTTTTATTTTATCCTTCCAAGAAACATTAGAAAGGTGTTTTAATAATGCTGCTTTATTTCGACTCGATGAACAGTAACTAAATGAAAAATCTTGTTGATTTTTATGTAATTCATGTGCCATCGCAATTAATGGTGTAATTCCTATGCCTCCGCCAATTAAAAAAGCCTTTGATAAGTTTTTTTTAAGTGGAAAATGATTTATTGGATATGAAGTAAAAATTTTACGCCCTGGGGTAAATATTTTGTGCATCAATACTGACCCACCTGTACCATTTTTTTCCTTAAGAACAGCAATCTGGTATATTTTACGATCAAAAGGATTACCGGTTAATGAATATTGACGAATAAATCCTGGCGCAACCACAACATCAACATGCGCACCAGCACTCCAGACTGGAAGATCTTCTCGAGATGGTAATGCAAAACTATATTCAATAATTTCATCAGTTGTTTTTTCAATATTAATAATTTCTAAATGTAAAATATTAATATTGTTTTTTATACTATAACGATGAAATAAATCTTTTGTATCACCATTAGATAATCGTTTTTTATATTCTTTCGCATCTAATAATTTTGAATAAGCTTTTATGCCTTCTTCTCTGTTAATAGGAAATGGAAATGGAAATGGATGTGGCGCTTGATCCGCAGGATACACTGCCAATGTTTGATCGGAATATTTTATATTAAGTTTTTTTTGTAAATTTCTTTCATTAGTACCATTTGATGTTGGGCGATAACCTTCATCAGCTTGGATTTCCAAATCCCACCACCACTTTTTGTTTAAGTTGCGTTCTCCGTTTCCAACCCAATCATCTAATTTTGCTAAAAATGGTGCTGCGCTAGGAATATTCATTGCCACCCAACGAAATGGTTTTTCTGAAAACAATCCTTCTAAGTTCCAAGGGCATGTTTTCATACATCTACCACACATTGCGCCAGCAGCAGTTGTTATTCTATAAGTCGCACACCGTTGGCTATCTGATTTCCAGATTTCATATCCATTAAACATTTTCTTTGGTCCCGCCGTAATTGCTCCAGCAGGACATTCACGAGCACATTTGTTGCAACTTTCACAGAACTTCTGCATACCAAAATCAATTGGTTTATCATGTTCCATAGGCATGTTTGTTGTGACTATTCCAGATTTTAACCTTGGGCCTAAATACGGATTTAATATTACTTCTCCAATTCGGCTAACTTCACCTAAACCTGATAATAAAAGTAATGGTGGGTGTATAACATCACTATCAGTTGCAGTATGTGCTTTTGCTTCATAGCCTAAAGAACGGATATGTTCAGCAATGACACCACCTAATAAGGAAAAGCGCAAATAAGCCCTCATTGATAATGCTACAGAAATCCAATCATCTCCAGAAGATCCATCCATAGTATCAAATCTTTGATCAACAATCATAGAAATTGCTTGGTCTTGGGTTGGCTTAATTTCTTCACCAGCTGCATCATGCGAATAATAAGCCCAATCTGGGCATCTAGATATTCCAACTGCATCTATACCTAGGAAATAACACGCTGCCTTTATATTTTGCGCATTTATTTTAGCATTTTTTGCACTTGTGGATATTTCTTTGTTAGGTGGTTTATTTTGTAATAAAATAAAAGCACTCATAGGCTTCCTTTGTGCCATTGAGGGCGCAGTTTTACGAACATAGAATCCGTTTCTTGAACCATTCTCAACTGCTTTCCCAAGATCACCAAATTGTGCTCGAGCAAATAAATCAGTTCGTTTTGGTACACGGGGTATATTTGGTTCATCTAAATATGTTGTAGGTATCTCAGTTCTTTTTGTTTTTTCAAAAGGCATTGCGCCATCAACAAATTTTCTATGTTTATAAGGTTCACGATTAAACTTACTTTTTGAATAGCCCAGTCCTATTAACCATTTGAAACCATGAGTATAGAACTTTGGTTGTGCTGAATATTTTGCTAAAGGTAAATCAGTTTCTAATTTTAAATTAGTAGTAACAGCAGTTATACCAAATCTAGTTCCAATAAATGGATTGGTAAGTTTATCTCCTTCTACTGTTGCCAAACCTGACAGCACTGCCAAACGGTTTAAATCTACATCACTGCAAGATGTAGAATGCGAGCGTGCATCATATCCTAGTAAACGTATGTAATTTGATATTACATTTGCTGTTTCTGTACCCAATAGTGTTGCTCGTTCTGATTGAGCATTTTGAATCCAATCACACCCTATTTCATCAGATAATGGATCTCTTGGAAATTCATAAATGAAAACTACAGCATGTGTATGCCCACTCACTCCATTATTAGGCGCGTCTACAGCTTCTCGCAATTCTGCCATTAAGACATCGATACCAGCTGCAAATGTTTTAGTTTGCTTTGTTCGCAAATCTTCAGATAGTCTTTCAATGTCGGAGTTATAAATAGGTTTTTTTAAATGACAGTCAGAATCAATTTTAGTAATTCCTACAACTGAACAATCTTGAAAATATGCAAAAGATTTTAGGTGATTAGAACGTTCTGTTAAGTTGCTTGGAATATCACAACGCCCCTTATTAACTAGACCACTTCGCATTGCATCCATCATCGCTTGATAATCACGCATTGCGTTTATAATAGAATGTGGGTTTTGTTTGTGATCAAAACTTAGTGCTCTCATTCTAGGTGTTTTTTTAATTGGCCCAGTTACACGCTTCAAACGCTCCATGGGATATGGACCTAAATGGGGAAATCTGTTTTTTTCTGAAAAAAATTTAGTCATTCTGTTACTTTAAGCAGAATTAATTTATAAAGACTATATTCATACGTTCGATTTCTCTTAATACGATGTCGTTTTTCTTGAAGATGTTAAATTATAATTAGGGCAAAACTATACAATGGAAAAAATAGAAGTTAATTTAGATGAAATTGAGCATTTAACTCAAAAAGCTCTTATTTGTCATGGTGCATCAGACTGGATTGCTAAATCAGTAGCTAAAGCAGTGAGAACAGCTGAAGCTAAAGGCAATTTAATATGCGGATTATATTATTTAGAAAGCTATTGTACTCAATTAATCACTGGTCGAGTAAATGGAACTATTGAACCTATTGTTTCATTACCAAGAACTGCATCTGTATATGTAGACGCTCAGTTTGGATTTGCTCAAGCAGCTTTTGAGCGTGCATTACCATTAGCTTTAAAAACTGTAATGGAAACTGGTACATGCTCTTTAGCTGTTTCGCATTCTCATACATGTACCTCTTTGGGATATTTTACTGAGCAAATCGCAAAATCAGGATTCATAGGTATTGGCTTTACCAATGCAAGTGCTGTCGTATCACCTCCCGGTGGGAACAAAGCTATCTTAGGAACAAACCCTATTGCAATGGCTTTACCTGCAAAAAATGGTGGTATTGCATTTCAATTTGACCAAAGCACCTCTGCAATAGCTCTTGGAAAAATTACTATGGCCTCTGCTGCTGGAGAAGCTATTCCGTTAGGATGGGCAGTTGATAGTCAGGGAAATGACACAACAGATCCAAACAAAGCCTTGAAAGGGTCTTTAAAATCTTCTGGTGATTATAAGGGGTGGGGATTCGGTCTCATGACGGAAGTTTTGGCAGCAGCATTTACCGGATCAGTAAATTCATTAGATGTTAAAGGATTAAAACTTCCAGAAGGAAAACCTCATGATTTAGGCCAATGTTATATAATTCTTGATCCAAATACACATGGCAACTCTTTCTTTGATCGCATTGACAGAATAATTACAGCAGTTGCTGAACAAGAAGGTACTAGGTTACCTGGTTCAAACTTTATAATGCCCGAAACAGTTAAAATTGAAAAAAAAATCTTTGACCAATTAAACAAACTCTCAAAAGGCCCAACAGCATGACAAATTATCAAATCGATTGTTTACAGTATGCAAACTGGTCTGAAAATATTTTTAAAGAAATGAGAGAAGGTGGGCTAGATGCAGTGCATGTTACAATAGCTTATCACGAAACATTTAGAGAAACTGTCTTAAATATGGAGCAGTGGAACCGTTGGTTTGAACAGTTTCCTAGTTTAATATTTCAAGGGACCACAGGTGCCGATGTTCGCTTAGCAAAAGAAACCAACAGAACAGCAATTTTCTTTGGTTTTCAAAATCCATCACCTATTGAAGATGATATTGGCCTTGTTCAAATTCTACATCAACTTGGCGCACGATTTATGCAACTCACATATAATAATCAATCCTTACTAGCGACGGGGTGTTATGAAAGTTATGACGCTGGGCTCACAAGAATGGGACGAGAAGTTGTAAAAGAAATGAATCGTGTAGGAATGGTTGTAGACATGAGCCATTCTGGTGAAAAATCAACTTTGGACGCTATAGAATATTCTGAACGTCCCATAGCAATTACTCACGCAAACCCACATAACTGGCATCAAGCTCTACGAAACAAATCAGATACGGTAATGCGAGAACTATCAAATTCAGGAGGTATGCTAGGTTTTTCTATTTATCCCCATCATTTAAAAGGTGGGACAAATTGTACTATTGATAGCTTTTGCCAAATGATTTCTGATACAGCTAATATTATGGGAATTGATAACATTGGTATTGGAACTGATTTATGCCAGAATCAACCTGATAGCATTGTAGAGTGGATGCGAGTTGGGCGCTGGACAAAAGGCATAGATTATGGTGAAGGCACCGCGTCGAATGCTGGATTTCCACCTATGCCAGCATGGTATAAGGATAACAGAGACTTTTCAAATATAGCTGATGGGCTAAATAAAATAGGTATGACTAAAACAGAAATCTCAAAAGTTATGGGAAATAATTGGTTAAACTTCTACGATAAGAATTTTGGTGCTATTAAATGATACCACAAGTTGATCTCCGCAAACCTGAAGAGGTGATGAAATTATCTCGATTGGGTAGTCTACATCAATCACGTATTAGCTTCATGCGTGTATTGTTAAGACGTTTGGCGTCAGAAAACTGGCGTTTTGACAAGCCAAATTGGAATATTGATGATGACGGCTTTGGATATGCAACCTATAGCGTGCATGGCCCTGAAAGAAGCTATACTTTAGTTGCTTTTGCCCACGATTTACCTGCTGAATTAAGGTCTGATCGTGTAATTGCGGAAGCATGGGATTGCACATTCACTCTTCATGATGGCATTCCGTCAAAAGATGATATTATTCGTCTACAAAACAATGTTCCCCTTCAAGAGGCTGGAAGAATATCGAAAAATGAATTAACTCTTTCTAGGGCTAATCGATCTGTAAGATTGTGGAATTATGTTGTGGACTCATTAGCTGCAGGAATACAGCCTGATGAAAAAAAATTAAATGACGTTGGTTATTTAATGCGAACAACAGCAGTTTATGGCTCAGGAAAATTTGGCGCATCAGATCGATCAAAAATTTCTGATAGACAAGAAATGCGAACACCATTTCAAGCAGAAATGTTAACCGTTTATTTAATACGATGCTTTGTTATGGATTTAGTTGATTTTGTTGCATCTAAAAAAGGTGGTGATACCGCCGTTAAATTAGATCCAAAATTACGCAAATCTATGGGAATTGGAAATTCAACTGGGCTTGGTATGGCTCCTTTTTTAGTCAATCACCCCGCACTTTTAAGCACATGGATATACGCAAGAGAAACTGCGTTAGCACGAGTGAGGGCTATTAAAACTGTTCCAGAAGAAACATTTTCTGCAATGAGAGAGCATTTAAATAATGCCCTAAAAAATGCTCGAAGTTGGACAAGTGAGCATGAAATCCAAAAACCAAAAATAAAGATATTTTGTGACGAGCTATCTCAAGTCGTTTCAAAATTTGAAACATTGGATAAAGAAAACTATCCATGGGATGCTCTTCATCTTTGGTCTACAAATAAACTCAGTGAAGACACACAAGAACAAATTATTTCAGCTCTGTTTGAGCCTTATTCAGAATTAGTAGATGACCTATCTGATTGTATGTATATTGATGAAGCTAAACATTTTAAAATTGATGCTTCTATTTCAACAGATGAGTTAAAAAAACAAATAAAAGCAAATTATGAATGGGCTATTAAGATAGATTATTCAAAAAAAGAAAATCAGTCTAGATTTTGGTATGTTTCAGAATCAAAGCTCGAACCACGCTTAGGTGAACGATTTGAAGAAGATGGATCTGAACTTGAACAGCCATTGGCAGTTGCCCGAGATATTTCTGCACTAAATTCAGATTTAAACAAAAAACAAAATTTAGGTGAGTTTTTATTAGCACATCCTGAACACAGGCATATTGTACGGCGGATACAGTTGAGTAAAAAGTTTCCATACTCAGAAATCCGGGACAATCTATTAAATAGTAAAATGCTTCCTATTGATATGTTGCGCTGTAAATTATCATTTTTTGGAGCAACAAAGTTTGACCCAAGATCAGATAGGTGGGTTAGAATATGTATGTTTAAGGATGCTCCGTTTCCTGAAGAACTAACAAACAAAGATAACTGGTCTTATGGTGCCCACGCTTGTTAACAGAATCTGAAATTTTAGCTTATGCAAAGAAAGCGACACGTGGCGCAGGTTTTTCTTGGGGTATGGCCGAAGAAGCGGCTATGGCAACATTAAGGCTTTATAACGCAGGATATGATGGATTTTTAGAATTAGCTTCTATCTTAGAGAATGCAGATGGGCAAAAACAACCATTAGATATTAAAATAAAAGTTCCATGTGGATTAACATTAGGTACTTTTTATTTAGATTGTTCTAAAAAAGCGGATTATGTAGAGGTAATAAGCCATCTTATGTTTCAATCACTTTGTGGTGACTTAAAAATTAAAGAACCTAGATTTCCAGAAGATGCACCAGATATAATTAAAAGGTTTGCCCATAGAACTTATGTGCCTGATAGTGAAGAATCTCGTTTACGTGGAGCAGGATAAACAATTGTTTTTTTTCATAAAAGGTGTTTCACTACTTATATGAAATTAAAAGATTTAGAAGTTTTTGTTGTCAAAAACCCTCCTCCAGGTTGGGGTGGGAGATATTTTATTTTTGTCAAATTAACAACTGATAATGGGATAATTGGGTATGGCGAAGTTTATTCGGCATCAGTAGGGCCAAAAGCGATGGAAGTTATCATTAATGACGTTTTTGAACGTCATATGATGAATGAGAACCCTGAAAATATAGAGATGATGTTTAGACGTACCTATTCATCTGGCTTCACTCAACGTCCTGACTTAAGCATAATTGGAGCGTTTTCAGGTTTAGAAATTGCTTGCTGGGATATTTTAGGTAAAGCACACGATCGTCCAGTTTATGCTTTATTGGGTGGAAAAATGAATGACCGAATAAGGTCATACACATATCTTTATCCAATGGATCACCATGATATTTCAAAATTTTGGACATCGCCAGAAATGCAAGCTGAGAGTGCTATGGAAATGGTTAATCTAGGTTTCACAGCCATAAAGTTTGATCCTGCTGGTCCTTATACCGCCCGTGGTGGTCACATGCCTGCACTTACTGATATTGAATTATCCGTTAAAATGTGCGCTGCAATAAGAGACGTTGTTGGCACGAAAGCGGACTTACTATTTGGCACTCATGGTCAATTTTCAACCGCTGGTGCAATCAGATTAGGCCGTGCATTAGAGCCCTATGATCCTCTTTGGTATGAAGAGCCAGTTCCACCAGATAATATTTCATCAATGGCAAAAATTGCTAACTCAATAAGAATTCCTATTGCTACAGGAGAACGTTTGAGTACAAAAAATGAATTTTTTCAAGTTTTAAAAGAAGGCGCCGCAAGTATTCTTCAACCAGCTTTAGGTCGATCTGGTGGTATATTAGAAACTAAAAAAATTGCCGCAATAGCTGAAGTTAACAATGCACATATTGCACCTCATCTTTATGCCGGTCCAGTTGAGTGGGCAGCTAATATACAATTAGCAGTTAACATCCCTAATATTCTAATGGCTGAAACTATTTTAACAGGTGGTGGTTTTTCAGGAGACCTTATTAAAAATAAAATAATATGGGATGATGGATTTATTGTTGCCCCAACATCTCCAGGCATTGGGATTGAGTTTGATGAAGAACTTGCACGAAATAATAAATATAACGAAAACAGATTGCATTTAGAAATGCAGGATGAGCCATGCGACTACAAGAATAGTAATACATTCGCTGGCGGAGCTTCTGATTAGTAATAATTGTTATTTATTAATATCTAAACCTTGCGACAAATCATGTCGTTAAAATACATGCAATAATATTCACACTCGTTTTAATTTCAATATTTGCAGTTAAAGAGAGAATAAAATTTATGAAAACACATGCTAAAGCCATTGTTATTGGAGGGGGAGTGGTTGGATGTTCTGTCTTATACCACCTAGCAAAAGCTGGTTGGAAAGATATTATTCTTATTGAAAGATCTGAATTAACAAGTGGCTCATCATGGCATGCAGCAGGGGGTTTCCATACCTTAAATGGTGATCCCAATATGGCAAAATTACAAGCATACACAGTTGGATTATATAAAGAATTAGAAGAACTCTCAGGTCAATCGTGTTCACTACATTTAACTGGTGGTATTATGATGGCTGATAGTTCTGAAAGAATGGATTTCTTACGCATGACACACGCTCGTGGTAGGTGTTTAGGAATGGAAACAGAATTAATCACACCGTCAGAAGCTAAGGAAATGTTTCCTTTAATGGACGAAACTCATTTTGTTGGTGCTTTATGGGATCCTGTTGAAGGGCATTTAGATCCATCAGGTACAACACATGCTTATGCAAAAGCTGCACAAGTTTTAGGTGCAGAAATAGAACTTCGCAATCCCGTTTTAGAAATTACACAAAACAGTGATGGAATGTGGAATGTGATTACAAAAAACGGTACAATCAGCACAGAACATGTAGTAAATGCAGGTGGGCTGTGGGCTCGTGAAGTTGGTAGAATGGTTGGGTTAGAGTTACCACTGCTTGCAATGGAACATATGTATCTTTTAACAGATGAGATGCCTGAAGTTATTGATTTTAATTCCGAAACTGGGCGAGAACTAGTTGGAGTTATTGATTTCAAAGGAGAAATTTATACACGTCAAGAACGTAATGGTCTTTTATTAGGAACGTACGAAAAGGCATGTAAGCCATGGTCACCAATTAATACACCTTGGGATTTTGGTCATGAGTTATTACAGCCTGATTTAGATAGAATTACACCGTCATTAGAAGTTGGATTTAAGCACTTTCCTGCATTTGAGAAGGCAGGCATTAAACAAGTAATAAATGGACCATTCACTTTTGCTCCTGATGGCAACCCTTTAATTGGACCTGTACCTGGATTAACAAATTATTGGTCTGCATGTGCAGTCATGGCAGGATTTAGTCAAGGTGGTGGTGTGGGATTAGCATTAGCAAATTGGATGGTTAATGGTGATCCAGGATTTGATGTATTTGCGATGGATGTAGCGCGATTTGGTGAGTGGGCGACACTCAGATATACTAATGCTAAAGTACGTGAGAACTATTCTAAACGCTTTTCAATTAGTTTTCCAAATGAAGAATTACCGGCAGCAAGACCCCAGCAAACAACACCTTTATATGACATAATGCTAAATGAAAATTTTGCAGTAATGGGAGATACTTGGGGTTTAGAAACTCCATTATGGTTTGCACCTTCAAAAAAAGAAGCCCATGATATTTTATCTTTTCACCGATCTAATGACTTTGAACATGTTGCTTCTGAAGTTGAGGCAGTGCGAAATAGTGTTGGAGTCACAGAAATTTCTAATTTTGCCAAATATGAAATATCTGGTGAAGATGCAGAGATCTTTTTAGACTATTTAATGACAAATAATATGCCAAAACTGGGGCAAATTATTTTAACTCCAATGTTAAATGAAAATGGTAAATTAATTGGTGACTTCACTATTGCAAAAGAAGCAAATAATAAATTTTTATTATTTGGCTCATTAAGCGCTACTAAATATCATATGCGCTGGTTTGAGAAACATATGCCATTGTACAAATCATTAAAAATAAAACGTTATGATATGAACTTACATGGTTTATCAATTGCAGGGCCAAATGCACGAAATGTACTTCAAGAACTAGTTGATGAAGATATTTCTAACTTAAAATTTAAATTTATGTGTTTTCGTAAAATGAACGTTAATGGCGCACCGTGTATGATAAATCGCCTAAGCTATTCAGGCGATTTAGGTTATGAAATATGGATGGCACCTGAATATCAAAGAAAAGTTTATTATGGAATTAAAGATAAAGGAAGCAAATTTAATATCAAGGATTTTGGAATGCGCGCATTATTATCCATGCGTTTAGAAAAGAATTTTCCTAGTTGGTTTGCAGAATTACGTCCAATTTATGGACCCTACGAAAGTGGTATGGAAAGGTTTATTAAGATTAATAAACCTAAGTTTATTGGACAAACTGCAGCCAAAAAAGAACTCCTGAATGGTCCTAATATTTGTCGAACGTCTTTTATCATAGATGCTGGTACATCAGATCCTATGGGTAATGAACCCATATGGGCCAAAACCAATAAAACTTATAATCTGATTGATCCACCCCATAAGTATGGGGCGCACCGGTATGATGCCGGTGGCAACGAAATATCAGCAATTAATTCTCAAAAAAAGGATGGATGGCAAGTTGTAGGCTGGGTAACATCAGGAGGATATGCACACTCAATAAAAGCATCTATGGCACAAGGTTATATACCTGCCGACTTATCAAAAATAACGCAAAAAGATATGTTTGAGATAGAAATTTTAGGAAAAAGGTGTCCATGCCAAATAGTTATTGCTCCACCTTTCGATCCCTCAGGTGGGCGCATGAAATCATAACTAAGAATTTTTCTGGAGTATATTTCCCGCTAAATAAAGCGAACCACATATTAGAATTCTAGCGTTATCATCTTGCTTAATAATATCTCTTATAGCACTTTCAACGTCTTCTGAAATAACAGCTTCAAAGCCTACATCTCTTGCAATTTTTACAGTTTCTTCTGCAGTCATCGTAGCAGCTTCCCCTGGAATTGATACGCCATATAAATTTGTAGATCGGCTCAGTAATGGTTTCATATATCCCACAATATCTTTTGTGTTTAACATACCCACAATTAAAAATAGTTTACGAGATTGTAATCGGCCTATCGCTTCAGACAATGCATATCCTGCAGCCTTATTGTGTCCACCATCTAACCAGATTTCAGCACTTGGAGCTAACGACGTTAAAATACCCTTTCGTAATCTTTGCATTCTTGCAGGCCAATCTGCATTAAGCATTGCTCCCTCAAATGAACTATTTTCTTTTCCTAAATATCTTAATGTTGCCAAAGCAATACCAGCATTTTGTATTTGATGAGCACCAATTAATTTTGGTAAAGGCAAATCTAGCAGCCCATTTTCATCTTGAAAAACCAAACGCCCATTTTCTTCCCATATATGCCAATGCTGTCCATATATTTTACATGTTGCGCCCACTTCATAAGCACGTGCCTCAATTACAGCTAGCGCCTCATCTTCTTGTGGTCCAATAATTGCAAAAGAATTGCGTTTTAATATACCCGCTTTTTCAAAAGCAATTTCAGCCAAAGTGTTTCCAAGATACTGTTGATGATCGATTGAAATTGGAGTGATTACGGTAATTTTTGGCTCATCAATAACATTTGTTGCATCCAACCTTCCGCCCAAACCCACTTCCAATAAAGTATAATCAGCTTTTCTTTGTGAAAAGGCCAATAATGCAGCACATGTAGTAATTTCAAAATAAGTAATTGGAATGTTGCCATTAACTTTTTCACATTCACTCAAATAATTTGCTAAATCTTGTTCTTCAATAATACTACCACTTAGGAATATTCGCTCATGAAATCTTGCTAAATGAGGTGATGTATACGCATGACATATATCACCTGAAGCTTCTAGACCGGCCCTTATCATAGCTTGAGTAGAACCTTTACCATTTGTTCCAGCTATGTGGATTGTGGGTGGCATCTGTTTTTCCGGATTACCAAGCAAATTCAGCAATCGCGTCATGCGATCTAAGGTTAAATCAATAATCTTTGGATGTAAGGACATAAGCCTTTCAAGAATAATATCACTTTTCATATTAAAGCTTACACTCTCTATGAATTAGACTTTTCGGGTGGGGCTAAATCACCTTTGATTTCTGGGCTTAAATTCATAAGCATACGAATAATTGTTATTAAATCACCCCGCATATTTTTTCTATGGGTTACTCGATCTAGCATTCCATGATCTAGTAAATATTCTGCACGTTGAAATCCTTCAGGTAATTTTTCTCGGATTGTTTGTTCAATAACTCTCGGACCCGCAAAACAAATTAAAGCATTTGGCTCAGCAATATGAACATCACCTAACATGGCATATGAAGCTGTTACGCCTCCTGTAGTAGGGTGTGTTAAAACTACAATAAAAGGTAAATTAGCTTCTTTTAGTAATTGGAGTGCAACTGTAGTTCTAGGCATTTGCATTAAAGACATAATACCTTCTTGCATTCTTGCACCCCCCGCAGCAGAAAAAAGTATTAAAGGGCATTTAAGTTTTAATGCCTGTTCACAGGCAGCAATTATTGCATTTCCAACACCCATACCCATCGAGCCACCCATGAAAGAAAAATCTTGCACAGCAACAACAACTTGTGTTCGCCCCATCTTGCCCTTTGCAAGAAACATAGCTTCATCTTCACCCGTTTTTTTTCGGGCATCTTTTATACGATCTGTATATTTTTTTTGATCTTTGAATTTTAGTGGATCAAGTATGACATCTTTTGCTTTAAATTCTTCAAACACACTTCCATCAAACATAGACATACAGCGATCACGAGGTGTTATATTCATATGGTGGTCACAATTTATACAGACATTTAAATTATCAGCCAATTCACGGTGAAATAACATTGCTCCACACTCTTTGCATTTAGTCCACAAATTGTCCGGTGTTTCACGTCTAGAAAAGATCGAATTGATCTTTGGCTTCATATAATTTGAGATCCAGTTCATATCTGTCTTCTTTCATTAAATCTGTATGTAAACTTTTAAAGATCAAATACCTTAAATGCAATCATCTGCGTGCCCGCCATTCCATAATTATAAAGTATATTAAGAATATAATTGTTGATGTAATTAGCATACTTTGAGCAGCCTGATAAAACATTTCTGGTGTGTTAAAGAAATCAGGTGCTATATATCTAGAAAGTCCGCTGATTTGTTCTTGATAAGACACCAAAAACATAGCTGAAAAATTATTTGCAAAATGAACTCCAATTGCTGCGCCAAGATTCCCAGTTCTATATGTTAAGTCAGCCAAAAATAATCCTAATATTGCTGTAACAGCAACTAACGTTAATCCAACATCGACACCCATTGAACCATCGTAATGCATTAACCCAAATATTAGTGAGGGCATTACCATAAAAAACCATCTACTTTTTATCCATACAGCAAATTGCTGTTGTAAATATCCACGAAACAACAGCTCTTCTGCTGTTACCTGAAAAAACATCAAAAATATACCTAATGGTAAAACTGTTAACCATCTTGAAAAGTTTAAATTTTCTATTATTTCGTCATTGTTAGGAATAAAACTTTGGGTAGAAACTGAAAATATACCCGCTAAAATTATAGCATAAAAAAAGTTTTTAAGGAAAGTTAACTTAGAGCCGCCAATCAAACTATTTAAACCACGTTTATGGAATAATTTTACCCAAAAAAGAAAAACAGCCAACCATATCAAAAAAGTTGATAATAAGATATATACCTCAAGAGGAGTGGTAAACAGGCCCTTACTTAAATTATCTAAGTTTAGAAACTTTGACATAATCAATATAAAAAATGAAGATAACAGCATATAAAAAAGTGCCCACAAAACCAATGTTAAGCCTACTATCCACCATCTATATTCATTTTGCGCTGGTTCTATAAATTGTATAAATTTTTTATTCATAAAATAGTCCATATATTAAAAATCATTTTAACGTCTACAGTTATAAGGATAAAAAATAATATTTTAAGCTATTCTATTATGTTGTATCAAATCATCCATTACAGAAACTAATGCTGAACTTATTCCTTGCTCAGAAAGGGAGTGGCCAGCATTTTCTATAATGTGTAATTCCGATGCCTCCCAAGCATTATGTAATTTATATGCAGATAGCGGTGGACATATCATATCGTAGCGTCCGTGAATTATTGTGCCAGGAATTTGATCTATTTTATGCATATTATCTAAAATTTTATTATCTCTATTTAAGAACCCTTTATTAACAAAATAGTGGCTCTCAATTCTAGCAAAAGCTCGGGCGTAAGCTGCTGGTGCTGTACCATTTATATTTTTATAATGCATTGTTGCCAGAGCTGTTTCCCATTCTGTCCACGCTCGAGCAAATTTAGTTTGTTCCTTTTCATTAGCCTGGAATAGCTTCGTGTGATAAGAACTTATCACGTCTTTTTGTTCTTCTGGCATTAACAAATCAATTAATTTTTTCCATTGATTTGGAAAAAACATTCCTGCACCACCATTGTAGAACCAATCTAATTCTAAATCAGTCATCAGAAAAACTCCCCGCAATACTAGGTGTTTAACTGCCGTTGGATGTGATTGTGAATAAATTAATGCAAGCGTAGCACCCCAAGAACCACCAAAAACGATCCATTTTTTAATCAAAAGTAACTTACGTATTTTTTCTACATCATTCACCAAGTGCCATGTTGTATTTGATTCAACACTCGCATGAGGTTTTGAGCGACCACAGCCTCTTTGATCAAACAAAATAATACGGTAAAACTCTGGATTAAAAAAACGCCGCATCCCTGGGCTACAACCTGCTCCAGGTCCACCATGCAAAACTACAACAGGAATTCCATTGGGATTGCCACATTCTTCAATGTAAATTTTATGACCATCGCCAACATCTAAAATATGATAATCATATGGTTGAATAAGCGAATATAAATTTTTTCCTGCGCCAATTTGACCTTCGGTATTTCTCATCATTGCTCTATATGTAATTTATAATTTAAGCATGTCCTTTTGAAAGCCTATGTCAATGACCAGAACAAACACTATCGACCCTGAAGAAGTAGCTAAATTTGAGGCGATGGCAGCTGAGTGGTGGGATACCGATGGTAAATTTAAACCTTTACATATGCTTAACCCAACACGGTTAGACTATATTGTAGAGCAAATTTCCGCAGAATTCGGTCGTGACCTTACAACCAATCGTCCATTTGAAGGCCTTAAAATACTAGATATTGGTTGTGGTGGGGGATTACTATCAGAACCCATGGCAAGACTGGGTGCAACAGTAGTAGGTGCTGATGCCGCAGAAAAAAATATCCCTGTTGCGCAAATTCACGCACAACAATCAGGCTTAGAAATAGATTACCGCCACACTAGTGCAGAAGAAATCTTAAAAAATTCTGAAAAATTTGATGTTATTTTAAACATGGAGGTTGTTGAACATGTTTCTGATCCACTGGCTTTTCTAGCTGCATGTAAACAATTGCTCAAATTAAATGGCCTCATGCTTTGTTCAACTATTAATAGAAATCCTAAAAGCTATTTAATGGCAATTATTGGCGCCGAACATGTAATGCGTTGGCTTCCAAAAGGCACACACGATTGGAATAAATTCATAACCCCAGATGAATTGTTTGACCTCATAAAAAATGTTGGTTTAACTCCTGTTGATCAAAAAGGTTTTGTCTTCAATCCATTAAAATGGAGTTGGTCCATTTCAGATAAAGATTTATCTGTAAACTACGTGACAGCTAGTATAAATTCATAGTCAATAATATTTTACTAAAGGCTTAAAAACTTAATCAAGCGCTTCACGAAGTTCGCGCAAAAACCTTAATCCATCTCTTAGTTTATTTTTATCTAATTTAGACATCACATCTTCAAGAACAGGTGTAATGGCTAAAACGGATTCATCCCTTGCTCGGTCACCTGCATTAGATATCAAAACTAATTTTTTTCGAGCATCATCCCAATCTGGCCGAATATGTATATATCCGTATTTCTCCAGTTTACTAAGTGTATTTGTCAATGCACCTTTGGTTAAATTAAACGTTCGAGCAAGCTCTGCTGGGCTTCGCTCTTTATTTTGCCAACTTAAATAATTTAACATCACAAAATGTGAAAGCTCCATACCCTTAGGGAGAGCCCTAGAAAGGCGTCCCCGCATTAATTGCTCAGACGCTAAAACTTCAGAAAATAGTGATACAGTAATTAAATCCTCATTTGATCCTTCACTCATCACGCTATCAACAATTTATCTAAATGACCCATATTTTCTAAATCATATAAGTCATCGCATCCACCAACATGAATGTCATTAATAAACACTTGTGGAACTGTTCGTCCACCATTTGAACGTTGCATCATTTCAGCACGCTTTTCGACATTATCATGTATATTAATTTCAGAAAAAATTACACCTTTTTTATTTAGTAATCGTTTTGCAGCTGTACAAAATCCACAAAAATTTCCAGTATAAATTTCAATTTTATTCATAAAATTACCCTAAGATTAATTCATGTGTACGTGCTTAAGTATTTAACATGATTGAGCTAACATTTCTTTTTGCATTATTCAAACCACAATACTCAATACAAATAATATATTTTTTATTATTTCTTTTTATATATAAATCAAATTGAATAAGGTAAAACTTTAGCTTTTATTATATAGGCAATGAATATTTATGACTTTACCACCAAAATTGTTTGACCATTCGATTTTAAAATTACGCAGAAATCGAACAGATGAAAATTCATGGTTTATGCACGATAAGGCTATTGAAGAAATAAATAGCCGTCTTTCAGAGATTAATCGTGATTTTAAAAAAATAGCCATAATTGGATTTAGAGCCGAAAGCTGGGCAAAAAAACTCAATCTTAATGCCACGTATATCAACGATGGTGATTTAATAAACTTTGATGGAAAAAATTATGACTTAATTATTCATGCTATGGGACTACATTGGGCAAATGATCCAGTTGGACAGCTGATACAAATGAATCGCGCATTGATACCTGATGGACTTGTAATATCTGTTTTTTTTGGTGGTCAAACACTTTCAGAATTAAGAATTTCTTTTGCATATGCTGAAACTAAAATATTAAATGGTATATCTCCACGTATTGCACCAATGGGAGAAATTCGAGATTTAGGAGGTTTATTGCAGCGTGCGGGCCTAGCATTACCCGTAGCAGATAATATAAAATTTGATGTTTCTTACGAAACACCATTACAATTAATGCACGATTTAAGAGGAATGGCAGAGACTAATATCATTATAGATCGCTCAAGAAAAACAATGACAAAAAAGTTTTTGGATGAAATATCCAAACAATATTTTGATCATTTCAGTGATAATAATGGAAGAGTTAATTCAACATTTGAATTAATTTTTTTAACAGGGTGGGCGCCAGCAGCCAGTCAACAAAAACCATTGATGCCAGGTTCAGCAAAGATAAGTCTTGCCCAAGCACTAAATACTACAGAAAAAAACCCAGAAAAAGATTGATATAAAAAAAATCAATTCTATTTATAATTGAAAGATAGCAGGAAAAATTATGACTATACCAGCCGATCACCCAAAAATTAAACCTGCTAAAATAGGTGTAATATTAGCTAATTTGGGAACACCCGATGCGACTGACTATTGGTCTATGCGCAAATATCTCTCACAATTTTTATCAGACAAAAGAGTTGTTGATTATTCAGCTTGGCTTTGGCAACCATTATTACAAGGTATTATATTAACTAGACGCCCATTTTCTTCAGGTGAAGCATATAGATCAATATGGAATAATGAATTAAACGAAAGTCCACTACTTACAACCACAAGACTTCAAGCGAGTGCAGTAAAAAAAGAAGTCAAAAAAAATTACGGTAATGATGTTATTGTAGATTTCGCAATGAGGTATGGTAACCCATCAACAGAAAGCGTTATAAAAAATATGAAAGATCAGGGGGTAGAAAAAATTGTCTTTTTTCCACTTTACCCACAATATGCAGGCCCAACAACAGCAACAGCCAATGATGAAGCGTTCAGAACTTTAATGAAAATGAATTGGCAACCCTCAATTCGCACAGTTGCCGCATATTTTGATAACCCACTTTACATAAATGCTTTAGCAAATTCAGTGAGAAAAAAATATGCTTCCTTACAAAAAAAACCAGATATATTGGTTTGCTCATATCATGGAGTGCCAGTTCGTTACTTAATGGAAGGTGATCCTTACCACTGCCAATGCCAAAAAACTACACGCTTACTTAAAGAAGCTTTAGGTTGGGATGACACTGATATAAAAACTACTTTTCAATCTAAGTTTGGACCTGAAAAATGGCTCCAACCATATACTGTAGAAGAGGTTGCACGTTTAGCAGAAGGAGGGCAAAAAAATATTGCAATTATGTCACCTGCTTTTTCATCAGATTGTGTGGAAACTTTAGAGGAAATAAACGAAGAAATTTACGAAAGCTTTGAAGAAGCCGGTGGTGAGACATTCACCTATATTGAATGTTTAAATGACAGCGCTGATCATATCAAAATGATGATGGGAATTTTAAAAAATGAATTAGCTGGTTGGGTAAAATGACCGTTCAATTAAACTTGCATTGATTGGGTTATAAAAAATCACGCAATACTGCTATAAGTGGTACATCAGCTGCGGGCATCGGATAATCACGTAATTTTCTTGGTTCAACCCAAGCTAATTCTTGACCCTCTTGGGGGGTTATGATTCCATCCCACTTTCTACATATAAATACAGGCATTAATAGATGAAAATCTTCATAGCTATGACTGGCAAATGTTAATGGCGCCAAACAGCTAGACCAAGTATCAATTCCAATTTCTTCTTTTAATTCACGTATTAAAGCATTTTCGGGTGTTTCTAATGACTCAACCTTGCCACCTGGAAACTCCCATAAACCTGACATTGGCTTACCTTTTGGTCTTTTGGCTAGCAGCACCCGCCCATCTCGATCAATAAGCGCAACTGCTGAAACTAATACAGTTTTCATGATCTATAATCAGCGTTTATTGAAATATATTGATGCGTTAAATCACAAGTCCACACTTTAGCACTTCCATCACCAACGCCTAAATCTACTGTGATCTTCAGTTCTTGGTTTTTCATATAATTTTGGCCTAAATTTTCACTATAGCTTGAAGCACCCCATCCATGTTGTGCGACTAAAATATCACCAAACCATATAGAAATTTTATCTCGATCTGCAGGCTCACCTGATTTTCCTACTCCCATAACTACACGTCCCCAATTTGGATCTTCTCCAGCAATTGCTGTTTTTATTAGGGGTGAATTAGCAATTGCTAGCGCTACTATTTTTGCTGATTTTTCAGAAACAGCTCCATTAACTTCTATTTCTAAAAACTTAGTGGCACCCTCACCATCACGAACAACCTGTTTAGCTAAGTTCAACATAACAGTATGCAATTCTTCAGTAAATTTCAGGGCCTCAACACTATTTTCATCAATAATAATTTTATTCCCTGATTGACCAGTTGCTATAAGCATTAAACTATCAGACGTAGATGTATCGCTATCAACTGTAATAGAATTGAAAGTTTTTTCATTAAGTTTAGCTAAAATATTTTGCAAAATATTTTTCTCTATAGCGATATCAGTCATTATATAAACTAACATCGTAGCCATATCAGGGGCAATCATTCCTGACCCTTTTGCAAAACCAGAAATGTTAACAATACTATTGTTTATAGAAAATGAACTGCTGGCACCTTTTGGAAAAGTGTCTGTTGTCATTATAGCCCGAGCTGCAGATTCTGCAGAATATTCATCTAATTTTGAATTTAGTTCTTTAACCTTAGAAATTATTTTTTCATGCGGTAGCTTTTCACCAATAACACCCGTTGAAGCCGTAAATACTGAATTAAGTGGAATTTTCATCTCATTAGAAACTGCCGTGCATATTTTTTTTACGGATTCTTGACCATATAAGCCAGTGAACGCATTCGAATTACCTGAATTTACTAAAATTGCAGCACCTTTATCACTAGTGCCAATTTTTAATTTGTTTTGACAATCTAATACACTTGCTGATCTTGTACTTGATCTAGTAAATAAACCAGCAATTGAACTCCCAGCTGCACATTCTATTAACATTACGTCATTGCGTTCAGAGTATTTAACGTTCGCTGCCGCCGCAGCAAAACGAATGCCTTGAATTTGTGGTAAAATTGGAAATCCATTTTCAGGAGCCAATGGTGAAATATTTGCTGCTGAATACATGTTCTTTAACTCAGCAAGCTCTAATTCCAATTCTGCAATTGATTTTTTATTTTTCAAAAACTTGATCCTTAATCAAATAAATTAACATTTCTAATTTCTTTAAAATCAAAAGTTGGGTTAAAAATATCTACCTTGTCTATTTTTTGCAGACGCTTAATTTCATTCACTACTTCGCTTGGTATAATATTTTCTCCCCATGCTATAGATGTAAGCGAAATAATTAAAATAATTGGTAATAACACTTTATTAATAAAACTCATTTAAATTTCTCTAATTATACAAAATATTATATTATAAATATATACCATTTGCTAAGCCGACGTTGACAGTTTTGAAACACCCGCTTACATGTTTTTTCTCACGTTTTGTAAGGAGTCTCTTTATTTTGCGTCTTTTTAGGTGGCTTTAATTAGCCAGGCAAGGCCAATGAATAAAAAACTAGTTCAATAACGTATCAGATTTGCCTATAATTTTTGGGCGTAAGTTAGGAATAAATGTAATGCTCGGATTATCAAAAGCAGCTAAAAAAATATTTGGATCACCAAACGACCGCAAGATCAAAGCTGCTTTACCTTTAGTGTCAGCAATAAACTTACTTGAGGCTGAGTATCAAGCCCTCAGTGACCAACAAATTAAAGATAAAACTATTGAGTTTAAAAAACGGTTATCAGATGGTGAAACTTTAGACCAACTTTTGCCCGAAGTGTTTGCAAATGCCAGAGAGGCTGCTTTAAGAGCTCTAGGCTTACGTGCATATGATACGCAGTTAATGGGAGGAATATTTTTACACCAAGGAAATATTTCAGAAATGAAAACTGGAGAAGGTAAAACCTTAGTTGGCGTTTTTCCTGTGTACTTAAATGCTTTAACGGGGCGGGGAGTTCATGTTGTAACAGTTAATGACTATCTAGCTTCACGCGATGCAGAATGGATGGGAAAAGTATATAGTTTTTTAGGTATGACAACTGGTATTGTTATTCCAGACATGGAAGAAGATGCCAAGTTAGCTGCCTATGCATGTGACATAACATACGCAACAAACAATGAATTAGGTTTCGATTATCTTCGTGATAATATGAAATCTGACTTAAAACAAATGGCTCAAAGAGATCATTATTTTGCAATAGTTGATGAAGTTGATAGTATTTTGATCGATGAAGCCAGAACCCCACTAATAATTTCTGGGCCTGCCGAAGATAGGACAGAACTCTATAAATCAATTGATGCATTAATTCCTGAACTAATGACAAATCATTATGATCTAGACGAAAAATCTCGTTCATCGTCGCTTACAGATGAAGGAAACGAATTTGTTGAAAAACGTTTGCTCGAATTAGAATTATTACCTGAAGGGCAATCTTTGTATGATCCAGAAAGTACATCTCTTGTACATCACATAAATCAAGGTCTGCGTGCACACACTCTTTTCAAGCGTGATAAGGATTATATTGTAAAAAATAATGAAGTAGTCCTTATTGATGAATTTACTGGGAGAATGATGTCGGGGCGAAGAATGTCTGACGGATTACATCAAGCTATTGAGGCTAAGGAAAGTGTAAATATTAAAGCAGAAAATGTAACTTTAGCATCTGTAACTTTTCAAAATTACTTTAGGCTTTATGATAAATTAGCCGGTATGACAGGAACCGCATTAACAGAAGCTGAAGAATTCTCTGAAATCTATGGGCTTGGTGTAGTTGAAGTTCCCACTAACAAACCAATCGCTCGGCTTGATGAACACGATGCAATATATCGCACTGCTGATGAAAAGTTCACTGCAATTGTTGAAGAAATTGGTAAAGCTCACTCAAAGGAACAACCGATATTGGTTGGAACAACGTCTATTGAAAAATCTGAATACTTATCAAAACTTTTAAATGATAAAAAATTATTAAAAAATATTTCTGAAAACTTACTAAAACAATCCGTCAGTGCAAAAAAGCAAGAACAAAAGGAAAAGCTTAAATCCTATTCAGAGTCTTTTAATGAATTTTCGAAAAAAGGCATATCTCATAAAATACTAAATGCCCGCTTTCATGAACAAGAAGCATCAATCATTGCAGATGCTGGCATTCCAAGCGCAGTTACAATAGCTACCAACATGGCTGGTCGAGGCACCGATATTCAATTGGGAGGAAATGTTGAAATGCGTATTGCTTCTACAATAGAATCCGCCAAAAAACAATCTGACCCAATTGAAATCCGAAAAAGTGTTACTGAAGAAGTGAACAAAGCAAAAAAAGTTGCATTAGATGCTGGTGGTTTATTCGTTCTTGCTACGGAGCGACATGAAAGTCGCCGCATTGACAATCAATTACGTGGAAGATCTGGGCGCCAAGGTGATCCAGGTAGATCAGCATTTTTCTTATCATTAGAAGACGATTTAATGAGAATTTTTGGATCAGAGAAATTAGATGCTGTACTAGGTAAATTGGGCATGGACGAAGGTGAGGCTATTGTTCATCCATGGGTTAATAAGTCCCTAGAAAGGGCTCAGGCAAAAGTAGAAGGTCAAAATTTTGATGTAAGAAAACAGTTGTTAAAATTTGATGATGTAATGAATGATCAGCGTAAAGCCATTTTCGAGCAACGCCTGGAAATTATGAAATCTGACGATTTATCAAATACTGTAAAAGATATGCGTGATGAGGTAATCGAAGATTTAGTGGACGATGCTATACCTTCTAAATCATATCCTGAACAATGGGATATTGAAGGCTTAGAACAATCAATTAAAGAAGCGCTTGGTTTAAATTTACCTATATCTGAATGGGCAGCTGAAGAAGGTATTGATGATGAAGATATCATTGAGCGTCTTCGCAGTGCTGGCGACGATGAAATGACCAATAAGATTAAAGGAATTGGATCAGAAAATATTCGTTCAGCAGAAAAACAGCTTTTATTAGGAACAATAGACCAAAAATGGAGAGAACACCTAATTACTTTAGAACACCTTAGATCGGTAGTTGGAATGCGTGGATATGCAAATCGTGATCCCTTGAACGAATATAAAACAGAATCCTTTGAACTCTTTGAGTCAATGCTAGAAGGATTAAGGTCAGATATTACGAGGCAAATGGCTCGCTTGCAGCCACAAACACCAGAACAACAAATGGCGGCATTACAACAACAAATACAAACTGCGCTTAGTCAAGGAATGGACGTTAAGGAAATTAAAGCGCGCGTAAAAGAAGCCTATGGAATTGATATTGAATTAGAGTCACCAAAAGCACCAAAAATTGACAAAAATGATCCAAAAACTTGGCCACCTTTAGGCCGTAACGATAAATGTTTGTGTGGGTCAGGTAAAAAGTTTAAGCATTGTTGTGGAACGTTAAAGTAATTTAATCCCAAGTAGGGTAAAATTTATTTGATAACGAATTTGTAAAAATTTCATATCCTGTTGACGTAACACCAATTGAGTGTTCAAATTGAGCAGAAAGAGACTTATCTTTGGTGACTGCTGTCCAATCATCTGACAGTATTTTAGTATGTGGCTTACCAAGATTTACCATTGGTTCTATTGTAAAAAACATACCTTCTTCCAGAACAGCCCCTGTACCCCAGCGGCCAAAGTGTACCACATTAGGCGCTGAATGAAAAACTCTACCTAGTCCATGACCACAAAAATCACGCACCACAGAACACCGCTGCGCCTCAACATACGCTTGAATGGCAGCTCCAATATCACCAAACGTATTTCCTGGCTTTACTTGATCAATACCAATCATCAATGCAGTATGTGTAATATCTATTAAACGTTCAGCTTTTCTTGATAATTTACCACAAACATACATACGTGATGTGTCGCCAAACCAACCATCTAATATGCAAGTAACATCTATATTAAGAATATCACCATCTTTTAATTTTTTATCAGAAGGAATTCCATGACAAACAACATGGTTAAGAGATATACAGCTAGATTTTGTATACCCACGATAGCCTAGCGTCGCAGGTGTAGCACCTGCGTCAATCATATAATCATGTATTAGTTTATCTAATGCTTCAGTTGTAACTCCTGGAACAACATAATCAGTTATCATATCTAATATTTTGGCTGCTAATGCTCCAGATTTTCTCATTCCTTCAAATTCTTCAGAAGTATGAATAGTAATACCATCTGCATTTAATCTGGGTTTAATATTCACAATATTTACCTTGTTGTTATTTCTATTTGATTAAACAGAATTGCTAGCATTTGCCAAGTCTAGTCTTTTACCAATTGTAATACCTTCTCTAGAAATAATACAATCATAACATAAAACCTGAACACCATTTTCTATAGCATGCTTGTATGATTTTTTATAAATTGGATCAATATCTTCAGCTACGCTAAACAAATCAATATCTGAACGTTGTACTAAAAAAAGTATAGTTGATTGAAAACCGCATTGAACCATTTCAGCTAATTCATCCATATGTTTAGCTCCACGGAATGTTTTACTATCAGGAAATTCCGCTAAACCTTTAAGCCTCGATAAGGTAACGCTTTTAACTTCTAGATACATTTTGGGTTCTTCTTCAAAATAAAGTAAAAAATCAACTCGAGAGTTTTCTCCATATTTTACTTCTGATTGATACTTTTTTTGATCTAAATTAAGTGAATTATTATCTAAGGCTTCTTTAACTATTTTATTAGCTTGATGAGTATCGACACCTATATAGGTATTTTTGGTTTCAATTAATTTCCATGAATATTTTAATTTTCTTTTTGGATTATTGTTAACTTCTAACCAAATTGTTGATCCTGGTCTTGATAACTCTAACATAGAACCAGGATTAGCTACATGCGCAGTAACTATAGATCCATTTTCTAGGGTGACGTCTGCTAAAAAACGCTTATATCTCTTTATTAGGGTACCCTTAATTAGGGAGCTTTCAAATTTCATAAGGAATGTATAAATGACCAACCCAACCGCTGCAATGATCGTAATAGGCGATGAAATTTTATCTGGACGTACAAGAGATGCAAATATGTTCAATTTAGCTGGGAAACTTACCGCTCACGGTATAAATTTATTAGAAGTACGAGTAATATCTGATAATTCTTCAGAGATTATAACTGCAGTTAATGAAACAAGAATAAAATACGATCACGTTTTTACAAGTGGTGGTATTGGTCCAACCCATGATGATATAACTGCAGATTGTATAGCTGCTGCATTTAAAGTAAAAATTGACATACGTGATGATGCAAAAAATATCTTAGCCACAAATTATGAAAATGGGATTGATGACCTTACTCCCGCTAGGTTGCGAATGGCTAGAATACCTGATGGTGCAAATTTAATAGATAATATAATTTCAAAGGCACCTGGTTTTTCAATGGAAAATGTACATGTCATGGCTGGAGTACCCAGTGTGTTTAACTGCATGATTGATTGGTTATTACCCAAATTGAAAAAAGGCGCAGAAATGATTAGTTTAAGCATCAGAATTGATTTGCCAGAAAGCCACATTGCAGAACCGTTGGGAAAAATTGCAAATAAATTTCCTGCGGTATCTATTGGCTCATATCCATTTTATGAAGAGAATAAACATGGTGCAAATATTGTTATACGCTCTACAGAAACAACCTTGATTTTGGATGTTGAGAAAGAAGTTAGATCTGCGTTTAAATTGCCATTATGCTAACCGGCGCAAAATTTAACTAAAATATCAATTTTCTAAATCACAAACTTATTGATATTAATTTAATTTTAGTCACCAGATTTCATTGCCATATTTTTTAAAATATGAACTTAAGTAATCTATAAAAACACGGAGTTTTAGTGGTACATGGTCTGATGAAGGGTAAACAACATAGACACCTAATTCTGGAAATTTTATATTAGTTAATATTTTGTCAAGAGATCCATCTTTTGTTTTCTCCCCATATATAAAGCATGGTAAATACGCCAACCCCAATCCTGCTTCAGCAGCCTTCAATAAAGATTTCCCATCATTTACACTTAAGTTAACTTTTCCAAGAATTTGGCGTTCTTCGCCATCAGGACCTGGTATTCGCCAAAAGTTATTACTTTTTTCAAAGGAATAATTTAGTAATTGATGATCAGATAAGTCATCAATATTTCTTGGAATCCCATTGCTAGCTAAATAATCCGGCGAACCAACTATAGCTAATTTTGTATTTGCTATTTTTTTTGCTTTCATTGAACTGTCAGATAAATTGCCAATTCTTACAGCTAAATCAAAGCCTTCTGAAACAAGGTCTACAAAACGATTGTCTAAAGTCATATGAATTTTTATTTTTGGGTATGCTTTTATAAATGGTGTTATGCAGTTGATTAAATGATTTGACCCAAAATCATTTGCGACAGACACCCTTAAGATTCCTTGGGCTTCTGTTTGCATTGCCTTAACAGATATATCAGCATCTTGAATCTCTTCAAGAAACTTAATGCATTTTTGGTAATAATTGATACCAATTTCTGTAGCGCTTACATTTCTTGTTGTACGATTTAGTAATGTTACACCAAGTCTAGATTCCAAACTAGCAATATGTTTTGATACAGAGGACTTTGAAAGTCTCAGCTTGTTGGCAGCTTCTGTAAAACCACCACTATCAATCACAGCAACAAAAATTTCCATTTCAGCCATACGATCCATTTATAGATCACCGTCTGATGTAAACATAGCCGCAAATGGTTTGGTTGATTGGTTTTCTGCCAATAAAATTACTAGAACAGATGTCAATGGTATTGATAATATAGCTCCGGGTAAGCCCCATATAGTTGTCCAAAAAACCAAAGCTAGCAATACAACAAAACTAGAAAGATTTACTGATTTTCCAATCATTTTAGGCTCAAGTATATTGCCAACATATGTTTGTACGGCCATTAATAATACTAAAGCTAGTAGAGACCATTGAAGAGAACCGAACTGTGCTAACGCTAATCCAACAGGAAAACCAACACCAATCGCTGAACCTACATATGGTATATAATTTAAAAAACCTATCATAACAGCCCAGAAAACAGCGCTATCAATACCCATTACCCACATTATTAGAAACGAAATTGATGCTAAAATAATATTAATAATTGTCTTAATTGTTAAATAAACACCAATTCTATTATTTACTTTTGATATTATTTCTAAAGCTTGAGTAGCATCACCACCTAATGCTTTTGATATCTTAGCGTTGAAATTATTTACTTCTGTTAGTAAAAATCCTGCATACAGAGCAGTCATAAATAATATAGAACCCACTGAAGAAATTGAGCCAAACGCCTTAAAAGCAAATGATTGTAAATCTACACCCCTCCACCAGTTTTCGATAATTTTATTTAAAGAAGGCGCATTACTTAATCCAAATCCTTCAGCAAGGTTATCAACAACAATTTGTAAGTTAGTTTGATAAATTGGTAACTGTGATAAAGTATATTCTATATTATTTGAGATCATAAAAGAAATTAGTGCAACTATAGAAACGAAAATCAATAAAACTACTAATCGATGGATAAATTTTGAAAAATAGTTCATCATTGGCCATTTTGCGATAGCTTCTGAAGCAGTTAACAAAATATATACTGTTAAAATACCTAGAATTATTGGTAATAAAATTGATTGTCCAACAAACAAAATCCAAACAATCATTATTGAAGAGCCAATTAAGTAAAAAAATCTAGCTGCATTGTTTTCCATTATGTACTTTCAATTATTTTAAATAAAATTTAATTAACTTTTAAGATAAATCCTAGTGTTTATCAAAAAAATAGCCAAATAAGTTAAATCGAATCTACTTGCACATACTTTATTATCACTATATGAGAAAAATATACCGGAAAGATTAGCCTCCACCCCTAACCTTCCATCGAAATTTACGACGGGCCGTGAGCCCGTTTTTTTATGTGAGAAAAATGTCAGATCTAATTGCAAAATCAGCTATAGATAAGCGTATGGCAAGTATTGTTCAGCCTGTAATTGAAGACCTGGGTTACGAACTTGTGCGAATACGATTGATGTCAGGTAAAGCAACAACTTTACAAATCATGGCAGATAAACCAAACGGCGGCATTGATGTTAATGACTGCTCAAAAATATCAAATGAAATTAGTGCAATTTTAGATGTAGAAGATCCAATTGAAGCTGAATACGCATTAGAAGTATCAAGTCCTGGTATGGATAGACCCTTAACAAGATTAAAAGATTTCCAAACATGGAATGGGTTTGAAATAAAAGTTGAAACTTCTGAGTTAATCGATGGTCAGAGACGCTTTAAAGGCTTATCACGTGGCATTGAAGGTAATGATGTACTAATTGAAATCCCACAGGGAACAATTGGTTTAGATTTTGAATGGTTATCAGATGCAAAATTAGTGTTGACTGATGAATTAGTGGCTGCTTCACAAAAGGGCCGCACGAATATAGTTGAAAGTGATTTCGACGACATAGAAACAGAAGAGGAATAAATTATGGCTATTACTAGTGCTAACCGTCTAGAGCTTTTACAAATTGCAGACTCAGTTGCTCGTGAGAAGATGATTGATCCTGATCTAGTCTTACAAGCTATGGAAGAGTCCTACGCAAAAGCTGCTAAATCAAAATATGGTGCAGAACTTGATATTCGTGCTTTTATTGATCGTAAGTCAGGCGAGCTAGAAATGACAAGAGTTCGTGTTGTTGTTGAAGGTACTGAGGCTGAAAACATGTACACTGAGATGACAGTAGAAGAAGCCAAGGCACACAAAGAAGAGCCATCAGTTGGTGATTTAATAATTGATAAATTACCTCCAATGGACTTTGGTCGTATTGGGGCTCAATCAGCCAAACAAGTAATATTACAAAAGGTTCGTGAAGCAGAACGAGATCGTCAATATGAAGAATTTAAAGATCGTCAAGGTGAAATAATAAACGGCTTAGTAAAACGTGTTGAATACGGAAATGTAATAGTTGATGTGGGAAGAGGTGAAGCAGTTTGTCGCCGTGATCAGCTTGTTAACCGTGAAATGTTTCGTAATGGGGATAGAATTCGTGCCTTCATAAAAGAAGTTCGCTCTGAAATGCGTGGTCCTCAGGTTTTTCTCTCTAGAACTGCTCCAGAATTTATGGCTGAGCTTTTTAAAATGGAAGTACCAGAAATTTATGATGGTATAATTGAAATCAAAGCTGTAGCGCGTGATCCAGGATCAAGAGCAAAAATTGGTGTTATTTCTTTTGATAATTCAATTGATCCAGTTGGAGCTTGTGTTGGTATGAGAGGTTCACGAGTACAGGCTGTTGTAAATGAATTAGGTGGAGAAAAAATTGATATTATTCCATGGAATGAAGATGCTCCTACTTTCTTAGTTAATGCTTTACAGCCTGCTGAAGTAACTAAAGTGGTACTTGATGAAGATGCTGAACGTATTGAAGTTGTAGTGCCAGATGAACAACTGTCTTTAGCAATTGGTCGTCGTGGCCAAAATGTAAGATTAGCCTCTCAATTAACCGGTTTAGACATAGACATCATGACAGAAACTGATGAATCAGAACGCCGACAAAAAGAATTTGAGGAACGATCACAATTATTCATGGATACAATGAATGTAGATGAAGTTGTGGCTCAACTGTTAGTATCAGAAGGGTTCTCAAACTTAGAAGAAGTTGCATATGTAGAAACTGATGAACTTCTAATGATTGAGGGCTTTGACCAGGATACTGTTGACGAATTACAGGCTCGTGCAAGAGAAAGTTTAGAAGAAATTAATGCAAAATCAATTGCAGAAGCGCGTGAATTAGGTGTTGCGCAAGATTTGATTGATTTTGAAGGCTTATCACCACAAATGTTGGTTGCATTAGGAAAAGACGATGTGAAATCGTTAGAGGATTTTGCAACTTGTGCTGACTGGGAGTTAGCAGGGGGATATACTACTGTTGATGGTGAGCGTCACAAAGATGACGGCGTATTAGAGAGTTTTGAAGTAAATATACAAGAAGCCCAAGACATGATAATGCGAGCCAGGCTTCAAATAGGTTGGGTAACTGAAGAACAGTTAGCAGAAGATGCTGCAGCAGCTGAAGCCGCAAACGCTGATACTAATTCAGAGGGGGCTGAGGCCTGATGTTTCAGGTCTTAGGTATAACTTGTGACAAGAGGCATTCAAACCAAACGCAACAATGAACCAGAGCGCAAATGTATTGTGCTCGGTAGTTCACATTTAAAAGAAGAACTTATTCGTTTTGTTCTTTGCCCCGCTGGCGTGGTTACACCTGATTTATCAGAAAAACTTCCAGGCCGCGGGATTTGGATAAGCGCGTCATCTAGTGCTCTTTTTGAAGCTATAAAGAAAAATCTATTTTCGCGAGCAGCAAAAAAACAAGCAACTATTCCAGATAATCTCTTTGAATTAGTAGAACATTTATTAGTAAAGAAAGTAATAGAGACTATTTCCTTGGCGCGTAGAGGTGGACAAGTAGTTAGTGGATTTGAGGTTGTGAAAGGCGCTTTAATATCTGGAAAAGCACAACTCTTAATTCAAGCAAGTGATGGCTCAGAGAGACAATTAGGAAAACTCCGGTCTCCAGAAGGAAAAAATGTATATTTTAACTGCTTAACTCAAAAAGAATTGGGTTTGGCATTTGGACGAGACTATGCGATACACGCGGCGCTGACAGGTGGTGGGCTTACAAAAAAAGTCCGCTGTGAAGCTACCCGGCTTGCAGGTATTCGCAAATTGGACAAAAGCTGATATATTCAGCACAGAAAGGTGATTACGAATGAGTGACGATAAAAAACCATTAGGACTGCGCAATAGTTCTGGACCAGGCCACGTAAAACAAAGCTTTTCTCATGGACGCAGTAAGTCTGTTGTTGTTGAGAAAAAAAGAAAGCGTGTGATTGTGCCTGGAAAAGGTGGCGCAAATGCTTCTGGTGGACCACGTCCTGCAGGCGTTTCTGACTTAGAGCTTGATAGACGCAAAAAGGCTTTAATGGCTGCAGCCGCTCAAGAAAATGATCGTAAAGCTCGTGAAGAAGCTGAAACAAAAGCTCGTGAAGCTGAAAGGGCCGAAAGACGAAGAGTAAGGGACGAAAAAGAGCGTGCCGAAGAAGAGCGCGCTGAGAAAGCCCGCCAGCTTTTAGAAGTAAAAAATAAACCTGCCGATACACCTAAAAAAGTAAAAGTTGAAAAACCTGTTCCAGCAGATGACCCTGCTGCATCTCAAGCAGCTGCTTTAAAAGCAGAGGCTGGTGACCGGATAACTCCAAAAAGAGAGGATGCTCCTCGAAAAGAAAATAAACCTCAACCACGTAACCAAAAAGGTGGCGATGATCGTCGAAGATCAGGAAAGCTTACTATAAATCAAGCATTGGGCGGCGGTGGAAATAGGCAACGATCCTTGGCATCAATAAAAAGAAAGCAAGATCGCGAACGTCGAAAAATGGCTGCTGAAAATATGGGTGAACGCGAAAAGGTTGTTCGTGATGTACAAGTTCCAGAAGCAATTACAGTTCAGGAATTAGCAAACCGTATGGCTGAAAAAACAGCCGCAGTCGTAAAATCTCTTATGACAAATGGAATTATGGCGACACAAAACCAAACAATTGATGCAGATACGGCTGAGTTAATTGTTGAAGAATTTGGACATAAGGTTGTTCGTGTTTCAGATGCTGATGTTGAAGACGCAATAAAATTAACTGAAGATAATGACGAGGATTTAAAACCGCGCGCACCAGTAGTTACAATTATGGGGCACGTTGATCATGGTAAAACATCCGTATTAGATGCACTCCGTAAAACAAATGTAGTATCGGGTGAAGCTGGTGGAATAACGCAGCATATAGGTGCATATCAAATAACTACAGATAATGGTACTTTATTATCTTTTCTTGATACACCAGGGCATGCTGCTTTTACATCAATGAGAGCACGTGGTGCTCAAGTTACTGACATAGTTGTTTTAGTTGTAGCAGCAAATGATGGCGTAATGCCTCAAACAATTGAAGCAATAGCACATGCTAAAGCTGCTGATGTTCCATTAATTGTTGCCATTAACAAAATGGATCATGAAGCTGCTGATCCGATGCGAGTTAGAACTGATCTTTTACAACATTCTGTTGTTGTTGAGGCTATGTCAGGTGAAGTGCAAGATGTTGAGATTTCTGCTCTTAAAGGTACAGGGCTGGATGAGTTATTAGAGGCGATTGCGTTGCAATCAGAATTACTTGAATTAAAAGCCAATCCAGATCGTGCAGCACACGGAGCTGTCATAGAGGCCAAACTTGATACAGGTCGTGGTCCTGTTGCTACTGTGCTGGTGAAAAACGGCACACTTCGCAAAGGTGATATTTTCGTTGTAGGTGAACAATGGGGCAAGGTAAGGGCTTTAATTAATGACCAAGGTAAAACAGTGACAGATGCAAAACCATCAGTACCTGTTGAGGTGCTAGGATTAAACGGTACGCCAGCCGCGGGAGATGTTTTGAATGTTGTTACCTCAGAAGCAGAAGCACGTGAAATTGCTGATTATCGGCTACAAGCAGCAAAAGATAAAAAAGCTACTGCAGGATCTGCGACTACACTTGATCAGTTAATGGCAAAAGCCAAGGCAGATCAAAATGTATCAGTTCTACCTATAGTGGTTAAGGCTGACGTCCAAGGCTCAACAGAAGCTATTGTTCAAGCAATGGAAAAAATTGGTAATGAAGAAGTTAGAGTTAGCGTTCTTCATTCAGGTGTTGGGGCTATAACTGAGTCAGATGTAACTTTAGCTGAAGCATCTGGAGCTCCTATTATTGGATTTAATGTACGTGCAAACGCACCAGCTCGAGCTTCTGCGAATCAGAAAAGTGTTGAGCTTCGTTATTATTCAATAATTTATGATTTAGTTGATGATATTAAAGCTGCTGCATCTGGGTTATTATCAGCTGAAGTACGAGAAACTTTCATAGGTTATGCAAAAATCAAAGAAGTTTTCAAAATTACTGGTGTTGGTAAAATTGGTGGGTGTGAAGTTACTGAAGGTCTAGCTCGCCGTGCAGCTGGCGTTAGATTATTACGAGATGATGTTGTAATACATGAAGGCCGATTAAAGACACTCAAGCGGTTCAAAGATGAAGTAAAAGACGTACATATGGGCCAAGAATGTGGCATGGCCTTTGAAAATTATGAAGATATCCGGGTTGGTGATGTAATCGAGATATTTGAAACAGAAGAAATTGAACGTAAACTAGATTAATCAACTTTGTATTATTTAAAGCGTCATATTTAAATAAATATGGCGCTTTTTAATAAATTATATATTATTTTATATAAATATTTATTACTTGATCCTATTTCATTAATTAGAAATAATCTTTTTTAGAATTATAAAAAGAATAGTATTATGGAACAATCTAAATTTCCTGGTTGGCATGGAACAACTATCATAGGCGTCAAAAAGGGCGACGATGTTGTTATTGCTGGAGATGGTCAAGTCAGTCTTGGCAATACAGTTATCAAAGGCTCAGCCAAAAAAGTACGCCGAATATCACCCGGTGGTCATGATGTTATATGTGGCTTTGCTGGTTCTACAGCAGATGCATTCACACTTCTAGAAAGATTGGAAGCAAAACTAGAAGCTTCTCCAGGACAATTAGCTAAAGCATCTATATCTTTAGCAAAAGACTGGCGAATGGATAAATATCTTAAAAATTTAGAAGCAATGCTAATTGTAACTGATGGTTCTGATATTTTTGTAATTACTGGTGCGGGTGACGTACTAGAACCTGAACATGGTATAGCCGCAATTGGATCTGGTGGTAATTTTGCATTAGCAGCTGCACGTGCATTAATTGATAATGAACAAGATGCAGAGGCAATTGCTCGCAAAGCTTTAACAATAGCCGCTGAAATTTGTGTATTTACAAACGGTAATATGACAGTTGAGAAAATATCTAAATGACTAATTTAACGCCCAGAGAAATCGTATCAGAGTTAGACCGTTTTATTATTGGTCAAAATGACGCTAAAAGATCAGTTGCAGTTGCTTTACGCAATAGATGGAGAAGAAACCAACTAGATGATGATATAAGAGATGAAGTTTATCCAAAAAATATATTAATGATTGGTCCAACAGGCGTTGGAAAAACAGAAATTAGTCGTCGTTTAGCTAAATTAGCTAATGCACCGTTTCTAAAGGTTGAAGCAACTAAATTTACAGAGGTTGGCTATGTTGGTCGAGATGTTGAACAAATTGTTCGAGATCTTGTCGACAGCGCAATTATTATGGTCAAAGAAAATAAACGCGAAAAGGTTAATGCAGGCGCATATAATAACGCTGAAAATCGTGTGTTGGATGCTTTGTGTGGCTCAGATGCAAGAGAGCAAACACGTGATGTGTTTAGAAAAAAATTACGTGACGGCTTATTAGACGACAAAGAAATAGAACTAGAGTTAGCTGATACCACTAACCCGATGGGTGGGATGGTAGACATTCCTGGTCAACCAGGCATGGGAATGATGAATATTGGTGAGATATTTGGTAAGGCAATGGGTGGTAGGACCATTAAGCGAAAAATTAAAATTGTGGATAGCTATAAAGTACTAATTGATGAAGAAGCTGACAAACTTGTTGACCAAGATGCAGTAACAAAAGAAGCAATAGCTGCAGTCGAGACAAGTGGAATTGTTTTTCTTGATGAAATTGATAAAGTTTGTGCAAAAACTGATGCACGAGGGGGAGATGTATCTCGAGAAGGTGTTCAACGCGATTTGCTACCACTGATTGAAGGTACGACTGTTTCAACAAAACACGGGCCCGTAAAAACAGATCACATATTATTTATTGCATCAGGCGCTTTTCATATAGCAAAACCATCAGATCTACTCCCAGAACTACAAGGTCGATTACCTATTCGCGTAGAATTGAGAGCACTTACTGAAAAAGATTTTGTGAGAATTCTTACAGAAACAGACAATGCATTAACAAGGCAATATTCTGCATTAATGGCTACAGAAAACATTGATGTTTCTTTTACTAAAGACGGTATTGCAGCCTTAGCAAAGATAGCAGCAGAGGTGAATGAAAGTATTGAAAATATTGGTGCCCGAAGGTTACATACAATTATTGAACGTGTTTTTGAAGAACTGAGTTTCACAGCTCCAGACCGATCAGGTGAAAGTATAAAAGTGAATTCTAAATTTGTAGAAAAACATCTAGGTGAATTGGCACGAAGCAACGATTTATCAAGATATGTTCTTTAAATTTTAATATAAATAAAAAATTTACCTTTTGCGCCTTAAGTAAACATAGAAAGCGCCTGTTCCGCCATGTTTTGGTTGCGCTTGTGTAACTTGTAAAATCTTATCAGATACTAAAGGACCACTTAACCAATCAGGTAAACTTTGCCTTAAAACACCGTTTATTGGCCTGTGAAATTCGTCATAGCCTTTATGTTTACCTTTTCCTGTAATCACTATGATTAACCTTTTTCCCAATCTATAAGATTGACCTATAAATGCTATCAATTTTATTTTTGCTTGGTCTGCCGACAAACCATGCAAATCTATTGTTCCTTCAATTTCCATTTTACCTTTAAGTAATTTCTTAAAGTTTTTTTTATCCATATTAGGAGAAGATTTTTCATTGTTTTTATTAAAGTCTGGGAAAATAAACGTTTCTTTTTTTGAAACTTTTTCACCAATAACAAAAGGCTTTAATACTGGAGCTTTAGGTAGAGATTTTACTGATTGTTTTATTTTTTTTAATCCTGAAATATTGTTTTCAATTAATATTTCAGATTCTTTACGTTTTAACTGAACAGTAATTTTTTTCCAAAGTTCTAAGTCTTCTTGACTAAGGGTTTTTGGGTTTTTTTTAACCACTGACTTATTCCCTAATTAGTAAACACAACCAGATAAAAGTTATTACTCACCGGTTGCTATTAACGTCCAGTTTGGATTATCATTTCCCATTACTCGAGAAAAAGTCCAAGTATCTTTTTGTTTCTTAATTGTATTTTTATTGCCTTCAATAATCTCATCATTAATATTTTTGACAACGGTTGTAAGTTCAGCAACCAAACTTAGTGTAATTTCGCCCTCTTTAGCGCGCCAGTCATATTCAGCAGAAGTTAATTTAATTTCTCTAAGTCCAATAAAAGTAGCATCAATATTTAACTGTGCTTTTTCACGTTCTGTTATTACTGCATCGAAGCTATCATAGACATCGTCTGCTAAGAATGGTCGTAAACCATCTCGATCACCCTCTTCAAATGCTATTAGAATCATTTCATATGCTTGTCCGGCACCTTGAATAAATTCAGTTACAAGAAAATTTGGTTCTGCTTTTTTCATTTGAGATAACGCTTTTCCAGAAGAACTATCCACTGGTACATAGTCAGCTATATCTCTATCAATTTTATTAGCACTTTCTTCTACTGGTGCTTTTTCTTTCTGGAATGTGGGTTTAGGTACGTTCGTAGGTTCAAATCCTGATCGTGTACCAAGTACACTACGTAAACGTAATATAACGAAAAGCGCAATAACGCCTAAAATAACAAGTTGAAACATTGGGTCACTCATATCAAGCCTTCAAATTTTACATATAATACTAGTAATAAGTACATTTATCACATATCTAGTTCACCCAAGGACGATAGTCCACTAGAAGACAGACTAATTAGTGAGGATATAAAAATGTTTATGCTTATAATATTTATTGCAATACCAATTATTGAAATTGCGTTGTTTATACAAGTTGGGGGAGCGATTGGGTTATACCCAACGTTAGCAATAGTACTCCTTACAGCAATTCTTGGAACTACATTACTAAAATCTCAAGGATTATCAGCCCTTGGTACATTACAAAATTCTCTTCAATTAGGTCAAAACCCAGTGAAGCAAATTATACATGGGGCTATGATATTAATATCTGGAGTTTTTTTACTTACTCCAGGTTTCTTTACTGATGCATTTGGTATTTTATTATTGATTCCAGGGTTTAGATCTTTTTTAATAAATTTAGGTGCAGAAAAATTTGCAAATAGGATGAATATTAATACTTTTGAGTCAAAAAATAACAATTCTGCTAATAGAACAGATGTATATGAAGCAGATTACACTGTGGTCGATAACGAAACAAAAGATTCTAACTAAATTTATTAAAATACCAATGAATGATTGTTACTTAAGTTAATAGTTGTTAGACGGATTTCCGACGATATACGGAGTTAAACCATGGCTGAAAAAGAAGAAAAAAAGACACCACCAAAAGCACCATCAATGAAGTGTTTACATCAATATATACGTGACTTGTCATTTGAAAATATTGCTGCCCAAAAAAACCTTGGGGATTCATCTTCTCCAGAAATTAATGTTCAAGTGAACCTTGATGCAAGAAAAGGTGATAGCGACAATTATGAAGTAATATTAAAACTAACAGTCAATGCAGATTCAAATGAAAAGAAAGTCTTTTTATTAGAAATAGATTATGCTGGCGTTTTTCATGTTGAAAATGTACCCGAAGAGCAATTGCACCCATTTTTAATGATTGAGTGTCCCAGAATGCTTTTCCCATTTGTTAGACAGATAGTTAGGAATACCACAGCTGATGGTGGATACCCTCCACTTAACGTCGACCCTATTGATTTTATGGCGCTTTATCGAAATGAACTTCAAAGACAGGCCACAGAAAAGGCAACAGTGAACTAATTAACATAATAATTTCTTAAATTTTATATTATGTTATTTTTTATTCCAAACCGCAGAAGCACCCAATGATTTTATAAAATCATTGTGTGCTTTTTTTTCAACGTCCGTGACTAAACTATTTAATTTATTTGGTCTTGATGAAGCCGCATAAGAACTTTCTGATGTGATTTCTAAATTTGATTGCCCCACTAGACTAAGGGAGAAGTCTGGCTGCCTTCCACCAACTAATTCAAGATATACCTCAGCTAAAATCTCACTATCTAATAATGCACCGTGTTTTTGGCGGCTTGAATTATCTATATTAAACCTGCGGCATAACGCATCTAAAGAATTTTGAGCTCCAGGAAATTTTTTCCTAGCAATTTCAAGCGTATCTAATGATTGGTTTAGTGGTACTTGTGGTAGGTTCGCATTTTTTAATTCAGCATTTATAAACTTCATATCAAACTTTGCGTTATGGGCAATCAACGTTGCGTCACCAATAAAATCTATAAAATCGTGGGCTATTTTACTAAAAATAGGAAAATCTTTTAGAAAATCTATGGATAATCCGTGTACCTCAAATGCACCTGGCGGCATATCTCTCTCTGGATTAATATATTGATGATAAACACGACCAGTGGGTAAGTGTTGATTTAACTCCACTGCACCTATTTCTACAATTCGATCTCCAGCAAATGGATCAAAACCAGTTGTCTCAGTGTCCCAAACAATTTCACGCATTTTATAAATTACCTAATATTTTTTTCACTAAGGATTCAACTTGCTCTTGTACATATATTATAGAATGGGTCTCAATTATATAATCCGCTCTTTCTCGCTTTATTTTATCTGCTAATTGTTTTGATAAAATTAAATCAAATGTTTTTTCATTCATATCATTACGTGACATTACCCTTTTTCGCTGTGTCTCTTCATCTATCGATACAACTAATACCGCATCTAACCATTGATCCGCTTCTGTTTCATACAATAAGGGTATATCAACAACAGCTAACTTCTGATTTGATTTATTACACGCTTCAATAAAAGCTAATCGATGTTCTCTTATTGCAGGATGCACAATATTCTCAATTTTTGAAAATAGAGCTTTATTTGTTAGAAGTTTATTTTTTAGCAAACCTCTGTCAACTCCTGTACCAGTTACACATTCTGGTAAAATATCATATATTTTTTCAATGGTAGATCTGTCACTAGTATATAATTCATGTACAGCAGCATCAGCATCCCAAACAGCTATAGACAAATCACGAAACATTTCTGCTGTAGTGGTTTTGCCCATACCAATAGAACCAGTTAACCCAAGAATAAATGTTTTTATCATAATTCAGTTAGCACTTTTTTTCGTAGTGTTTCATCGACAGTTGGTTCTACCCCAAACCAACCCTTAAAGCCTGGTACAGCTTGATATAACAACATTCCCAAACCATCAACAGTAGTACATCCTCTCTTACGTGCTTTTAATATAAGTGGAGTAATAAGAGGATTATAAACAATGTCCGTTACTAATGTATCAGAAGTTAGTGTATTTAAGTCTACATTTAAACTATCAGATCCTACCATGCCAAGTACTGTTGTGTTTATAAGAGTATTAATTTTTGGAAGATGTATACTAATATTATTCCAATCAATAACAGAAATTTTGCTTCCAAATATATCCGCTAACTTTTCTGCTCTCTCATATGTTCTGTTAGCTAATATAATTTTTGGTGTACCTTGTGCTAAAAGTGAATATATTATAGATCTAGCTGCCCCGCCTGCACCAAGCACCATTGCTGGTCCAACGTTAGCTCTCCATTCAAGCGCTGAATTTTCTAAATTATCAATAAATCCCGTACCATCAGTATTATCAGCATAAATTTTATTATCTTTGAAAATTAAAGTATTAGCTGCACCAATTTTATGTGCTCTGTCTGTGGCAAATGTAGATATTTTTAGAGCATTTTCTTTGTAGGGTACTGTTACATTTACCCCTGCATAGCCTTCATTAATTAATTCTTTAATACCTGATGTAAACCTTTCAGGACTTAAACTAATTTTTTTATATGAACCATCAATGCCATATTTGTCTAACCAGTAGTTATGTATTATTGGAGATTTACTTTGCTCAATCGGCCAACCTACTACACCTGCCTTTATCATGTTTTTATTAACTCTCTCTTACGTAAAAAATCTAGTACCTCTAATAATGGAAATCCCAATACAGTAAAATAATCACCTTGAATTCTATTAAATAAATTTACACCATTGTTTTCCAATAAATAACATCCCACTGAAGATAGGATATCTATTCCTGATGTTTGAATATAATATTCCAAATATTCATCTGTAAAATCTCTCATGAATAGTTGAGCCCTAGAAGTAGTTCTCCACACGGGTTTATTATTATCATAAATAACAGCTGAAGATAATAATTGATGTGATTTGCCTCTTAATAATTTGAGTGTTTCTTTTGCTTCGTTTAAAGTTCGTGCTTTAGATATAATTTCATTGTCACAAACTAAAATTTGATCACATCCTATAATTATATCTGTAGGAAAGTTATTAGCTACTCTTATGGCTTTATACTCAGCTAATGCATCTGAAATATCTTTTGGTTTTGCACCTTCATCTTTTAGGGATTCTTTTATTGTATTTTCATCAATCTTTGCCGCAACGGATTGAAAATTAACTTCAGCTTGTAGTAGTAATTTCTTTCTTATTTGAGATTCTGATGCTAGAATAATTTTCTGTTTCACTTAATACCTTCAATATTTACTATTATTTCTTGTTTATAATATGTTGATAAGATGTGTTTAAATAATAGTTATCAACATCTAAATGCTATATTTTTTTAAAAATTAACACATTTCACAAAAACTTAACATTTTATTAGCTGTTAATTAAAAACTCTTTAGTTTTTTAAACTTGTGGATAATTTTTTAGTTACTTTTTATTTGTAGTTATACATTTTAAAAATAAAAATATTAGTATATATTTCAATAGTTTATTTACTTTTCCACATCTTGTGCATAACTTTATTTACAAAGAATGGTTTATTTTTTTTGTGAATAATAATGTAAATTAAATATAATCCCCACTTTCCACATCATATACTACAAACAACTATTAATTCTTAATATATTTATTATAGTATTTATAAGAAAAGATTTACTTAGAGAAAAATAATATGGATGTTTTAAATACACTTTATCCTTGGATAAAAGTTGTTCACTTAATAGCAGTAATTTCTTGGATGGCAGGTCTATTATATTTACCAAGATTATACGTTTATCACGTTGAAACAAAATCTGTACATTTGAATGCAAAAGAGACAATCATTAAATGGGAATATTTATTATTAAAACGTATAATGAATCCAGCAATGATCACTACTTGGATATTCGGTATTATATTAGCCTTAACTCCTAATATAATTGACTGGTCAGAAATTTGGATCTGGTTAAAACTAATTTCTGTAATTTTAATGAGTGGATTTCATGGCTTCCTGATCAAACAACATAAATTGTTAGAAAAAGGTATTTTTCAATATTCTGGAAAACAATATAGATTTTTAAATGAAATACCTACAGCATTAATGATAATAATCATAATAATGGTAATTGTAAGACCTTTTTGAATTTGACAAATTAGTACAGTTAAAATATCTACTATGTATACAATCTGGTGACCCACACCAATATAGATTGCAGCCAAAAACATTTTTAAAGTTAAACACCTAAAAATTTTTTAGGTAATTATTTCGTGGTTAAAGTATGGAAAAAGAAAAAGTAAATCTTTCTGAATTGAAAGCAACATCTGCAGCAGATTTATTAAAAGTAGCTGAGACTTTAGAAATAGAAAACGCATCTACTATGCGTAAAGGTGAAATGATGTTCGCCATTCTAAAAGAAAAGTCAGAAGATGGTGCTGAAGTATCTGGTGATGGTGTAATGGAGGTGATGTCTGATGGGTTTGGTTTTTTAAGATCGCCACAGGCTAATTATTTACCAGGACCTGAAGATATATATGTATCTCCACAAATGATACGCAAACATTCTTTAAGAACTGGTGATACCGTTGAAGGCTGGATTTCACAACCAGAGGAAAGTGAACGTTACTTTGCAATGACAAAAGTGACACAAATTAATTTTTCTGATCCAGAAGCTGCAAAACATAAGGTGCATTTTGATAATTTAACACCATTATATCCAAATAAACGACTAAAAATGGAAATAGAGGACCCTACTATTAAAGATAAAACAGCAAGATTAATTGATCTTGTATCTCCTATTGGAAAAGGACAGAGATCTTTAATCGTTGCACCACCAAGGACAGGAAAAACAGTTATATTACAAAATATAGCAAAATCATTAGAAGCAAATCATCCAGAATGTTTTCTTATAGTGCTATTAATTGACGAACGTCCTGAAGAGGTTACAGATATGCAAAGATCTGTAAAAGGTGAAGTAATATCTTCTACATTTGATGAACCAGCGACACGTCACGTAGCAGTTTCAGAAATGGCTATTGAGAAAGCAAAAAGACTTGTTGAGCACGGACGTGATGTAGTTATCTTACTAGATTCAATTACACGGCTGGGTAGAGCATTTAATACTGTTGTACCCTCTTCAGGTAAAGTTCTTACAGGTGGTGTAGACGCTAATGCTCTACAGCGGCCAAAGCGCTTCTTTGGAGCAGCAAGGAACATAGAAGAAGGTGGATCTTTAACAATTATTGCAACTGCTTTAATAGAAACTGGATCTAGAATGGATGAAGTTATTTTTGAAGAATTTAAAGGTACAGGTAATTCTGAAGTTGTTCTCGATCGCAAAGTCGCAGATAAGCGTGTATTCCCCGCGATTGATATATTAAAATCTGGTACGCGAAAAGAGGAACTATTAGTAGATCCAACAGATTTAGCCAAAACATTTGTATTGCGTCGGATTTTAAACCCTATGGGAACTACAGACGCAGTAGAATTTTTACTTGGTAAACTCAAAGCTACAAAGTCAAATTCAGAATTCTTTGACTCAATGAATACATAAAACAAATATATTTAAGGGTTTTAAATGAGTGATATTATCTTTGCACTAGCCAGCGCAAAGGGAAGAGCTGGTGTATCTGTTATAAGAATATCAGGTGATAATTCTATTACTTCCGTAGAAAAAATATTAACAAAGAACTTACCATTAAATAATAAATGCCTAAGAAAAATTTATGATAGCAAAAATAGTGTTATCGATGAGGTATTAATATTAACTTTTAAAGAAAAATCCAGTTTTACAGGCGATGAAACAGTAGAAATTCATTGTCATGGTAGCATTGCAGTTGTTTCACATATCTTAAGAACATTAAGTAGCCTCGAGAATTTTCGAATTGCCGAGCCAGGTGAATTTACAAGAAAAGCTTTAGAAAATGGAAACCTAGATTTAATACAGGTTGAGGGACTTGCTGACTTGATTGAATCAGAAACTGAAGCTCAGCGTCGCTTAGCAGTAAGGTCTATGGATGGCGCTTTATCTAATAAAGTACAAATATGGAGAAAAGATTTAATACGTGCAGTAAGCCTTATAGAGGCTACAATTGACTTTGCTGACGAAGACATACCAATAGACGTTACTCCTGAAGTTCTAGACTTAATCAATAAAACTCAAATAGAAATAAAAACCGAAATAGACGGATCTTTTGCAGCTGAAAGAATAAGGGAGGGTTTTGAAGTAGCAATAGTTGGGCCTCCTAACATTGGTAAATCTACATTGTTAAATGCGTTAGCGGGACGAGATGCGGCAATTACATCTGATGTGGCTGGAACGACACGAGATGTTATAGAAGTGAAAATGGATATAAATGGGTTTGCAGTAACTTTATTAGATACAGCAGGATTAAGAGAAACTACTGATAAGATTGAAAAAATAGGCGTCGAATTAGCAAAAACAAGGGCAAAAAATGCTGATATTAGAGTGTTTATTACGCACGATGGTACAGTCAATGAATTAAAACTAAAGCCAGAACTTAATGATATTATCGTAATAGGAAAATCGGATTTATTAGGCAAAACTGATATTCTATCTATTTCAGGAAAATCAGGTGAAGGGCTAGATTCTTTACTAAAAATAATTTCTGATATACTTGAAGACCTATGTGTGGGCGCCCAAACAGCAACAAGAGAAAGACACAGGGTTGCTATGGTTAAAGCACAAAAATATTTAGACGCCGGTAAAGCTCATATGGTAGATAGTTTAGAACTATCAGAGTTTGCATCTTCAGAATTTCACCAAGGAATACAAACACTAAGCTCATTAATTGGTTCTGTTGGGGTTGAAGATTTACTAGATGAAATCTTCTCTAGTTTTTGTTTGGGTAAATAGTGTTCCTGTTTGTTAACTCAATTTTGATTCAGCTCTTCCACTTTATGGTCAATTTGAAGTATAAAAGAAATCAATGAAAATTTGAAATGGGTGTTTCACGTGAAACAATATGATGTAATTGTAATAGGGGGTGGTCATGCTGGTGCTGATGCAGCTCACGCTGCTTGGAGATCTGGAGCAAAAACCGCACTTATTACACATAAATTCAGTACAATTGGAGAGATGTCTTGCAATCCAGCGATAGGTGGTTTGGGAAAGGGACATCTGGTTCGGGAAATAGATGCGCTTGATGGGTTAATGGGTCGAGTTGCAGATAAATCAGGTATACAGTTCAGATTGCTGAATAGAAAAAAAGGCCCTGCTGTCCAGGGCCCAAGAACACAAGCTGATAGAGCATTATATCGCGCAGCTATGCAAAAAGAATTTATAGGAGTTGCAGGTCTCGATATTATTGAATCTGAGGTGTCAGATTTAATCATGTGTAATAATAAAGTTGGGGGGATAATCTTATCAGACGATACCCAAATTAATGCACCTACCGTTGTTTTGACAACTGGAACCTTCTTAAGAGGTATAATTCATATAGGTAATGTAAGCCGACCGGGCGGTCGAATGGGAGATAAACCTGCAATACCTTTAGCGGAGAGATTAGACAGCTTTGGATTACCGCTTGGGCGTTTGAAAACAGGAACTCCACCTCGCCTAGATGCGAGATCAATTAATTGGAATATATTAGAAACACAATCTGCTGATGATGATCCAGCCCTGTTTTCTTTTCTATCAAAAAAATCTGATATTCCACGTCAAATAAAATGTGGCATCACACACACAAATACCAACACCCATTCAATAATACAAGAAAACCTATCTAAATCAGCTATGTATAGTGGAAAAATAGATGGTGTTGGACCACGGTATTGTCCATCTATTGAAGATAAAATTGTTAGATTTTCAGAAAAAGATAGCCATCAAGTATTTTTAGAACCTGAAGGTTTAAACGACCATACTATTTACCCGAACGGTATATCAACCAGTTTACCAGAAGACGTCCAGAATGAATATGTTCACTCTATGCTAGGGCTAGAAAATGCGAAAATTATACAACCTGGCTATGCAATCGAGTATGACTATGTAGATCCTCGGGCTTTGAAGCATACGCTTGAACTTAAAGATATAGGCGGCCTTTATTTGGCAGGCCAAATAAATGGAACAACAGGCTATGAAGAAGCTGCTGCACAGGGTCTCGTGGCGGGTTTAAATGCAGCAAGATCTGCACTTGGTAAAGACTCTATAATATTTGATAGGGCGCAAGCATATATAGGTGTAATGATTGATGATTTGGTCACGCGTGGAGTAAGTGAGCCTTACCGTATGTTTACTAGCCGTGCAGAATACAGGTTGTCGCTCAGGGCAGATAATGCAGACCAAAGATTAACAAATTTGGGATTTGAGTGTGGTCTCGTAAGTGAAAAAAGACAACATATCTTTGAAAAGAAGATGGATGCGATTGATAAAGCAAAGACTTTATTAAACTCATATCTGATAACTCCAACCCAAGCGAAAAAAGCTGGCATTTCTATAAAGCAAGATGGAATAAGAAGATCTGCTATGGAGCTATTATCATTTAAAGATGTAAGTTTTGATAAATTAGGTTGTATGTGGCCTGACTTATCCAAGATAAATCAAGAAGTAAGAGATCAACTTGAGAAAGACGCTATTTATATAAATTATATAGACCGTCAGTCAGCAGCAGTAAATGCTATGAGAAAAGATGAGAAACTTATTATACCAGAAAACTTCAATTATAGTGACATTTCTGGTCTTTCGAATGAGTTAAAACAAAAACTTATGCATTCAAGACCAACATCTCTTGCGCAAGCAGGCAGAATTGAAGGTATGACTCCAGCAGGCTTGGCGTTAATACTTACATCCATAAGAAAATTTGATGTAAAGAGAACTGCATGAGTGATGCGGGGCCAGAGTTTGATTTGACGCATATTTGTGATGTTTCACGTGAAACAATTCAAAGTCTAAGGGTTTATGCGAACTTACTCGAAAAATGGAATAAGACCATAAATTTGGTCTCAAAAAGTACAATAAATCATATGTGGGAGAGACATTTTTTAGATTCAGCACAATTATGGCCTCACATACCAGAGAACACTAAAACCCTTGTTGATATTGGGTCTGGTGCAGGTTTTGCAGGTTTGGTTTTAGCAATTATAGGTAAGGAAAAAAACCCAAACCTAAGGGTTGTATTAATTGAAAGTGATACAAGAAAGTGTGCATTTATGAGAAATGTTTCACGTGAAACAAATATCAATGTTGAGATAATTACAAAAAGAATAGAAGAAGTAGACGATTTGAAGGCTGATGTGGTAACGGCCAGAGCATTAGCAACAGTTTCACAACTATTAGACTATAGTAAGAATATTCTGAAAAATAAGGGCATTTGCCTTTTTTTAAAAGGTGATGCTTGCGCAAGTGAATTAATTGAAGCAAAAAAATCATGGATTTTTTTATCTAAAGAATCCCAAAGTATTACACACGCCTCAGGCTGTGTGCTGCAGTTGATGGAGGTTGCCCATGCCAGTAAAACTTAAAAGAGTAGTGTCTATTGCCAACCAAAAAGGCGGAGTTGGAAAAACGACAACAGCTATAAATATGGCAGCAGCAATTGCTCGAAAGGGGCATAAAGTTCTTGTTGTAGACTTAGATCCTCAAGGCAATGCATCGACAGGACTCGGCATATCTCCAGATGATAGAGAATTTACAGCTTACGATGTGTTGGTTGATGGAGTTGATATACAAAAAGCAATAGTTGAAACAAACGTAAAAAACTTATCAATTGTAACATCAAACACAGACCTAAGTTCAGCCGATGCTGAGCTAATGAATGACAAGGGAAGGCTTTTAAGGTTAAGAAATTCTCTAGAAGGAATTAGACACTTTAATTACATTTTTATTGATTGCCCACCGTCGTTAAACTTACTAACAATTAATGCATTTGCTGCAAGTGACTCTGTTTTAGTACCGCTACAGTCAGAATTTTACGCTCTTGAGGGTTTATCACAACTTATTCTGACCATTAGGGAAGTTCGTGAAGCCTTAGGAACAGAATTATTTATTGATGGTGTAATATTAACTATGTTCGATAGAAGAGTTAAGCTTGCCCAGCAGGTTGAAATAGACGTTCGTGATAATTTAAAAAGTTTAGTTTATAAAACTATTATACCACGCACCGTCAGACTATCAGAAGCACCATCTTATGGTGAAACTATTTTAGAATATGATGCTTCGGGTCGCGGAGCAGAAGCATATATAGCATTAGGTGATGAATTTTTAAAACGTGATAAGAAAAAGCAAAAATAATTTTAGTTATTGGATAGAGAAATGAGTAAGAAAAAAGATCGTAAAGGACTTGGTCGTGGGTTATCAGCCTTAATGGCAGATATTGATCATGACACAAAAATTATTTCAAATACAGTCTCAAACACATCAAGTAATATGTTGCCTATAGAAAAAGTTATAGCGAACCCTAATCAACCTCGCCAAGACTTCAACAAAGAAGATTTAGAAGATTTGACGCAATCTATTGCATCACGAGGAATAATTCAGCCTATAATTGTTCGTGTCTCTAAGGAAAATAATGATTTGTATCAGATAGTAGCTGGAGAACGTAGATGGAGAGCGGCTCAAAAAGCGCAGTTACATGAAGTACCAGTGGTCGTGCGCGATTTTACAGACGAAGAGTTATTAGAAGTAGCTATTATTGAAAATGTACAACGGTCTAACTTAAATCCAGTCGAGGAAGCACTTGCGTATAAGGCACTTATTGATAATTTCAATTATACACAAGAACAAGTTGCAACTGGCTTGGGGAAGAGTAGAAGCCATGTAGCAAACTTATTGAGATTATTAAATTTACCTGAAAAAGTATTGAAATATGTACGAGTTGGTACTCTTTCTTCAGGACATGCAAGAACACTAGTGGGACACAAACAAGCGCTTGCGTTAGCTAATATAATGATTGAAGAAAACATGTCGGTCCGTGAAGCAGAAATATATGTAAAACAAAGGCTTGATAGAAAAAATTTGAATAAAAAAATAAATAGAAAAGATGCTGATACTCGTGCTCTTGAAGCTGATTTATTCACCAATATTAAAATGAAGGTATCTATCGATCACAAAGAAATAAAAGGAAGTGGAAAACTTATAATTTCATATAATGACTTAGATGAATTAGATAAACTTTGTTCTATATTGATGGACGGGTCCAAATAAAAATTAATACACATAATAATACTATTATTTGAATTATAATTATAAACCAGTTTAAACCCAAATATATAGGCAAAATCAGTGCAAAAACCATACAAATTGTGGCTAATTTTTTTGATTTAAGATTTATTGAGCCACTATTTTGCCAATTATAAATTGGTGGTCCATATCTAGGATGACTTATCAGCCATTTGTGTATTTTCTCTGAGGAGCGTGCGAAACAAAACGCTGCTAATAATAAAAAAGGAACAGTTGGTAATAAAGGCAATATAACACCCAAAATTGCCAAAATTAGGGTAATATACCCAAAAATTAACCAAATTACTCTCATAATTAAAGGCAAACCAATCTTTAAATTAATAAATCTTTTATTAATGTATTTAAAATAATTCTACCACGCTGTGTGGCAATTAAGTTATTATTAATAACTTTTATTAAGCCATTTTCTATATTTTTATCAATGAGTTTGTTGTCTAAGGCTACGCCAGATATTTTTTTATATCTTTCCATATCAACACCTTCAATTAACCTTAGAGACATCATCAAATATTCAGATGCCTGATCTATATGATTAATTACTTCATCATCTATTGTAGATGTTCCATTCAATTCGACACCCCTAAGCCAATTCTCTGGATTTTCTATAGTTGTTGTTGCGATTTTATTTCCATTTTCCGAAATTCTGCCATGTGCACCAGGTCCTACACCTATATAATCTCCATATCGCCAATAAATTAGGTTATGACGTGACTCAGCACCCTCAATTGCATGATTGGAAATCTCATATGCAGGCATATCATTTTGTAATGTAATTTCTTGAGTAATGTCATACATATCAGCCGCTAAACTGTCATTTGGCATTCCCTTTAAATTTCCACGCTCATAAAGATCGCCAAATCTAGTGCCATCTTCAATTGTAAGCTGATATAATGATAAGTGATCAACTGCCATTGAACTTGCTTCTTTAAGTTCGTTTTCCCAATTAAACTTCGATTGACCCTGACGTGCATAGATTAAATCAAAACTGACCCTTTTAAAATTATCTTTAGCTATATCAAATGCTTTACGCGCTTCATTTACGCTATGCATTCGACCTAAAGCTTTTAGGTCATCGTTACGAAGCGATTGAATGCCCATTGAAATACGATTTATCCCAGCTTTTCTAAAATTAGAAAATTTTTGAGCCTCTACAGATGTAGGATTTGCCTCTAAAGATATTTCTATGTCTAAGGCTAAAACCCATAGCTTAGCGATCTCTTTAATAATACCAGCAACAGTTTCTGGCTCCATAAGGCTTGGGGTGCCACCACCAAAAAATATTGTATTTACAGTTCTTCCTTTAGTACGGATTGCATTATTTTTTAATTCTAAACGTATTGCTGAGAGCCACCTGCTTTGGTCAACAGATGTACGTACGTGAGAGTTAAAATCACAATATGGGCACTTTGCAGCACAAAAAGGCCAATGTATATAAATACCAAAGCCTCCATTTTCCCAATCGTCCATCAATTTTTTAGTGCTGTAATTTCAATTTCAATTAACATCTCTGGTTTTATCATGCTTGCAATGATCATTGTAGCAGCAGGTTTAATGTTACCCATATACTTTTTTAGAACTGGTGCTATTTCGTCAACCAAATCTGGATTTGTCAGTGTATACTGCACCCGGACAGTATCAGATAATGAAAACCCACCTTCATTAAGTGATGTTTGGATTGTTTTAAAGCAATTAGATGCTTGTTGAGCAATGTTATTGGGCATTTCCATTGTATTGTAATCATAGCCTGTAACTCCAGAAACAAATGCCCAGTCACCTCTTATTACCGCACGACTATAACCTAGTTTTTCTTCAAATGAAGAGCCGCTTGAAATAAGTTTATTCATCACATTTTATTCCTTTTCGAAAGTTTTTATTAATTTCTTAAATGCATCAGCTCTATGGCTTATTAAATGCTTATCAGTGGGTAACATCTCTCCAAAAGTTTGATGCATTCCTTCAGCAATAAACATTGGATCATACCCAAATCCATTATTACCCCTAGGGGGCCACGCTATCTCGCCATTGATGGAACCTTCAAATAACTCATCATGTCCATCAGGCCATGCTAAACATAAAGTGCAACAAAACTTTGCTTTGCATGGCTTTTCAGCATGCTGAATTTTATCCCATACTTTTGACATAGCCATTGAAAAATTTCTTCCATTTGATGTCTCTGCCCAATCAGCACTGTATACACCAGGAGCACCATCAAGAATCTCTACTGAAAAACCACTATCATCAGACAACGCAGGCTTACCTGAAGCTTTTGCAGCAAAATGCGCCTTAATGCGCGCATTGCCTGCATAAGTATTTTCAGTTTCTTCGGGTTCATCTAGGCCTAAATCACTAGCGGATATTACAGATATTCCAAAAGGCTTTAATAAATGCCCTATTTCTTTAAGTTTGCCTTTATTGTGGCTTGCTAAAACAATCTGTTTTTCATTTAGTTTTCGCATTAAGATGTGGCTGCTTTTTGTGCTATTATAAGCTCTGAAATACCTTTTTCAGCCAAATCCATTAAACTATTAAATTCGGTTCGATCAAATGTAGCGCCTTCTGCAGAACCTTGTATTTCAATTAGGCCTTTTGAACCCGTCATTACAAAATTTGCATCGGTTCCAGCCTCACTATCCTCAGCATAATCTAAATCTAAAATAGGCTGACCACCATATATTCCACATGATACCGCCGCAACATGTTCTGTAAGGGGATCTTCTTTTAAATCACCTGATTTGATCATTGCATTTATAGCTAATCTTAATGCAATCCAACCCCCAGTTATTGACGCACATCTGGTACCACCATCTGCCTGTAACACATCGCAATCTACAGTAATTTGTCTCTCGCCAAGTGTTAAGCGATCAATTCCTGCACGAAGTGATCTTCCAATAAGTCTTTGTATTTCTTGTGTTCTGCCAGACTGTTTTCCAGATGCAGCTTCTCGACGATTTCTTGAGCCAGTAGATCTAGGTAACATTCCATACTCTGCTGTGACCCATCCCATTCCTGTATTTCTAAGCCAAGGGGGTGTTCTGTCTTCAACACTTGCTGTGCAAAGAACATGAGTATCACCACATTTAATTAAACATGAACCTTCTGCATGTTTAGTAAAACCTACTTCGACTTCAATTGGACGCATTATGTCAATGGCTCTGCCAGATGGGCGCATTATATTTCTCCTATTATATATAATGTTGATACAAGTAATGGTCATTATGCGCAAACCAAGATTGACCTAGTCTTGAAAGGTTTTTAATATAATATTGACCCCATGAAAGGGCACACGTGAAAGAATCCAACCAACATTCAATCGACGATCTTAATGAGCGAAGTAAAGAAGTGTTTCGGCTATTGGTTGAATCATATCTTAATACTGGAGATCCTGTAGGATCGCGTACGTTAACTCGAAGTTTAAGCGAAAATGTTTCAGCAGCTACTATAAGAAACGTTATGAATGATTTAGAATTTTTGGGTTTGCTGAACGCGCCTCATGTTTCAGCGGGACGTATACCGACTGAAAGCGGTTTAAGACTTTTTGTTGATGGCTTACTAGAGGTTGGTGATATTAACACTCAAGAACGAAAAGAAATTGATGCTTCCTTAGATTATCCAAATAATATGTCATCAGTTTTGAATAAAGCCGGCACGATGCTATCAGGTCTTACTCAAGGGGCGAGCGTTGTTATGGCACCAAAATCTGAAGCCCCAATTAAACATATTGAATTTGTTTCTTTAGCGCCTGACCGTGCATTAGTAGTTTTGGTTACAGAAGATGGAAATGTTGAGAATCGTATGTTCAACCCACCTTTAGGACAAACACCATCATCAATGAGGGAAGCTGCAAATTTCTTGAATTCAATAGTCTCTGGCCACACAATAAGTGATTTGCGAAGTGTTGTTGAAAGACATGTTGAAAGACATCAGCAGGATCTAGATCTATTGTCTCAGCAGATGATAAAGGATGGTGTAGCTGTTTGGGCCAAAGATCAAGGTGCTGAAGCAAGATTAATTGTTCGAGGAAGGTCAAATTTATTGGATGATGGGCAATCAGATGAAGATATGGAACGTATTAAAACTTTGTTTGATGATCTAGAGCAAAAAAAAGATATTAGTCAATTTTTAGACCTTGCAGAACAAGGCGAGGGTGTGAAAATATTTATTGGATCAGAAAATAAATTGTTTTCACTTTCGGGGTCGTCATTAGTAGTTTCTCCGTATATGAATGCTGATCGCAAGGTAATTGGTGCGGTAGGAGTTATAGGACCAAAAAGATTAAATTATGGGCGTGTTGTGCCTATTGTAGATTATACTGCCCAGTTAATTGGGCGCATACTAAGGACTTAAATGAATGTTAGATGATGAAAAACCAAAAGTATCCCTATCTGAGCCAGAAGTGCCGATGGATGATGAAGAATTGGTAAATATTGAAGATTTAACAGAGCTAGACACAGAAGAGTTAGCTAATGAAGAATCAGATGAAATAAATGAGGTAGATGAACTACGTGCAGAAAATGCAGAACTTAATGATCGCCTAATGAGGGCTTTAGCAGAAGCTGAAAATCAAAGAAAGCGTGGAGAGCGTGATCGAAGAGATGCCGAGGTTTACGGTGGACGTAAATTAGCACGTGATTTACTTTCTGTTTATGACAATATGAAACGTGCATCTGAAATGGCTACAGATGAACAAAGAGAAGCAAATAAAAGTTTGTTTGAAGGTATAGATCTTACTCAAAGAGAATTAATAAATACATTTGCAAAACACAATATTGTTCCTATAGCACCAGAAGTTGGGGATAAATTTGATCCTGAATTGCATCAGGCAATGTTTGAAGCACCAATGCCAACTGTAAAAGCAGGACATATTTTACAAGTTCTTGATGAAGGATTTATGATATCTGATCGCCTTTTACGGCCAGCTAACGTGGGTGTTTCTTCGGGCGGATAAAGTTAAATTGTACGGTAGTAATTAAACTTATTGCCGTACAATAATTACTTAATGAAAGACTTTAATTTATAAATTAAAGCTAAAGCATCTTTTGGAGTTAATTCGTCAGGATGTATATCTTTTATCTGTTCTTCAATTTGTGACGAACCCTCAGGTTTTATCATGTTATTCGGGTTTGTATTAAAAAGTGGTAACTCATTAATAATTGCTTTTGTCTTTCCACCCTGATCAGCATTCTCCAACTTTTCTAAAACTTCGGTTGCTCTTCTTATGACTGTTTGTGGAATACCAGCCAGCTTTGCAACTTGTACTCCATAGCTACGATCTGCAGCGCCTTTTTTAACTTCGTGGAGAAATATAATATCTCCTTTCCACTCTTTAACGCTGACTGTTGCATTCATTAGGCCCTCTAAATTTTCAGTTAAACTGGTGAGTTCATGATAATGAGTTGCAAATAAAGCTCTACAATTATTAATATTGTGTAAGTTTTCTAAAGTTGCCCATGCAATTGATAACCCATCATATGTAGCTGTGCCGCGGCCAATTTCATCAAGAATTACTAATGCATTCTCACCTGCTTGATTTAAAATGGCGGCTGTCTCAACCATCTCGACCATGAAAGTAGATCGTCCCCTAGCTAAGTCATCTGATGCCCCCACCCTTGAAAAAAGCTGTGTAATCATACCAATTTCTGCGCTTTCTGCAGGAACAAAACTTCCTATTTGCGCCATTAATGCAATTATTGCATTTTGACGAAGAAAGGTTGATTTGCCTGCCATGTTTGGCCCAGTTAGCAACCAAATTGGTTTATCTCCATTTTGGCCAGCGGATAGATCACAATTATTTGCTATAAAAACGCCAGATGCACTTTTTTGTAAGGCGGCTTCTACAACTGGATGTCTACCTGCAGTTATTTTGAATTTACGAGATTTATCTAACTTTGGGCGGCACCAATTTTCTGACATTGCAATATCTGCAAGCGCGACAGTTAGATCTATTTCTGCAAGAGCTTTTGCAGCATTTAAAATTCTTTCAGAGAACTCTATGATCTTTAATTTGGTTTGATCAAATATTTCTAATTCAAGAGACAATGCTTTTCCACCAGCATTTAATATTTTAGTTTCAATCTCTGACAACTCAATAGTTGTAAACCTAATGGCATTAGCAGTTGTTTGGCGATGAATAAATGTAGATGAAAATGTATCACTAAGCATTTTTTTTGCATGAGAAGCAGGTGTTTCAATAAAATATCCAAGAACATTATTGTACTTAATTTTAAGAGAGGTGATTCCAGTAAGATTTAAAAAATCAGTTTGCATAGATGAAATCACTTTTCGACCGTCATCGCGTAATTTTTTAATTTCATCTAAGTCTTTATTAAATCCTGGGCGAACGAACCCACCATCTCGAGCGAGTAAAGGCGAATTATCATCAAAAACGCTATCTAATATGTGAATAATTTCTTCATTGCCTTTAAGATTCTGTCTTGCATTTTTTATTAGAACAATGTCCAAATCTAGTGCGCTTGTAGATAAGTCTTGGCCTTTTTTTAAACTATTGCGAATAGCGATAAAGTCTCTAGGCCCACCTCTATCTAAAGAGATGCGGGAGAAAGCCCGCTCTATGTCAGCTGTTTGACGTAAAATATTTTGGATTTCTTCTCTTAATAAATTATTTGGTTTATAAGCTTCAATCGCATCTAGGCGAAGAGAAATCGTATTTAAACATGTAGATGGGCTACTAAGTCTTTTTTCTAACAATCTAGCACCTGACCCTGTAATGGTTCGATCTATTACATCCAATAATGATCCATTTTTTGATCCAGATAATGTATGTGTTAACTCTAAATTGCGCCTTGTAGACGTGTCAATTTGCACAAAGTCTTCTAAGTTTTCTTTGATTGGTAGTTTTAGTGCGGGCAATTTCCCTTTTTGAGTTATTTCAAGATAATCAATAATTGCACCTAGTGCAGATATCTCGGCACGTGTGAATGTTCCAAATCCATCCAAGGATTGGACTTTAAAAAAATCACATAATCTTCTGGTATTTGAGGTACTATCAAAGCTTGCAGGTGATAGCGATGTAAGTGTAGTTCCAAATTCACTTGTTTGATCTTTAAAGCTATCATAATTAGTATCTGATATTAATACTTCAGCTGGATTAAGCTGAGCCAGCATTGGTCCGTAGGAAACTTGAGGACAGTTTTGCACATGAAGGTCACCTGTAGAAACATCGACCCATGCGATTGCTGAGCTTTTTCTTAGAATAGAAAAAGCACATAAATAATTACTTTCTCTTGCAGATAAAAGGCTATCTTCTGTTAGGGTTCCAGATGTTACTAAGCGCACAACGCCACGTTTAACAACTGACTTTGAACCTCTTGCTTTTGCTTCAGCTGGAGTTTCTAATTGTTCACAAACAGCAACACGAAAACCTTTGCGAATTAACGTTAATAAGTAATTTTCTGCTGAATGATGTGGAACACCACACATTGGAATATCATTACCTAAGTGTTTTCCTCTTTTTGTCAGAGAAATATCTAACGCTGCAGCGGCAGCAACCGCATCATCAAAAAATAATTCATAAAAATCACCCATTCTATAAAAAAGTAATGCATTTGGGTATTCAGATTTTATTTCTAAAAACTGTGCCATCATTGGCGTTATTGATGATTTTGACACTGTTAAAAATCCCTTCCCATTGTAAGAAAGATAACCATCTAGGTTAAGTAGTAAAAGGTAAAAAAGATAAATACATTGTGAAATGTATTTTTAGGTATTATTTTTATTTTACTAAATAATAAAATTACAAAAAGAGAAAAATTGGAAATTTCACTACCTTATTTAACATCGTGGTTAACAATTTTAGCTACAATGGTTATGGCGATTACCGCAGCTATTCAAGGTGTTCGCCAAAACTTTGACCCGTTTGGTGTTGTAGTTTTAGCAATAGTCACATCTGTTGGTGGCGGTAGTTTGCGTGATTTATTAATTGGAACAACACCTGTATTCTGGCTTGTAGACATAACATATATTGCTACCGCTGTTCCTACAGCTTTGATTACGTACGTCTTGTCAAATTCTTACGGTCAAAGGGGTGGCAAAAGATTAAGTTTTTTACAATATTTTGATGCTATTGGACTGGCTTTATTTACGCTCGTGGGAGTGCAAAGTGCATTGTTGGCAAATTTACCTACATTAAGTGTAATTGTGTTGGGTTGTGTGACAGGAGTTGCAGGAGGTATGTTTCGAGACATGTTATGTGGCTTACAGCCTGCAATACTTAAGCAAGATCTATATGCTACAATTTCTTTAATTGGTGGATTTATATATGTTGTATTACTTGAATATATTGATGAAACTCTATCTCTCTCAGTATCATTTTTATGTATGTTAACGTTTAGGTCAATGATCGTTTATAGAAATAGATTAAAAGAAAATTAACCCTAGCATTCCGCTAGGGTTAATTTTTAAACTTTCCAAAATGACTTAACTTTACTAAAAAAATTCTTAGACTCAGGATTACTATCAGCTGATAATTCTTCAAACTCTTTTAATAATTCTTTTTGTTTGGAAGATAAATTTACTGGCGTTTCAACGGCAATTTCTAAATATAAATCACCTTTTCCACTGCCTCGTAAAGCCGGCATACCTTTGCCTTTTAATCTCATTTGTTTGCCAGCTTGAGCGCCCATAGGTACTTTTACTCGAGATGTGTTTCCATCAATGTTTGGTACATCAATTTCTCCCCCAAGTGCTGCTGTTGCCATTGAAACAGGTACACGTAGAAATAAATTATTTCCTTCTCGTTCAAATAGCTCATGATCATCAATATCAATGAATATATAAAGATCACCAGTTGGCCCACCACGTTGACCAGCTTCACCTTCACCAGAAAGCCTAATTCTTGTACCGCGTTCGACGCCTGCAGGTATATTTACTGATAATGACCTTTCACGCTGGGTTGCTCCCGTACCGTTACAAACTTTACATGGATTTGTAATGGTTTCACCACGGCCTGAACAAGTTGGGCATGTACGCTCTACTGTGAAAAATCCTTGCTGTGCTCTAACTTTTCCCATTCCAGAACATGTTGGACATCTCGCTGGTTCTGAGCCCGCGGCAGCTCCTGATCCAGAACATCCATCACACGATACAGATGAATTTACAGATACTGTTTCTTGTTTACCATTATAGGCATCACTTAATGAAACCTTTAAATTATAGCGTAAATCTGATCCACGAGAGGCTCCAGGAGGCCCACCACGTTGACCACCACCAAAATTTCCAAATAAATCATCAAATACATCTGAAAAAGCAGAGTTAAAATCCCCACCTCCACCAAATGGGCTTCGGCCGCCACCGCCACCCATTCCACCTTCAAAAGCGGCATGACCATATTGATCGTATGCAGCTTTTTTATCTGCATCTTTTAAAACATCATATGCTTCGTTTGCTTCTTTAAATTTACTTTCTGCAGATGGATCATCTTGGTTACGATCTGGATGCAGTTCCATTGCTTTTTTACGAAAGCCTTTTTTAATTTCAGACTCAGAGGCACCTTTAGATAACCCCAGAGTTTCATAATAGTCGCGTTTTGACATTGGTATCTCCTGCTTAAAGCGGATTAGCCCCGCATAAATGCGGGGCTAAAATTAGATAGACTAAAAGTATGATTACTATTGGTCGTCTTTACCTAAGTCTTCGAAGTCAGCATCAACAATATCCTCATCAACACCACGTGGCTCACCGGCATCATCATCACCCATGCCTTCAGGTGCCTCAGGAGCTTCAGTTTGAGCTTTATATATAGCCTCACCAAGTTTCATTGATGCTTCAGTTAAATCCTGTGCTCGTGAATTTATTTTTGATGCATCGTCAGACTCTAAGCTTTCTGTTAAGTTAGCCATAGCCATTTCAATAACTTCAATTGTGGTTGGATCAACTTTATCACCATGCTCTTCTACAGATTTCTCAGTGCTATGGAGTAAGCTTTCAGCACTATTTTTTGCTTCGACTAACTCTTTACGTTCTTTATCTGATTCAGCATTTTCTTCTGCATCTTTAACCATTTGTTCGATATCATCATCACTTAAGCCACCCGAGGCTTGGATTGTGATTTTTTGCTCTTTATTGGTGCCTTTATCTTTTGCAGATACAGATACGATACCATTAGCATCTATATCAAAGGCAACTTCAATTTGTGGCAGTCCACGAGGAGCTGGAGGGATATCTTCTAAGTTGAACTGACCTAGAACTTTATTATCAGCAGCCATTTCACGCTCACCTTGGAAAACACGAATTGTAACTGCATTCTGATTGTCTTCAGCCGTTGAGAACACCTGAGATTTTTTAGTAGGTATTGTGGTATTGCGATCTATGAGTCTCGTAAACACACCACCAAGTGTTTCAATTCCCAAGGATAAAGGCGTAACATCTAATAAAACAACATCTTTAATGTCGCCTTGTAAAACACCAGCTTGTATTGCAGCCCCAAGCGCAACAACTTCATCTGGGTTTACACCCTTATGTGGTTCTTTGCCAAAAAACTCTGTAACAGCTTCAATAACTTTTGGCATTCTTGTCATGCCACCAACTAAGACAATTTCGTCTATATCTGACTTTGATAACCCAGCATCTTTTAGTGCAGATGCGCATGGCTTTAGAGAACGCTTGATTAAATCAGCAACTAGGCTCTCTAATTTAGCACGCGTTAATTTTAACACTAAGTGTAATGGTTGCCCACCGTTAGGGTCCATTGAAATAAATGGTTGGTTTATTTCAGTTTGAGCAGAAGATGATAATTCTATTTTCGCTTTTTCTGCAGCTTCTTTTAAACGCTGTAGTGCCATTTTATCTTTTGTTAAATCTACACCATTCTCTTTTTTAAATTCTTCAGCCAAATACTCAACAATACGCATATCAAAATCTTCACCACCAAGTGCGGTGTCGCCATTTGTTGATTTAACTTCAAATAAACCATCATCAATTTCCATAACGGATACGTCGAATGTACCACCACCTAAGTCATAGACAGCGATAGTTTTGCCACCTTCTTTGTCTAAACCATAAGCAAGCGCTGCAGCAGTTGGTTCGTTTATAATTCGCAAAACGTTCAAACCTGCAATTTTACCAGCATCTTTTGTTGCTTGGCGTTGTGCGTCGTTAAAGTAAGCTGGAACAGTAATTACCGCTTCACTTACTGTTTCACCCAAATAACCTTCAGCAGTTTCTTTCATTTTTTGTAAAATGAAAGCGGATATTTGAGACGGTGAGTATTTTTCACCTTCAACTTGAACCCATGCGGCTCCATTACCACCATCAACAACATTAAAAGGTAGGTGTTTCATTTCTTTTTTAATTTGAGGGTCGTTAATAGAACGCCCAATCAGGCGTTTTACTGCAAACAAAGTGTTTTCTGGGTTTGTAACAGCTTGACGTTTTGCTGCTTGGCCAACTAACCGCTCATCATTTTTAAAAGCAACAAGTGATGGCGTTGTTCTGGCACCTTCAGCATTTTCTACGATCTTTGGTTGAGAACCATCCATGATGGCAACGCAGGAGTTCGTTGTTCCTAAATCAATTCCAATGACTTTAGCCATAATTTTCTTCCTTCTGTGGCGATGTTAGAGCTAAGCCCATTAGGCGCTTAACTACGATCCCATATCCGCCCATGCGAATACTAGTTCGGCTATATATATATGAAATTAGAAGCCTGCAAGAGCGAGTTATAACTATTTACATACTCTTTTGCTTTGTTAATTTGCTTATATGACAACTTTTGAAACACCTAACTTAGTTATTCGTGGATTTAAGATCTTTAAGGATAAGTTAAATATAGATGAGCAGAACAAGTTAATTTCTGATTTACGAAAAATCGCAAAGGATGCACCCTTATTTTCACCATATGTCGCCGGTGGTAATAAAATGTCAGTAAAAATGACTTCGGCTGGTAAATATGGTTGGTTTTCTGATGGTGAAGGATATCGATACATAGATTGCCAACCAAATGGTAATAAGTGGCCACAAATACCACAATCTATATTAAATATATGGAAAAAATTTGTTTCAACAGAAAGAATCCCTGATTGTTGTTTGATTAACTATTATTCTAAAAGTGCTAAAATGGGTCTACATCAAGACAATGATGAAGCAGACTTTAATTGGCCTGTGTTGTCGATATCCTTGGGAGATGATGCATTGTTTCGAATTGGAAATAATGAAAAAGGAGGTAAAACTGATTCTTTCTGGCTAAATTCTGGTGATATTGTTTTGATGGGAGGTGATGCTAGACTTAAGCATCACGGTGTTGATCGAATAAGATTTGGAACATCAAGGTTACTGAAAAATGGTGGTCGTATTAACCTTACCCTTAGAGTGGTAGATTAGTTAAAGAGTGGTAGATTATTTAAAACGATAAAGTTTTATAAATTGTATCTTTCAATTTGATTTATTACTAATAAATTAATTAATAGTGATTAAGGTTATGACTATGCATAATAATCAAATATGTTTTGTTTTCAGAAAGCTTGCTATTGAAGCAGGCTCAGTAATTATGGATATCTATAACCAAAATAATTTTGAAATAAAAATTAAAAATGACGATAGCCCTGTAACCATTGCAGACGAAGCAGCTGATAAAATTATATATAAAGGCTTACAAAAAGCTTTTCCAGATATACCAATCGTTACAGAGGAACAGGCAAATACACACACTGAAAAAGGAAATACATTTTTTATAGTTGATCCACTGGATGGCACTAAAGAGTTTATTCATAGGAGGGGAGATTTTACAGTTAATATAGCGTACGTTGTGGATGGAATTCCAGTTATGGGAGTTGTCTATGCACCTGCAAAAAAACGTTTATTTTATACAGATAAAGATTTTAAATCAGTTGAAGAGTTCGGGCCACACAAACCACAAGAGCTTGGAGAATTAAAACATATTAATGTATCTCAACCCGATCCAAATCAGCTTATTGTTGTGGCTTCAAAATCTCACCGAGATGAAGCTCTAGAAGAATATATTTCTAAATATAATGTTGCAGATAGTCGCGCAGCAGGGTCATCATTAAAATTTTGTTTAATAGCTGTTGGTGAGGCGGATTTATATCCGCGAGTAGGGCGAACTATGGAATGGGATACTGCTGCTGGACATGCAATATTAAATGGTGCTGGGGGCTGTGTTGTTCGATATGATAATCATAAGCCATTAGTTTACGGCAAGCCATCATTCGAAAATCCATTTTTTATTGCCTGTACCCCAGGATTAAATTTACAAAAGGCTTAATCATGAAAGTTTTAATAGTTGTTCCAGCTCGATATGAATCATCGAGGTTTCCTGGAAAGCCACTGGTAGAATTAACAGGTGCTGATGGAAAAACTAAATCTTTAGTACAGCGAAGTTGGGAAGCTGCTAAATCCGTTAGGAATGTTGATGTTATAGTTGCAACAGATGATTCAAGAATAGAAAAAGCTGCAAAAGAATTTGGCGCGTCAGTTGTGATGACCTCATCAGATTGTGCAAATGGAACGGAAAGATGTGCTGAAGCTATTTCAAATATAGATTATGACTATGATTTGATTGTTAATCTTCAAGGGGACGCACCACTTAGTCCAGCTTGGTTTGTTGAAGATTTAATAAATAGTTTTAAGGGTAATAAAGAAGCTGATATGGCAACGCCTGTATTAAGATGTGACGATGAAACAATTACGGCTCTAAAAGAAGATCGATCAGAGGGGCGCGTGGGTGGAACAACTGCTGTTTTTGATAAAAATAACAAAGCACTATATTTCTCAAAAGAAGTACTCCCGTATTCAAATGATCAAAAGACAGCAACCTTTCATCATGTGGGTATATATGCCTATAAACCTAAAGCTTTAAAAGAATATATCGGATGGACATCAGGACCACTTGAAGAGGCAGAGGGTTTGGAGCAATTGCGTTTTTTAGAAAATGGCGGTTACATAAATTGTGTTGAGGTTAATGGCAAAGGACGTGCTTTTTGGGAGGTTAATAACCCCTCTGATGTTCCAAAGGTTAACGCAATGCTTAAAAAGCTTGGTATTTCATGATTGAAATATTCAGGCAGCTTGAATTGTATCCAATTGTGTAAGCAGTGCATAAAGTGTTGATGAGTCTGCATTAGAACGTAATTTTGCACATGTGCCTTCTGACCTAAATGTTCTAGATACCAAGGCTAATGCTTTGAGATGTTCTGCGCCTTCTTTTTCTGGTGCAAGTATTGTGAATATTAAGTCCACAGGCTCACGATCCATTGAGTCAAAGTCTACAGGCTTTTCTAAGCGGGTGAAAAAACCATATACACGATCTAATCCATTAAATCGAGCGTGAGGGATAGCTACACCTCTACCAACACCAGTAGACCCAAGCCTTTCGCGCTCTGTGAGTGCAGTTAAAACTTCTTGAGAATTTAAGCCATAAACAGATGAAGCCTGTTCAGAAATTTCTTGT
>ERZ1048686.59-NODE-59-length-105324-cov-6.783327_pt1 | contig 105324 bp, 103 predicted proteins | sample MGYA00383099_ERZ1048686 | MGnify/ENA primary metagenome ERZ1048686 (study PRJEB29581, sample SAMEA5548369) | metagenome | biome: marine; feature: coastal; material: water | depth 25 m | study: Short-term variability in the microbial, nano- and picoplankton... | reverse complement strand
ACGGACAGTGCAAACCACACCGGCTATCGCACTGACGCTTAGGTATCCTTTACACAGTACCAGCGCTGACGGATCACGCTATTTGGCCGAACCCCTTGCACAGATCGGTTGGGTTGGTGGCAGCCCTTCTGTCCTGCCCAACGATGAAAATATCAGTACAGATTTTGACGAGGGCAATCTTTTATCCCTGTCTCACTTTCCCACAAAAGAACGGCGCGAAACGGGCGTCATTGGCGCGCTCGGTGCAAGTTGGAAACGGTTTAACCCTGAGACGTGGTCAGGTGGTGTGACAGTTGGACAAGTTTTCCGCGATACGATGGATCCAGCCTTTTCGGCGAGTTCGGGGTTGAAAAACCAAACCTCCGACACGCTTCTCGCGGTGCACTATACCGCAGCTTGGGGTGGTTTTTTGCAAGCGAGGGGACTGTTTGACCGCAGTTTTGAACCCGTCAAAGCAGAGGCGCGCGTCGGATACGCGCGCAATAAGCTAAGCGTCTCAGGCACATATGTGCAGCTTGATGCGGATGCGGATGAAAGCCGAGCCGCCTCCGTTGCGGAATGGTCGCTCAGCGGGACATATAAGATCAATAAGCACTGGACGACAAATGCGGATGTCCAATATGATTTGATAACAGATCGCGCGGCAAAGACCGGTGGTGGTCTCACTTATAAAAACGAATGCGTCACAGTTGGCTTTGGCGTGATAAGAAGCTTCGCAAGATCAACAACGCTGGTGCCAGCAACAACCTATGAGCTCTCCGTCTCGCTTTTAGGGTTTGGCACAGGAGGCAGCGGAAAATCAACACGCCGCACATGCAGGAAATAAACGAAATGGATTACATGAAATTCTCTTTTAAGTCTTTCACGCGCACATGTGCACATGCCCTCGCATGTGGGGCTTTGTTCACTTTTGGCAGCGTGCAGCACTCAAACGCACAAGGGCTTTTCGCAACAGCGATTAAGGTCAATGATCGCTCGATCACGAATTTTGAAATCGATGAGCGCATCAAATTTCTAGGCCTACTGCGCGCCCCCGGCGATCACAAAAAACTTGCGCGCGAACAGCTTATTGAGGACCGCTTGAAACTTGGCGCGGCGCAATCCGTTGGTATTTCGCCAACCCGAGAAGAGGTTGACGCAGGCATGGGGGAATTCGCCGGACGCGTGAATCTTGAAACCGCAGAGTTCATCAAAGCGATCAATGCTGGCGGCGTCTCTGAAGACGCATTTCGTGCATTCGTTTTGTCCGGTCTCGCATGGCGTCAATTGGTTCAAGCCAAGTTCGGCAGTCGCATAACAGTCAGCGAAGAAGATGTAGATCGCTTAATCGCCGCATCTGGATCTGGCGGTGGCATTCGCGTGTTGCTCTCTGAAATTATCATGCCCGCCCCTCCAAGTCAGGCCGCCGCGGTGCAAGAACGCGCCGAACGCATCTCGCAAATTACCAGCACAGCCGCCTTCGCGTCAGAAGCGCGCCGCTACTCTGCTTCGCCTTCAAAAGCACGCAGTGGCCGCCTTGATTGGTTGCCCATCACGCAATTGCCAGCCCCATTGCGCCCGCTGCTCTTGGGTCTTGCACCCGGCGAAATTACTGATCCGATCCCTTTGCAAAACGCGATTGCCTTGTTTCAATTGCGCGGCATCGAAGAATCCGACGTGCCTGAACCGAAATACGCAGCAATTGAATACGCGGCCTACTACATTTCAGGCGGACGCACGGACGCGACGCTCGCAGCCGCGCGTAAAGTGCAAAGTCGCGTAGATCGCTGTGATGATCTTTATGGTGTTGCAAAGGGCCAAGACCCCAGTGTTCTGGATCGTGGCTCCAAAAAGCCTAGCGAAATCCCAACGGACATCGCGCTGGAACTTGCCAAGATGGATCCCGGTGAGACTTCTACGGCGCTGACACGCGCGGACGGGCAAACTTTGGTGGTCTTGATGTTGTGCGGACGCACCCCTGAGCTTGAGCAAGAGGTAGATCGTGCCGAGCTTTCCCTTGGTCTGCAAAACCAGCGGCTGGCATCGTTTTCCAAAGGGTACCTCGAAGAACTGCGCGCTGATGCCCGCATCGTTGAGAAGTAATCATGCACTTGCCAATCGCGCTCAGCTGCGGTGAACCAGCAGGCATAGGTCCCGAGATCGCTGTGAAAGCGTGGAACGCATTGCGTGCTGAATTACCGTTCTTCTGGATCGGCGACCCAAGGCACCTACCAAACGGAACGCCGTTCCTAGAGATAGAAACACCCGCGCAAACCCAAGCGGTCTGCGCGAAGGCCCTGCCTATTTTGAGGCAACCCTTCGCACAGGAAAACTGCTTGGGGCTGGCAAACAGCGCCAACGCCCAGGGCGTGATCGACGCGATTGAAACTGGCGTGCGCCTTGTTCAAACTGGGGAAGCGGGAGCGCTCTGCACCGCTCCAATCCACAAACAAGCGCTGCAAGATGGTGCAAACTTTGCTTACCCCGGCCACACAGAATTTCTGGCCGCATTGGATGGTAAAAGCGATGTGGTTATGATGCTGGCCTCGGAGCAATTACGCGTTGTTCCCGCAACGATCCACATTCCTTTGAAAGATGTGCCGTACGCTTTAACACCCGCAGGACTAGAAAGCGTCATCGCTATAACTAATGATGCTTTACGCGCACAATTCGGAATCAAAGATCCGGTCATTGCCGTATCTGGATTGAACCCGCACGCAGGTGAAGGCGGCAAAATGGGATTTGAGGACGCAGACATCATTGCCCCCGTATTGCAACGTCTTCGCGCGCAAGGGTATAAACTCTCCGGTCCATTGCCAGCCGATACAATGTTCCACGCAGCCGCGCGCGCGCACTATGATGCAGCGATCTGCATGTATCACGACCAAGCACTGATCCCGATCAAAACCCTGGATTTCGACAAGGGTGTCAATATCACACTTGGTCTAAGTTTCATCAGAACCTCGCCAGATCACGGAACCGCCTTTGACATTGCAGGCAAAGACATCGCCAATCCGACCAGCTTGATCGAAGCACTGCGCATGGCCGCAAGGATGAGCACCACATGACCACAATTGATCCACTTCCCCCGTTGCGTGACGTGATAGAACGCCATGAACTAAGTGCGCGAAAATCTCTGGGACAAAACTTTCTGCTGGATCTGAATCTTACCGCGAAAATTGCCCGCCAAGCAGGGGATCTGAGTCAGTGTGATGTCCTTGAGATCGGCCCCGGGCCGGGTGGTCTGACGCGGGGGTTGCTCTCGGAAGGCGCACGCAAAGTGCTCGCCATTGAAAAGGACGCGCGCTGTTTGCCGGCCTTGGATGAAATTGCGCAGGCCTATCCAAATCGATTGCACGTAATTGAGGGCGATGCGCTTGGAATTGACCCGCTGGCCCATCTCACGCCGCCCATTCGAGTGGCGTCAAACCTGCCATATAACGTTGGCACAGAACTGTTGATCCGCTGGCTTACCCCCAAACAATGGCCGCCTTACTGGCAAAGCCTGACGTTGATGTTTCAACGCGAAGTGGCGCAGCGTATTGTGGCAGAACCGGGCAGCAAAGCTTATGGACGCCTTGCCCTGTTGGCGCAGTGGCGGTGTGACGCGCGCATTGTGATTAACCTGCCACCAGAAGCGTTCAGTCCGCCGCCAAAAGTATCCAGCGCTGTTGTGCATTTGACCGCTTTATCAGAACCGCGCTTTCCAGCTGATTTCAAAACCCTCGAGAGATTAGTCGCCACAGCATTCAATCAACGCCGCAAAATGCTACGCTCTTCGCTTAAGTCTGTCTCGCCGGATATCGAAGATCACTTGCGTGCAGCGGGTCTCAAATCAACAGAGCGCGCTGAACAAATTCCCCTCGAAGGATTCTGCGCCCTCGCCCGCGAAGTCGCAAAATCTTAAGATCTTCTTTGGTCTTTAAATACCTTGGGGGTTTGGGGGCAAAGCCCCCATGTAATCGTGAGGTTTAGGAGCAAAGCCGCCAAGCGATCCGATCGCAAAGCGATTGGAAATCCAAAAATTTACTCGGCAGCGTCAGGTGATGCTACAACAGGCGTATCAATGGTCGCGTCACCCTCAACAGGCTTGCGCGGCCCGCGCGGTTTGCGCGGCGTGCGTTGACGGCGCGGCTTGCTCTCTGGCGTTTCCACCAGACCACTATCTGCAGCTGGTGCGCTCTCAATCACATCAGGTTGCGCGCCCTCGCCAGACACCGCCTCTGCGACCACCGGCTGCTCTTTAGCTTGAGCCGCTTCGCGCTCTGCACGTTCTGCGTCACGCTCGGCGCGTTCACGATCCCGCTCAGCTTGACGCTCGCGGTTCTCGCGCTCTTGCTGTTCACGGCGTTCATCGATCTCTTTTTGCGCGGCACTTAGCATACGTAAATAATGCTCTGCGTGCTGGGAAAAGTTCTCCGTTGCGACGCGATCACCAGAAAGCTGAGAATCCCGCGCGAGCTGCTGATACTTATCAATAATCTGCTGCGGCGTGCCGCGCACTTTGCCTTCGGGTCCTGAACTGTCGAACACGCGATTAGGGATATTGCCGCCATTTTGCTGCGGACGATTGCGGTTATTCTTCCGCGAACGTGGTTTTGATGATCTCATCTAGCTTAAATCCAGCTTCTCAATGTCACTGTGATCTAAGAGTGGCGCAAGGTTGAGGCGCAAACATCAAGATCACTATTTGTGGCTTGTTGCCAAGGGGAACAAGCAGACATGTTCTCCCGCGTAGCACCTCTCATAAAGCACTTCGCGCGCGTTGCTGCAACCGATTCCGTACCACTTAAACAAAACAGCGATAAATATTCACTGAGAGGAGCTATTAAAAAGCCCAAACGCCGCTAACAACCCGGTCTCTCCCCGCCAAATCGGGCAAACATGTAATTTGTGTAAATCCCGCTGCAGCATACAAGTCTTGCACGTCACACCCTTGAGTATGCCCAATCTCCACCATCAGATGCCCATCTTTTTCCAAATACGCACCTGCTTGTGCCACAATCACGCGGTAACAGCTCAACCCGTCCGCTTCATCCGTCAAGGCCATGCGTGGATCAAACCCACGCACCTCAAAATCCAACCCGCCCCACTCCTCAAGCGCTATATACGGCGGATTAGATACGATCAGATCAAAGCGACCTTCAACTGCTCCAAACCAATCCGAGCGCAGCAAGCGCACGCCATCTGCAACGTCAAAACTTTTCATGTTGAGCCTTGCCACGTCCAGAGCTTCATCCGAAATATCCGTGCACATAACATCCGCAAGCGGCCATTCCGCGGCCAACGTAAGGCCAATCGCACCACTACCTGTGCCAAGATCAAGAACTTTATCCTGCGGTCCTAATTTCAAACACGCAGCGATCAATGTTTCTGTGTCTCCACGCGGATCAAGCACATTTAGATCCACTTCAAACTCACGCCCCCAAAAGAGGCGCTTTTGAATGATCTTGGAAATCGGCATGTTCGACATGCGCCTGTTGACTAAAAGCTTGAAGTGTTCGCGCTGTTTTTCAGTCACCTCGTCGTGCATATGTAAGGTCATGCGCGATGCATCCACCTGCGAAACATGGGCCGCCAAAATACGCAGATCACGCATCACATCTTCTGTTTTCACCCTAGAAAGCCGATGACGCACAGCCAAAATCAGCTCTTGCCAGATCACCCGTTCATTTCCGCCAATTTTGTCGCCTGATCATCCGCGGTGAGTGCGTCAATAATCTCGTCCAGATCGCCCTCCATCACCTGATCCAGCTTATAAAGCGTCAGGTTAATGCGATGATCACTCATCCGCCCTTGCGGGAAATTATAGGTGCGAATGCGCTCAGAACGATCCCCAGAGCCAACTTGTGATTTACGGTCCGCAGAGCGTTCTTCATCAATCCTTTGCCGTTCCGCATCATACAGGCGCGTGCGCAGCACCTGCATCGCGATCTCGCGGTTGCGGTGCTGCGATTTCTCCGCGCTGACCACGATAATACCTGTTGGAATATGCGTGATACGGACGGCTGAATCTGTGGTGTTAACGTGCTGCCCGCCTGCCCCGGATGCGCGCATCGTATCAATGCGAATATCATTCGCGGCAATCACCAGATCAACTTCTTGCGCTTCGGGCAAAACGGCAACTGTCGCGGCGGAGGTATGAATACGCCCGCCGCTTTCCGTCGTTGGCACACGCTGCACACGGTGCACACCGCTTTCATACTTGAGCCGCGCAAAGACGTTTTCACCTTTGATGTGGCCAGTAACCTCTTTGATGCCACCAAGCTCTGTCAGTTGTTCCTCGATAATCTCGAATTTCCAACCCCGTGCCTCAGAATACCGCTGATACATGCGTAGTAAATCTGCCGCGAATAGCGCAGCTTCATCGCCCCCGGTACCCGGTCGGATTTCAATCATCGCAGGGCGCGCATCAGCCTCGTCCTTGGGCAACAGCGCGAGCTGCAAGGCCGCCTCCGCTTTAGGCATAGCAGCTTTCAAGGCGGGCAATTCCTCTTCGGCCAATTCCTTCATGTCAGGATCATCCAGCATCGCCTCTGCGTCTTCGATATCGGACAAAAGCTGGCGATAGGCCGCAACCTGCTCGACCACAGGCTTCATATCCGAATACTCGCGCGCAAGATCAGCAATTTCGCCCGGATCAGCACCGCCCGCCATTTTCGCCTCAAGAAACTCGAAACGTTGGGTAATTTGCATGAGGCGGTCCATGGGAACCATGTTGAAAACTCCTGAAAACGCGCGAAAATTGGCGCATACGCCTGCTTATGATATACTTAATGTCATGAGAAAAGTCCTGACATTCCTGTTGTGCGCGGCACCCATGTTTGCCAGCGCGGATGTAACCAGCCCCAGCGGTAAAACGGTGGACTGCTATTGCACAGACAAAAGTGGCTCTCGGATAGAACTTGGGCAAATGACCTGCTTGCAGGTGGATGGGCGCATGTTCATGGCGCAGTGCCAGATGAGCCTCAATGTCCCGATGTGGCGCGAAGTTGCGCCTGAGTGCCTGTCTTCAGAGTTGCGCCAACCACCCCTCTACACGCCGCTTGTTGACGCCCAAATCTGATTGACCAAAGCGCAAGCGGCTGTAAATACGCAGTTTTCCATCAAATTTTTGCACCGTTATGTAGTCGGGAAATCCCATGATCCGCGAACGACTTATGTAAGTTATGTGTCCACTATCGACACTACCCGAGAGCACTTTGGCCCCGCTCTTGCGGATCACAGCGTCTATGGCGACCAGATCTACATCGACGATGCGCACCGCGCCGCCCGCGAAATCCTTATCCGCATCTGCTGTCACATCCGCGTGCCAGCGTTTCGGATCGCTTGGCGCAAGCTGAACATAGCCAACCCCCAAGATCACGAGCGCTACGATAACCCAAATCCACATGCCGTTCCCCTTCACCTTGCCCTTAAACTCATTGCGCGCACTGGCCTAGCGATATGCCACATTTGGCAGCACATATCCCTCTTGCTTTGGCTTCACGCACGCCAACCCTGTGTTCCATTACAGTCCCGCCAAGCGGCTGGTTACTCATGTGCCTCTGCCCAAGTGGTTCCAGCCCCACAGCGACATCAATTCAACTGCAACATGCGCCCCCGCAATAGCTGTCGCGCCTGTGGTGTCAAAGGGCGGCGAAACTTCGACGATATCGCCACCGACCATGTTGATGCCTGCCAGGTCACGTAATATCGCGGCGGCCTGCCACGACGCCAAGCCCCCCCAAACAGGCGTCCCAGTGCCCGGTGCAAAGGCCGGATCAAGACAATCAATATCAAAGGTCACATATGTTTCATGCGATCCGACAATCTCTCTCACACGCTTGGCAACCGCAGCTGCACCATGTTCATGCACCCAGCGCGCATCAAGGATATTCACCCCCAACGTATTAGGATTATCCGTGCGAATTCCTATAGATACCGAGCGTTTTGGATCGATTAACCCCAACTTAATCGCCTTGTAAAACATGGTGCCATGATCAATGCGCTCCATGTTGTCGTCTTCCCACGTATCCGTATGGGCGTCGAATTGGATCAGGCTGAGAGGGCCATATTTCTCGGCGTACGCCTTGAGGATCGGAAAGCTGATGTAGTGATCGCCACCTAGACAGATACTGGCTACATCGGCATCCAAAATGCCTTTGATATGGGCCGTCAAAGCATCGGGAAAGGCACTGACCATCGCGTAATCAAAAGCGAGATCGCCGTAGTCCACTACATCAAGCTCGGACAGCGGATCATAGCCCCAACCATAGGGCGCATCGGGGGATTGCAGGCTCGAGGCTTCGCGAATCGCGCGCGGGCCAAGGCGGGTGCCCGTGCGATTGGTTGTAGCCTGGTCAAAGGGAACGCCCGTAATCGCAAGATCAACACCGCTAAGATCCTTGGTGTAGCGCCGCCGTAGAAAAGAGGTTGCACCGCCGAATGTGTTCTCGTTGCTTAACCCACGCAAATTATCGCGCGTAAAGGCATGATCTACCTGTGTTTTTGCATCTTCTAAGCCCATTTATCAAACCTCCGACAGAGGTTGCGAGCGTTCGACAAGACGCGCAAAGAATGAAGCGCCAACCGGAGCGATCTCATCATTGAAATTGTACTCAGGGTGGTGGAGTCCCGCGCTTTCCCCCTGACCTAGAAATAGATACGCACCGGGCCGTTCCTGCAACATGTAGGCGAAGTCCTCCGCACCCATTTCGCGACCTGCATCCGCAATGACATTGTTTTCTCCTGCAACTTCGCGCGCGACTTCAGCGGCGTGCGCCGCTTCAGTGGCGTGGTTGATGGTTGCCGGATAACCGCGCTCAAACCGTAGCTCTGCCGTCACACCGTAAGAGGCCGCTTGTCCTGCCACAATCTCATTCAGGCGACGTTCCACCATATCCTGCACTTTGGGATCGAATGTGCGCACAGTGCCGTTCATATAGGCCGTGTCGGGGATCACATTGTCGACCGTGCCCGTGTGAATTTGCGTGACGCTTACCACCAGATCATCAAGCGCATAGTGATTGCGGCTAACAATTGTCTGGATCGCTTGCGCTATTCCGCAGGCAGCGATCACAGGATCGCAAGTTTCATGAGGCATTGCGCCATGACCACCGACCCCTTTGATATCAATGTGAAACGTATCAACCGCAGCCATGATCGCATCAGGTGTAGTGTAAAACCCGCCCGCGACAAAACCGGGCGCATTGTGAATGCCATAAACGGTGCCAATGTCGAACGTGTCCATGATCCCTTCCTGCACCATGACTTCTGCGCCACCCCCATTCTCCTCAGCGGGCTGGAAAATTAACGCGACGCGCCCTTTGAAATTACGCGTTTCTGCGAGGTACCGCGCAGCGCCAAGTAGCATCACCGTGTGCCCGTCATGCCCACAAGCATGCATTTTACCCTCATGGGTGGAGGCGTAGTCCAAGCCCGTCGCCTCAATAATAGGAAGGCCATCAAAATCGGCGCGTAGGCCAATCGTCGGCCCGCCGCCCTGACCGTTAATGATCGCCACGATCCCTGTCTGTGCAATACCTTCATGGATTTCATCGACGCCGATCTCACGCAAGCGTTCTGCAATAAACGCTGCAGTTTTTGGGCAATCAAACGCCAATTCTGGAATCGTGTGCAAATGACGTCGCCATTTTATCATGTCAGCGGAAAATTCGGCGATGCGGTTTACGACCGGCATAGGTGGACTCCCTCAAGGCTATCGTTAGAAATGCATCTGACAGAAAAGGACGGCGCAGCGCAATGACAGATACGAATTTGATCCATGATCCCAAAGGTGGACTGCCTCGTTTGCTCGAGATCATGCGCGCTTTGCGAAATCCCGAAACAGGCTGCCCTTGGGATGTCGCGCAGGATTTCGCGAGCATTGCACCTTATACGATTGAGGAAGCATATGAGGTCGCCGACGCGATCGAGCGCGCAGATTGGGAGGAGTTACGCGGCGAGTTGGGCGACTTGCTGTTTCAGTCGGTGTTTCACGCGCAAATGGCGTCTGAACGTGGCCTGTTTGATTTCGATGATGTGGCCAACACGATGTCTGACAAAATGGTCGCGCGCCATCCACATGTGTTTGGCGATCAAAGCAACGCGAAATCCGCAGAGCAGCAAACGAAGGATTGGGAATCTATCAAAGCTACGGAACGTTTGAGCAAAGCCCAAGGGGGTACACTGGATGGCGTGGCAGTTGGATTGCCTGCATTGTTGCGTGCGAAAAAGCTCCAAAAGCGCGCCGCGAGGGTCGGGTTTGATTGGCCCTCTACGGATGAGGTCTTGGATAAGATCGTCGAAGAAGCAGGCGAGCTGGTTGAGGCGCGTGAAGAGTTAAGCCAGAAAGAGGTTGAGGAAGAGTTCGGCGATCTCCTATTCGTGATGGTGAACTTGGGCCGTCATCTTGGAATCGAGTCCGAGACAGCCTTGCGCGCAGCCAACGCCAAGTTCACGCGACGATTTGAGAGCATTGAGCGTGCTTTAGCAGCCATTGGGAGAACGCCGGAGCAGTCAGATCTCGCCGAGATGGATGCTCTTTGGGATGCGGCGAAAGCAGAAGAAAAGCGTAAATCGTAGCGGCAAGAACATGCCACCTTAGCCTCGCCTGCTCTGGACAAGTGACGCGCGGCAAATCAGTGTGCGCTCAAACATCGGGAGCAGATAATGCCGCCAAGAGATATCATCATCGACACCGATCCGGGTCAGGACGACGCAGCCGCAATCCTGCTTGCGCTTGGCAGCCCTGACGAAATCAACGTGCTAGGCATAACGGCTGTCGCGGGCAATGTACCACTTGCCCTTACGCAGAAAAATGCTCGCATTGTTTGCGAGTTAGCGGGCAAAACGAATGTTCCAGTCTTTGCAGGCTGCGACGCGCCACTTGTACGCAAATTGGTCACTGCAGAGCATGTACATGGCAAGACTGGCCTTGATGGGCCGGCTTTGCCTGATCCAGATATGCCTTTACAAGATCAGCACGGCGTTGATTTCATTATCGAAACCCTGCGCGCGCGCCCTGCGGAAACTGTCACGCTTTGCCCGCTTGGGCCACTGACCAATATCGCGACCGCGTTACAGCGCGCCCCCGACATTGCCGAACGCATTCAGGAAATTGTGCTCATGGGGGGGGCTTATTTTGAGGTTGGGAACATCACCCCTGCCGCTGAATTTAACATTTACGTCGATCCAGAAGCTGCTGATATTGTGTTTAAATCCGGAGTAAATACTACTATCATGCCACTGGATGTCACCCACAAGGTTCTCGTCACACTCAAGCGCATAGACGCCCTTCGCGCGCAAGCAACGCCTGTATGTGATGCGATGGCCGACATGGTCGATTTCTTTGAGCGGTTTGATACCGACAAATACGGCTCTGACGGCGCGCCTTTGCATGATCCTTGCGTCACCGCCTATCTAATCAAGCCAGAGTTGTTCTCGGGCCGTTTCATCAATGTCGAAATCGAAACTCTGTCCGAATTGACTCTTGGCATGACTGTTGCGGATTGGTGGGGTGTCACAGATCGCGCACCGAACGCAATGTTTATGGGTGACGTGGACGCGCAGGGCTTCTTTGATCTTCTGACAGAACGTTTGGCACGATTATGAGCGCCGCGCTTCACCTCGCAAAGCCCGACGATCTTGAGCGGCTCATGCCCCTCGTCGCTGCGTTCCACGCGGAAGAAGCTCTACAATCAACAGAGGACTCACGCCACGCCGCTCTGACACCTCTGCTCGATGGCTCACCGCATGGGGCGGTGTACCTGATCGGCCCTCAACGCGCGCCGATTGGGTATCTTGTTGTGACCTTTGGCTGGTCCGTTGAATTTGGCGGCTTGGATGGGTTCATTGACGAGATCTTCATCCGCTCTGGCGTGCGCGGGCGTGGCGTTGGCTCCGAAGTGATCACCTCCCTCGTGGCTATGCTCAAATCCGTCGGTATGAAAGCGCTGCATCTTGAAGTAGATCCCGAAAACGCGCGCGCTTTGCGGCTTTATGGACGTTGCCATTTCAAACCACGCAGCGGATATCAAATGATGTTGCGCTTGTTGTGAAGGACTGAACAGATGAAAACGACCTTTCCTTTCGACAATAGTTTCGCGCAGCTTGGCTCGGGATTTTTCAGCCATCAAATGCCTGAACCCTCTCCCACGCCTGAGCTGATTGCCTATAACGACTCGCTCAGCACAGAACTGGGCATTGATGCGGGCGATGACCGCGCAGCGATCTTCGGCGGCGCTATGATCCCTGATGGCGCTGAACCGCTTGCGCAGCTCTATGCAGGCCATCAGTTTGGCAATTACAACCCGCAACTTGGCGATGGTCGCGCTGTGCTGTTGGGCGAAGTGGTTGATATAAAAGGCAATCGCCGCGATATCCAACTTAAGGGCTCAGGCCGCACGCCTTATTCACGTGGTGGTGATGGCAAAGCATGGCTCGGCCCTGTCTTGCGCGAATATGTGGTGTCGGAGGCGATGCATGCCCTGGGAATCCCGACGACCCGCGCGTTGGCGGCGGTCAGCACGGGCGAAGAGATCTACCGCGAGGCGATGTTGCCGGGAGCGATTGTTACACGCGTTGCGGCGTCCCACATCCGGGTCGGCACGTTTCAGGTCTTCGCCGCGCGCCAGCAAATCGATGAGCTGCAAGAGCTGTGCGATTACACACTCGCGCGTCATTATCCGCATGCGAATGGCCCTGAAGGCTTGCTGCAAGCGGCGATGGACGCGCAGGCCAAATTGATCCCCGCGTGGATGGGTGTCGGCTTTATTCATGGTGTAATGAACACAGATAATTGCCAAATTGCGGGCGAAACGATTGACTATGGGCCCTGCGCTTTCATGGATGCATTTGCGTCAGATCGCGTATTCAGTTCAATCGATCGCATGGGACGCTATAGCTACGCCAATCAGCCAGATATCGCGATTTGGAATATGGCGCAGCTGGCTACGTCTTTGGTGCCTTTGATGCCCGATGCAGAGTCGGCGGTTGAGCGGTTCACTACTATGCTGCACGAAATGAAAGATCACTTGCGTGTAGAGTGGCTCGCGGTCTTTGCTGAAAAGCTGGGTATTTCGCAGCCCGATATTGAGGACGGCACGTTAATCGCTGATCTGCTTGATCTAATGGAGACAGGTGGCTCTGATTTCACAAACACTTTTGCGGCGCTCAACCATGGGTCTGCGATTGATGAGATCACCGATCGCGTGGCCTATAATGCTTGGCATAATAGGTGGTCGGCGCGGATCAAGGATGAAGAGAACCCAAAAGCGCTCATGGCGCGACGCAACCCAGTGATCATCCCGCGCAATCATCGGATCGAACAGATGATTACCGCCGCAGTTGAGGGAGATTTTGCGCCGTTTCATCGCTTGAACGCAGCACTTCAAACCCCGTTTGAAGACCGCGAAGATATTGATGACCTGAAACGCCCCCCCAGCACCGAAGAGATCGTCCCAGCGACCTTCTGCGGTACTTAACTAGTGCGCTTTGCCCTGCGTGAAATCAACACGAGACCTATACACACAAGAATCAACGCGCCAACCGTTTGCGCGTGGATCTCTTCGCCCAAGATCCACCAACCAAAGAACACGCTTAACACGGGTGATAGAAACGAGAACGACGCAATGTCGGAGGCTGGGTAGATCTTCATCAACGCAAACCATAGCAAGAACCCGAAAAGCACCATCACGATTGACTGAAACAACAGGCCGATCCCGTGGATCATTTCGAATTCGCGGATCAGCGGCCCAAAGAGTGGGCTGAGCAATAGCAAAACCACGCCCGAAATCGCCAACTGACACCCGAGTTGCAGTTCTGCGGGCGCTTCGCTCACAGGTGTAAGGCGCACACAAAGCGCGATCCCAGCCCATCCAAACGCTGCGATCAGGGCCAGCACATCGCCAAGCAAGCTCGCCTCGCCGCCGCCACGGTTCAAGAACGCCCACGCCACGCCGCAAATCGCTACCAGAAAACCTATCAAACGAATGCCTGTAAGTCGTTCACCTGGTAAAAAGAAATGCGCGGTGATGCCAAGCCAGATCGGCATGGTGTAGAAAATCACGCTCGCTCGGCTAACTGTCGTGATGTCGAGCGCGATGAAAAGGCACAGAAATTCGAAGGTGAACAAAAGTCCGATCAGTATGCCGCCCCACAGTTGGCCACGGGTCATGCGAATGGGAATGCCACGCCATTTGATCCAAAGCCAAAGCGCTACCAACCCGATCAAAGAGCGTAATGCTGCCGAAAATATCGGTTGCAGCCCATCGATAGTGATCTTGATAACAATCTGGTTGAACGCAAACAGGCTTGCAAACCCGAGCATCGCCATGACCCCGATGAGGTCTAATCTGTCTTTTCTATCCATCCCTTTGGCAGACCCGATGCAGCTCTGAGGGTCAAGCACGCAATTTACTTGGTGCTTTCCAATTGTCCAGCCTGCCCTTAGTTTGCAACAACTCTTGTTTAGTTTAAGTGCACTTCCTTATGAATTTCTTACAAATCACATCGCTTTTGATTGTGCTCGCGGGCGCGTTTGGTGCGTTGAACTATCTCTTTTTGAAACTGCCAAGCGCAATTGGCATTTTGGTGGTCTCGCTTCTCGCGTCTTTGGTTATCCTCTCTGTTGACCTTGTCGCCCCCTCCCTTGGGATTGCCAATGTGGTGCGCGACACTGTGACCGGCATCGATTTCTCTGAAGCGCTGCTGGAAGGCATGCTTGGTCTTTTGCTATTCGCGGGTGCTTTGCATGTGAAGCTGAGTGATCTCAAAAAAGAATGGCGACTCGTGTGTCTTATGGCGACGATTGGCATAGCGCTCTCTACGGCAGTGGTTGGATTTGGTTTTTCTTGGCTTACGGGCATGCCCTTGATCGTCGCACTTGTCTTTGGTGCGTTAATTTCGCCGACAGATCCCGTCGCAGTCTTAGGAGTTTTGCGCGAAGCTGATTTGCCTAAATCGCTGGAAACCAAGATTGCAGGTGAATCGCTGTTTAATGACGGCGTTGGTTATGTCGTTTTTCTCGTGCTTGTCGGAATCGCCTTTCCTCATGGCGATGATCATCATGGCAGCGGCGCCGCTGATGCCGCTAAACTGTTCTTCCAAGAAGCGGTTGGCGGAGCTATTCTTGGGATCGTTCTTGGCTGGCTCACCTTCCGCTTAATGCGCCGCATAGATGATTATTCACTTGAGGTACTTCTGACCCTTGGCCTAGCGTTTGGTGGCTACGAATTGGCGGTCTATCTGCATTTTTCCGCCCCGATCATGGCGGTCTGTGCCGGCCTGTTGATTGGCGATATTGGCACCAAAGAAGGCATGTCCCAGCAAACCCGCGAGTATGTGGATGCGTTTTGGAAATTGATTGACGAAATCCTGAATGCGGTTCTGTTCTTGTTGATCGGCTTTGAGGTTTTCGCGATCGCTTTCGATACAAGCTTCCTTGTGACGGGCATCATGGCGATCGCACTGGCATTGGTCGCGCGCCTTGCCGCAGTGGCGATCCCTGTGTTGATGCTAAAACCTTTCCGCCAATTCAGTTCGGGCGTCATTCCTATTATGACATGGGGTGGCCTCAAAGGTGGTATCTCCGTCGCTTTGGCCCTGTCTTTGCCTGAGGGGGAATGGAAGCCATTAATTCTCACCGCGACCTATGTTGTGGTGATCTTTTCGATTATTGTACAAGGCCTCACAGTTGCACGCCTCGCGAACCGCTTTGGACGCGCACCAGATTTGGTTTAAACCGACGCATAAGGGCACATAGCCCGCAGTTCAGGAGAATATGAATGAGCCTCATGGGAACGCTGGCGAAAGTCGCTATCGGATACGCAACCGCACGCGGCGTGGATAAAATGGCAGGCAGCGGCGGCCTTGGCGCATTGCTGGGTGGACAGCAAACCGAGGGCAGTGCGGAGGCGGCCAATCCAATGGCGGATATGATGAAGCAAATGATGGGGGGCGGCGCGAGCGAAGGTGCCAGTAATCCTATGGCTGACATGATGGCAAAAATGACTGGTGGTGCTGATGCAGGTGCCAATCCGATGGCTGATATGATGAAGCAAATGACCGGTGGTGGAGATGCCGCTGGTACTGGCATGGATCTGCAAGGCATGCTCGGAAGCTTGATGGGCGGCAATGCGGGTGCTGAGACGGCGGACAAAGGTGGTCTCTTGTCATCTTTAGGCGGCGGTGCAGGTGGCGGCGCTGGCGCGGGTCTTGCAGGGATGTTCGCGGCCATGGGCGGTGCAGCAGCAATGGGTGGCAAAGGCGTTGGTGACATGCTGGACGGTTTTGGCAAAGCGGCCCCTGCCGCGCCCGAGGCAGAGGCCTCCGCAGGTCTGATGTTGCGTGCGATGATCCAAGCGGCAAAATGCGACGGCGGTATTGACGATGCAGAGCGTGTGAAAATCCTCGAAACTATTGGCGATGACGCGGACGCAGAAGATATCGCCTTCGTTCAGGCGCAACTTGCAGCTCCGCTTGATGTAGAGGCCTTGGCTGGTGACACGCCGAATGCGCAAAAATTCCAGCTCTACGCAATGTCGATGATGTCGATCCGCGTCGATACCCCTGCGGAGAAAGCTTACATGGCTGCGTTGGCTGACGCCCTTGGTATTGATGCGCAAACGGCGCAAATGCTGAACATACAGATGGGTGCACCGGAGTAAGTTTGCTCTGAATATTTACATAAAACCACCGCGCGTTATTGCCGTAGGTGTTTTTTGTTTCGGGTGGTCGTTGGATAAAACATAACAGGCATTATGCGTGGAGTATCGCTCACAACGTGAGTTCACACAATTGGCTGCGTTTCGACACCAGACATGGTTGTTATTTATCATAATTTCTGCCAGCACGTGAACTGCTAACGTGGTATTTTATATGGAGAAGCATTGTTATTAAGATCATTGATATTGGCCGCGATGTCTTTTGGTTGCGTGTCAAGTAATGAACAGGATGTAGAAACTGACTCGCCTGTGGTATCCGCACAAACCCCTGAGTTATTTTCTCCGAATGTAGGCACGCTTAAGATCTCAGGTGACGCAGTATTCATTAGAACACATGATGATGGTATGTCATTAGGGGTAGTGTCCGGCACAGTCGGCAGTTCTGGTCAGGCAAGTACCTTTAAGGGCCCGCTATTCACAGTGCGAGACAGTGACGGTCCAAACGCTAGGGAAGAACTCTATGATGGCTCTGTTCGCATTAGAACTGCTGGGGATGAATTCAAATTCGCTCGCTTCTATATTACCGAGAATGACTCAGGGGCTTCAGTTGGGGTATTTGGATCTCCGACCACACAGTCTCTGCCGAATAAGGGATCAGCTAAATTTGTTGGGATAGGTCAAATCAGTGAAGTTCGTCGCGGATTTACGATTCCCACCGATCAAAGTGCGACAAGCCGAGTAGAAGTCAACTTCGGTACTAGTAAAGTCAACGCTTCTCTAGACGTCCCCCCAAACTCCCAGAGTTTGTTGTCTAACGTCGACAAGATTGTTGCACGGGGACTATTGATTGATGGCGGCAGATTTTCAGGCTCTGGAGTAAGGGTTTTTAAGGATAAGCTGCGCGTAAATCCAACGGGGGCCAATAGCACAGCCGGAGCTGCTGGACGCTTTTATGGGCCTGATGGCCAGGAAGTAGGCGGGGTAATGCACATCAGTGGTGATAACGGTGTTATCACAGGAATATTCATAGCAGAATAGGGCGTTCGGTGAGCAATTGAGCAAGGCTTAAAGAAAGTTATTTTAGCCGCAGAAGACACGTACGACAGTAGAATTTGGATCGCTGACGGATTCAACGGCAGTGCCACTATGAACGATATTCAAACGTGATGGCGTGTTCGTCGCAACGCTTTCATTGCTTCCGTAATGTCGTGAATCGCCTGAAATATTGAGGCCTCTTGTGGCGCTGGATGGTCCAGCTACAAGATACTGAAGTTGTGTTGCTCCACAAGTATCTGATTGACTGCTCCCCATCATTCTATCGGCTAAATTTGATGAAGGAGCTTCCATTGTTCCATTTTGCATTCGTTGCCAATCAGAAGGATGAATTTCTTGCGGACCGTTGCGAACGGGCAAGCTTCCAGAGTTAGAGCAACCTGCGGCAAGCCCACACAAAACTATACTTGATACAAACTTTTTCATGTCATTATCCTTAGATGAATTAGGCCAAGTAATACGCATCACAACCTGTGGTTTCAATGCGAAAAGCATTCATCACTATTCCCGTCCAAGCTGAACAACATAACACCAGTTACCCGATGTTCTATCTCCGTTTCAGCTAGGATAGTCGCCTATAAGTTGCTCGCTCGCTCAACTCTATGAAGCGCTCGGCTTTCCACCGCCGCTACCACCGCGACGTCTGCGACCACCACCGGGCTTGCCGCTACCGCCGCCAGGTTTGCCACCGCCGCCTGGACGACCACCACCACCGGGTCGGCCACCTCCGCCCCCGCCACGTCGGCCACCGCCGCCGCCTTTGCCACGACCACCCATGCCAGAGCGGCTTTTCGCCGACACACCATCGAAATCAACCCAAGGCGTGCCAGAGGCAACGGGGATCGAGATTTTCATGGTCTTTTCGATGTCTTTCAGCAAATCCATTTCGTCTGGTGCACAAAACGCAATCGCAGCACCATCTTTGCCCGCGCGCGCAGTCCGGCCAATACGGTGCACATAGGCATCCGGCACATTGGGTAATTCGTAATTATAGACGTGACGCACATCAGGAATATCAAGTCCGCGCGCTGCAACGTCCGTTGCGACCAGCACTTTCATCTCACCGGCTTTAAAGGCGGCCAATGCGCGTTCACGCTGGCCTTGGCTTTTATTACCATGGATCGAGGTCGCCGCAAAACCACGCGCAACCAACTGCTTCATCAGTTTTTCGCAACCGTGCTTTGTGCGACCAAAGACCAGCGCACGCTCGTCTTTATGCGCGCCGAGGAGTTCAATCAGAAGCGATTGCTTTTCCGTCTTCGCAATGAAGTGCACCACTTGCGTCACTTTATCCGCTGCCTTGCCCGGTGGGGAGACTTGGATGCGTTTAGGGCTTTTGAGATAGGTATTCGCAATCTCGTTCATTAGCTTGGGCATAGTCGCTGAGAACAACATCGTTTGGCGCTGCTCCGGCAAGACTGCCGCAATTTGACGTAGCGCATGGATAAAGCCCATGTCGAGCATTTGATCCGCTTCGTCGAGCACGAGGAAATGCGACTCTTTCAAGGTTAGAGCCCGGCGATCCATCAAATCAATCAAACGACCGGGTGTTGCCACCAGAATGTCGATTCCCTTTTCCAAACGCTTGGATTGCACATTGATCGACTGACCACCTACGACAAGCGCGACCTTTATCGGCGTGCCTTTGGTATAATCCTTGAGGTTCTCGACTATCTGCCCCGCCAATTCGCGCGTCGGCGCAAGAATAAGCGCACGGACGGTTTTGGGCGACGGACGACCCGGATTTTCGCTGAGCAATGTAATCAATGGCAAACCGAAAGCCGCAGTCTTTCCAGTGCCGGTTTGTGCCAGACCCAGAACATCGTGACCGTTTAAGGCTTCTGGGATTGCGCGGGCTTGGATAGGTGTCGGTGTGGTGAGGCCAAGCTCTTTCAAACGAGCGACAAGACGCTCGGATAGGCCCATGGTTTCAAATTCACTCAACGGATACATGTCCTTTAGGGGTATATGTTGCAGCGCAGCCCGTGTTTGGGCGCGTTTTGCAGTATTTCATGCGCACATGGCCCCTTTGGCCCTGCAAGTCAACCGCAGCGCCCGCGCCTGCCCCCTTTTCCACAGCTTCCGCATGCGCTAAGGACACCGTACTAGACGAAGCCGGAGCCCCGTCATGGCCGATACAACCATCATTGAACGCTGCGAGGTAAAAGGTCTGCGCATGACCGGCCAGCGCCGCACTATCGCGCGCGTACTTGAGGCCAGCGCTGATCATCCTGACGTGGAAGAACTCTATGCACGCGCGTCTGCAGAGGATGCGGGCATTTCTATCGCGACGGTGTACCGCACGGTGAAGTTGTTCGAAGAAGCGGGCATTCTGGACAAGCTCGAGTTCGGCGACGGGCGTGCGCGCTATGAAGATGCAGAGCGTGATCACCACGATCACTTGATCGACATGAATTCAGGCGAAGTCATTGAATTCGTGGATCCAGAGATTGAAGAGCTGCAAGAACGCATAGCCGCCCGTCTCGGTTATACGTTGAAAGGGCACAAGCTCGAACTTTATGGCGTGCCTATAAAACCGAAAGCACAATAACGCGTGGAAAACACCCGCGCAGTTCTTTTGATGGTACTCTCTATGGCGACATTTGCCATGGGCGATGCCTTCGTCAAACTCTCCTCGGGTGCGATGTCCGTGTCTTTGGTGCTGATCTTCATGGCTCTGCCCGGCCTAATCATTTTCGCAACCCTTGCGCACAGATCCGCACAATCGCCTTTCGCGTATGAATTCTTCGCAAAGCCTGTTGTTTGGCGCAATATCGTGGAAGCCATCACAGCGATCTGCATGGTCAGCGCGCTCGCGCTCGCGCCTTTGTCATTGGTCATTTCGATCATTCAAGCAGTGCCTTTGTTCGTGACCCTTGGAGCCGCTTTGGTGCTGAAAGAAAAAGTGGGACCGCGTCGTTGGTTCGCGGTTACCGCAGGCTTTTTCGGAGTCTTGCTAATGCTGCGCCCCGACACGAGCGGCATTTCGTACGGCGCTTTGCTCGCGCTCGTCGCAGCCATCGGACTGTCCACCCGCGATTTGTTGACGCGCGCAATGCCTAAGACGGTCGGCACCTTGCAAATGGCCACATGGGGCACGGCAGCGCTCATCCCAGCAGGCCTCTTCTTACTACCAATCACCGGCCCGCACACCCTCCCAACGCTCAGCGGGTTTGGCTTGGTGCTTTGCGCATCATTGGTGAATGCAATAGGCTACTATTCGATCACGGCCGCGATGCGCATGGGTGATGTGTCCTTCGTCACCCCTTTTCGTTACACACGACTTGTCTTTGCTTTGATCATCGCAGCTCTGTTTTTCAAAGAGATGCCAGATGCTTTGACGCTACTGGGCGCTTTCATCGTTATAAGCTCTGGCCTGTTCGTCATGTGGCGCGAGCGAAAAATCGCTGTTAGCGGTAACAATTAGGACGCTAACAGGGTTCCACAGCCGCTAAGCACAGTGTAGAGAAGCGTCAATTCCATATTTTAAAGGACGCATCCGCTATGAGCGCTATCATCGACATCCACGCCCGCGAAATTCTTGACAGCCGGGGCAATCCCACGGTTGAGGTAGATGTGATACTGGAAGACGGCACAATGGGCCGCGCGGCAGTTCCTTCCGGCGCCTCCACGGGCGCACATGAAGCGGTTGAAAAGCGCGATGGCGACAAAGCACGTTACATGGGTAAGGGCGTGTTGGAGGCTGTGGCCGCTGTAAACGGTGAGATCGCTGAAGAGCTGTTGGGCATGGACGCCACAGAGCAGGAATTAATCGACGCGATGATGATCGAGCTGGACGGTACCCCCAACAAGGCCCGCCTTGGCGCGAATGCGATCCTCGGCGTGTCCCTCGCGGTTGCCAAAGCGGCAGCAGATTTCAGCACGATGCCGCTGTTTCGCTATGTTGGCGGCACCTCAGCGCGCACGCTTCCTGTGCCAATGATGAACATCATCAATGGCGGTGAACATGCTGATAATCCTATCGATATTCAAGAATTCATGATCATGCCCGTGAGCGCGAGCAACATTCGCGAAGCGGTGCGCATGGGCTCTGAAATCTTCCACACATTGAAGAAAGAACTGACTGCAGCCGGCCTCTCTACAGGGATTGGTGACGAAGGCGGGTTTGCACCCAACATTGGCTCGACCCGCGAAGCGCTGGATTTCATCATGAAATCTATTGCAAAAGCCGGATATAAGGCAGGCGAAGATGTCTACTTGGCGCTCGATTGTGCAGCGACAGAATACTTTAAAGACGGCAAATATGTCTACGCGGGAGAAGGAAAATCCCTAACATCCGCTGAAAACGCAGCCTACCTTGAAGCGCTTGTGAACGATTACCCCATCATTTCGATTGAAGACGGCATGGACGAGGACGATTGGGACGGTTGGAAAGCCCTGACAGACCTAATCGGGGATCGCGTCCAGCTTGTGGGTGATGACCTCTTCGTCACTAACCCTGAGCGTTTAGCACTTGGGATCGAGCGCGGTAGCGCCAATTCCATGCTGGTAAAAGTAAATCAAATCGGTACATTGTCAGAAACTCTTAAAGCGGTTGATATGGCACACCGCGCGCGTTTCACCAACGTGATGAGCCACCGCTCCGGCGAAACCGAAGACGCGACCATCGCCGATCTCGCAGTTGCGACGAACTGTGGTCAGATCAAAACCGGCTCCCTCGCGCGCTCTGACAGATTGGCGAAATACAACCAGCTGATCCGCATTGAAGAAATGCTCGGTGAAACAGCGCGCTATGCAGGGCGTTCGGTCCTCAAGTGATGGACGCCGATGCGATTATAAAGCACCTTGATCTCCAGCCGCATCCAGAGGGCGGCTGGTATCGACAAACCCATATCGACGATGCAAAACCGCGCGCGCATGGGACTTGCATCTACTTTCTGCTCAAAGCCGGCGAAAGCAGTCATTGGCACAAAGTCGACGCAACCGAAATTTGGCACTATTATGCGGGTGCACCTTTGATCTTGAGCCTGTCAAAAACTGACGCAGGACCTGCATCTGAACACCTACTCACACCTGATTTGACTGAAGGGGCACCGCAGCTGATTGTGCCTATTCATCATTGGCAAAAGGCAAAAACAACTGGGGCGTTTACGTTGGTTGGCTGCACCGTGTCCCCAGGTTTTTCCTTTGACGGCTTCACCCTCGCCACGCCAGAGTTCGACATACCAAATGAATGATATTCCCTTCTTAACCCCGCTGAACCCAGAGCAACAGCAACAGGCAGGCTTGCCAAAAATTTGGCCGCTCGCCATGGCGGATCGCGTGCGTTTCAACGAAATCGACATGCTCGGACATGTGAACAATGCCGCCTACCTCACGTGGTTCGAAAAGCTTAGAACAATCTACGTTCAGGAATGCGGCCTAACGACATATGACCAAAAGAACGATCCACGGATCGTTATTCGGTCTGGTGAAATTCACTGGAAAAAGGAAATGCGGCGCAATGAGGCCTACATTGTTACCGCGCGTGCAACGGCCTATCGCACCACCAGCTTTACAATCGCGTCAGAAATCTGGGCTGGTGATCTGCGCGCGACTTTCTCCTGCGTATGTGTCACGCTTGAGCCGGACGGCTCTGCACGCCGTCCCCTCGCCCAAACCTTCATAGACCACATTAGCACAATCGACGGTGCCCTACCCGCTTCCTCTTTCTAAAAATACCCCCACCTGAGGGCCTCGGCCTGTTTCAAACAGAGCGGGTCTGGAGATATTTCACCAAAGCTCGGGTCGATCCATCTTTGTCATCCGCAGCTTCGCGCCCCTCGACGATCGGTTGCAGCGCCGTGGCCAGTTCTTTGCCCAACTCAACACCCCATTGATCGTAAGAGTTGATTCCCAAAATCACACCCTCAACGAAAACACGGTGCTCATAAAGCGCGATGATCTGGCCGAGAACCTCAGGGGTGAGCTTAGGATACAGCAATGTCGTTGACGGACGATTTCCTGGAAAGACACGATGACGCGCTTGGCGTTCCAGCTCATCACCAACCAAGCCTTTAGCCGCCATCAAATCCCGCGCCACGTTTATCGATCGACCTGTCATCAGCGCTTCAGATTGCGCGAGGCAGTTCGCGCTAAGCAGTTGGTGTTGATGAACCAAATCTGCCTCATGCCCTTCTGCGGCCAGCAAAAATTCGCAAGGTACCACACGCGATCCTTGATGGATCAGTTGATAGAAGGCGTGCTGCCCGTTTGTGCCAGGCTCGCCCCAGACAACAGGACCTGTGTGCACTGCAACGTCAGAGCCATCCATTTGCACAGATTTCCCATTACTTTCCATCTCAAGCTGCTGCAAATAAGCAGGCAAACGCATCAGTCGTTGATCGTATGGTAGGACCGCACGGGTGGCGTGCCCACAAATCTGGTTGTGCCAGATCCCAACCAGCGCGAGCATGACAGGCAGGTTGTCCATAAAGTCCGCATATTGGAAATGGCGATCCATCGCCTCTGCACCACGTAAAAAGGCACGGAATGCATCGTTTCCAACGGCAATCATAATGCCAAGCCCGATCGGACCCCAAAGCGAATAACGCCCGCCGACCCAATCCTCAAATCCGAAAACACGGCTTGCAGGAATGCCGAACGCTGCAGTTTTATCTTCTGCCGTGCTCAGCGCTGCGAACTGGCTTGCAGGATCTGTAACCGTCTCAGACATCCACGCCATGGCCGTGCGGGCGTTGGTCATGGTTTCAATTGTAGTGAAGGTTTTTGAGGCCACAACAACCAGCGTTGTCGTCGCAACCAAACCGCGCAGTGTATCCGCAATATGCGCGCCATCTACGTTCGAAACGTAATGCACATTCGGCCCGTCCTGATAAGGCGCAAGCGCTAGTGTCGCCATTGCAGGCCCCAGATCAGAACCGCCGATACCAATGTTCACGACATCGGTAATCGCGCCACCCTGCCCTTTGAAGACGCCCCTTCGAATATCTTCCGAAAATTGCGCCATACGATCCAACGTCTTATGGATCTCTGGCATCACATCCGCTCCGTCCACAACAACAGGATCCCCGCCGAGGTTGCGCAAAGCCGTATGAAGGACCGCGCGGCCTTCGGTTTCGTTGATTTTCTCACCCGCAAACATCGCATTGCGCTTGGCGGTCACGCCTGCTGCGTTCGCTAAGTCAATTAGCGCTGCACGTGCTTTTTCAGTGATGCTGGTTTTTGAGTAATCAAACAGCATATCCAGCGCGTCGACGGAAAAGTCGCCTGCACGGTTTGCATCGTTTTCGAAGAGATCAATAATCTTGGCACTGCTGTCCAGCGCCTTCACATTTTTCCACATCGCTATTGTCCTTTAAGGTGCCCAGTGCACATCTGCGCCCGTCAGCACCGATTTAATCGGGGCATCATGCGTACTAAGATGTTGTGCATTTTCAAATGCGTCGCGTTTTTCTTGGCCAATGATCACAACGTGCTTTCGCAAAGCGCCATCCAGAACACGCGCGCTTAGCGTAACACGTGGTTCGGGCGCGTTCGGCGCGCGCATTGGCACCAAAATTGGCGCGCGCGGGTCAAGGGCTTCGTCGAGTTTATCAGCGCCCGGGAACAGCGATGCAGTGTGCATATCTGCCCCCATGCCCAGCAAAAGGACCGCAATCGGCAATTCCGGTGCAATCATCGCTTCCAATTCTGGCAATTTTTCCTCCGGCGTGTCAGCGCTCGCGTAAAGCGGTAGATGACGAGCAGCGGCGGCACGATTGACCAACAAGCGTTCGCGAATGAGTTTAGTGTTTGAGCGATCACTGTCGGTTGGAACCCAACGTTCATCCGTCAACATCACATCAACGCGGTCCCACGGCAAATCCGCAGCGCACAAATCATCAAACAAAGGGCCCGGTGTTGTGCCTCCAGGGACTGCCAAACAAGCGCGGTCCTCATGATGAAGCGCTGCGTTCAGGTCCCCAGCGATTTTGTTGGCTAGATCAATCATCATCATGTCTGAATCGGGGTATTCGATAAAATTCATCGTTTGATCTCTCTCCAAATGCGCCCATCGCGCGCAATCATAGCCATAGCATCGGTCGGACCTTCGCTACCGCTATCGTAAGTTTTAGGTACTTCACCGCGCTCTTGCCAGCCCTCTATGATAGGATCAGTCCAGGCCCATGCCGCTTCAACCTCATCGCCACGCATGAACAGCGTCTGATTGCCACGGATCACATCCATGATCAGTCGCTCATAAGCATCAGGTGCATCAATTGCGTTGTCGCCAAGCGCGTCGGCGAAAGCCATATCAAGCGGGACATCCACAAGACGCATGCCCCCCGGCCCTGGTTCTTTAATTGTAACATCAAGCGTCATGCCTTCATTAGGCTGCAAGCGAATGCGAAGCTCGTTATTGTGACGGCCCGCGTCAGCACCAAAAATCGAATGGGGCGCATCTTTAAAGACAACGGTGATTTCAGAGGTACGCGCCTTTAGACGCTTGCCCGTACGCAGATAAAACGGTGTGCCCGCCCATCGCCAATTACTGATCGCCATTTTCATCGCGATGAAACTTTCGGTTTTGCTACTGGAATCCTCTACATGGGTTCTGAAGTCATCGTCGTCCTCGGAGGGGCCGTATTGTCCGCGCACAATATGATGCGGAAGCACGGGTTCAAGCGCACGAATGACCTTCAGCTTCTCGTCGCGCACGGCATCGGGTTCAAATTTTGCAGGCGGTTCCATCGCGATGAGGCACAGCAATTGCATCAAGTGGTTTTGCACCATATCGCGCATTGCGCCGGAGCGGTCGTAGTATTCACCGCGCCCGCCAACACCCACAGTTTCAGCTACAGTTATCTGGATATGATCAATGTATTGGCTGTTCCAAAGCGGTTCAAACAACATATTGCCGAACCGCACAGCCATCAGGTTTTGCACAGTTTCTTTGCCAAGATAGTGATCGATCCGGTAAATCTGCGTTTCGTCAAAATGCTTGGCCAAGGACGCATTAAGGGCTTTCGCTGTTGCAAGATCGCGGCCAAATGGCTTTTCTACGACGATACGGCTGTCATCATCTGCCATCGCAAAGCGCTTCAAGCGTTCTGCAAGATCACCAAATAGGCTTGGCCCAACTGAGAAATAGAAAGCATTCACCAGATTTTTGCGAATTTTTCCAGCTAGCTCTGTCCAACCAGTGTCACCACGCGCGTCCACAGCGACGTAATCGAGCCGTGTAAGAAACTCAGCGAGGACACTCTCGTCAATCGCGTCGCTTGATCCGAATTCGTGAATAGCAGACGCCACGATCTTGCGAAATTCTTCGGCTGTATGCACGCCACGTGCCGCGCCGATAATTTTACTCTCAGACGACATTTGACCAGAACAAAACCGACGAAAAAGTCCCGGCAAAATCTTGCGGCGGGCGAGATCGCCAGTTCCGCCGAAGATGACAAGATCAAAAGGATCTACAGGAATGACACGAGAAACCATGCAAGGCGCTCCTAATATTGACACAACGCAACAACACAAGTTGTTAGCGCTAACGTAAAACTTTGCGCTTCATTAGCGCGCGGCGAAATGAATGTCTAACACTGCTTTTTGACATCACAATGGTGTCAGTGTTTCTTTGAGCGCTTTTATGTCCTAAACGCGCAGGGTAAACGCAGGCAAATCGCTTTATTGAGGACGATCCATGAAAGATATCGAAACTCCGCTTCTTTCGGCTGAAAAATTCAATGATCCCCTCATTACAGCCAAGGGTGAGCAACGGGCAAGCGTTGCATTGAGCGATCCACAAACGCTTTGGTTCAACACAGGCACTCTGTGCAATATCGAATGCGAGAATTGCTATATTCTGAGTTCCCCAAAAAATGACGCGTTGGTCTACATTACCGCCGACGAAGTGCGCGACTATCTGGATCAGCTGGAAATCCGCAATTGGGGCGTGCGGGAGATTGCCTTTACCGGTGGTGAGCCATTTATGAACCCCGAGATAATTGAGATCACCCGCGCCTCTCTCGAGCGCGGATATGATGTGTTGATCCTGACCAATGCGATGCGCCCAATGATGCGTAAATCTATGCGCGCAGGGCTGTTAGATCTGAATGGGGCTTACCCAGGTAAATTAACGATGCGTATTTCTGTAGATCACTGGGATAGCGTCAACCACGACAAAGAACGCGGCGCTGGAACGTTTGAAAAAACGATTGAAGGCATGGCTTGGCTAGAAGAGAACGGCTTTGCCATGGCTGTTGCGGGACGTACGGTCTGGGGCGAAAGCGACGCCACATCGCGCCAAGGCTACGCCACGCTGTTTGCGGAACATGGTTTTGACATCGACGCCCGCAATCCCGCTCAGACAGTTTTATTCCCTGAGATGGATGAAACCGTCGATGTTCCTGAGATTACAAGCGCTTGCTGGGGCATTCTAGACAAATCTCCTGACGCAATGATGTGCGCATCCTCGCGTATGGTCGTAAAACGCAAAGGTGCGGATAAGCCTGCGGTTCTAGCTTGCACCTTGTTGCCGTATGCGCCTGAGTTTGAACTTGGCAACAGCTTGGAAGAGGCCGAAGGGTCTGTGCAGTTAAACCATCCCCATTGCGCAAAATTCTGTGTCTTAGGTGGGGCGAGCTGTTCGGCGTAAGTGCTTTTTGGACCTGCCGCAATGAGAGGCCAGCCCCTCACACTCCACGGGGTTTCCACAGAGATAGGACGCATGCAGGGTTAGTCTGTGCCTGACGGTTTGCTGAGGATGCCACCGCCGACATGTGCGCTAACACCTGTGGTGCTTGGACCACTTGTTGGAAGGCCGCGCGCTACCCTGACTGCGAGATAGGCAAACGCCTGCGCCTCAAGCATATCACCATCCAAACCAACGTCTTCTACGGGATCTACAGGGCAGTCTAGCGCTTCGCGCAACATATGCATCATCACCGGATTGTGGCGACCACCGCCGCAGACAAGCACACGCGCCGGAAGGCTTGGGCAATGCTCCATCGCTTGCATCACGGCTGCGGCGCTCATCGCGGTCATGGTTGCTGCCGCATCTGCGTCAGAGAGTTCGCGTACCAGTTCCAGCATGATAGAAAAATCGTTCCGATCCAGTGATTTCGGAGGAATGCGCCCGAAATATGTCTCAGACAGGAAGAGTTCCAGCGCGCCTGTCTCCACCTGCCCTTTCTTAGCCAACGCACCATCTTTGTCGTAGCTCAATCCGCGCCGCACTTGCATCAAATCATTGATCGGCGCGTTCGCAGGCCCTGTATCAAAGGCGAGCAATGAGCCCGCGTCCTCAGCTTTGGATTTGCTCGGATCGATCCATGTGATATTGCCCACGCCACCCAAGTTCAGAAACGCAATCGGCGTATCCGCTTTGATCGATTTGGCGCAAGCGAAGTGAAAGAACGGTGCAAGCGGCGCGCCTTCGCCGCCCAATTGCACATCATTCGTGCGAAAGTCCCAGACCACAGGCGCGCCAACCTGTTGCGCCAAAGCGGCCCCATCGCCAAGTTGATGCGTCCCCCGCCCACGCGGTTCATGCGCGAGGGTTTGGCCATGGAATCCAATCAAGTCTGGAGCGAACCCGCTCAGTACCTCTATATGTGCATCTTGCACGACCGCCAAAGCTTGTTCCAATCCGTTGCCCGGCCAACGGCCCAACACACCGCGCAGCACTGCGCGTTCTTCGTTTGAATAGCTGCGATATGTGCTTGACCCAAAGGCATCGATGGTCTCGCCGTCGGTCACCACTTCCGCCGCATCCACCCCGTCCAGTGACGTGCCCGACATCAATCCAATCGCTTTCACCATTCCCGTGCCCTTCATAGGCTTTTCCTTTACGCATCTGCCCTGTATGAGCTTTGACCAGAGCTATACGTGGACGCAAGTTATGACCTACCATCCTAAATCCGATTTCATTGCAGTGATGATGGAGCGTGGCTTTTTGGCCGATTGCACCGATTATCAAGGTCTAGACGAGGTGGCGCTAAAGGGCGGCATGCCTGCCTACATCGGCTTTGATGCAACGGCTGAGTCCTTGCATGTAGGTTCGCTCATCCAGATTATGATGTTGCGCTGGTTGCAAAAGACAGGTGGCAAGCCGATCACTTTGATGGGTGGCGGCACAACCAAAGTTGGCGATCCCAGTTTTCGCGCAGATGAGCGTCCTTTGCTCACGCCTGAAAAAATCGATGATAACATCGCTGGTATTAAGAAAGTTTTCAGCGCGTATTTGACATACGGCGATGGCCCATCTGATGCGTTGATGATCAATAATGCAGAATGGCTTGATGGGCTGAACTACCTCGATTTCCTACGCGATATTGGCAAGCATTTTTCGGTCAACCGCATGTTGGCGTTTGAGAGCGTTAAATCACGACTGGATCGCGAGCAGAGCCTGAGCTTTCTTGAGTTCAACTACATGATCTTGCAGGCCTATGACTTCCTTGAGTTGAACCGCCGCTATGGCTGCGTGTTGCAGATGGGAGGCTCGGATCAGTGGGGCAATATCGTCAATGGTATTGACCTGACGCGCCGCGTTTTGGACAATCAGATCTTCGGATTGACCTCGCCATTGCTGACCACATCGGACGGCAAAAAGATGGGCAAGAGCGCGGATGGCGCTGTTTGGCTAAACCCTGACATGCGCAGCCCGTACGAGTTTTGGCAATTTTGGCGTAACACGACCGATGCCGACGTAGGCCGTTTTCTCAAACTCTACACTGAAATGCCTGTAGAGGAATGCGAACGACTTGGCGCGTTAGCAGGCTCCGAGATCAATGAGGCGAAGGTCATCCTCGCCAATGAGATCACCAAGCTTTGCCACGGTGCGGAGGCTGCAGGCACCGCCGAAGCGACAGCGCGCGAAGTGTTCGAAAAGGGCGGCGTTGGCGATGATTTACCCACGCTCGAGCTTACACGTGAAGAGTTGGGCGATGGCCTCTCCATCGTACAAGCCATCGTGCGCGCCGGTCTTGCGAAGTCTGGCAAGGACGCCAAACGTCTAATATCCGAGAATGGTGCAAAGATCGATGATGCGCCCCTAAACGATGCGGGCCTCATGCTCGACGCGGCCGCTTTGGCGTCACCTATTAAGCTAAGCGCAGGCAAGAAACGCCATGCGCTTATTGTACTAAAAGGGTAAACAATGCTGCGCCTCACAACAGCCCTTTTGCTCGTCACTAGCCCGCTCGCTGCGCAAGAATTTTATAGCAGCGCACAACTGTCTTTCGGGCAAAGTCAAACGGCAGGTGCCCCCGTCGCCATCCAAAGCGCAACAGGAACTTTGCTGACGGGACGCACCGATCTTAGCTTTGGCCGCCTTGCGCACAGTGGTCTCTACATCCAAGCGGATCTTGGGCTTGCGGCGACGAACAACGCCAATGTGGCCCCCAATACGGCAAACACCTCAAACAGCCTGATGCTACGCATGGGGCGCTCTGCTGATCACTTTAGCTACGGTGTCTTTGTGGGCGCGCTGCAATCGGACCACGACAATGACGTGAGCGATGATGCGATGCGTCTGCTCGCGGGTATTGAAGGCTCGTACATGCTAAATGATCGTTGGTCGTTCAATGGACATCTTGGATATATGACAGGCACCAGTGGAACAGACAGCGTCGCAACAGCCACAAACGGAATTGCGACGGGCGTTGGCATCACTTTTGCAGCCACTGATCGCCTGAGCTTTGGCACCTCTATCGGCTACCTCAACGCGAAAATGGACGCTCCGAGCACTGTGGTTGAGCTGTGGACGCTGGAAGCGCGCGTTGATTATGACATCCAAGTGATGCCCGGTCTGTCGCTCTTCGCCGCTGCGCAATATGGCGAGAGCCACCAGAAAGAGATCGTCGGCCCCGATGACATCACTGACACCACCTCAATCATGGCGGGGATCACCTATCGCTTCGGTGGTAAACGTCCCAGAACCGCCGACCTCACCTATATGGAGCCATTCCTTGCCAACACAGGCGGCATTCTCGAATAGGCTTTAATTTCCAAATAAACTGCGGGGGAGTCTCAGCTTGTTGAGACGGGGGCTGATCCCCTACTCACCCAACATCCAAATGCCATCTGGCCAAAAAGCGTGAAACGCAAAGGCAAACATCACATCATGTGGTAAGTCACCCCCCTGCGCATCCTTAACGCGTACACCGCCCACATCACGGCTTTTCGCAATACTGCGGCCATCCAAAGCCGAAGCTTGACCTGCTTTCCAAATCAAGCTCACACCGTTTTCCGTCACAGTGCCAAGCTTGGACAAACGCGTCAAAGGCCAGGCGCGATCTCCAACACGCACAACACGTTCAAGCGCGGGAATGCCATGCGGTGGGTTCTCACCACTATATAGAAAAGGCTTTGTTGAACTGTCATAACTCACATATGGATTGCGGCCGTATTGGCGCGCAAAATCCGGCTCTTCCATCACCAAGCCCTCTGGGTTGCGCGCAACGAACTCGTCCCAGCTTTCCATCCACGTGGGCAATTGGACCAGTTCAGTTCCCAGCAAATCACCAACAATCGCCTCGCCAATCGCTTGCTGCCACCAAGTTTCAGTTTCGCGATCATACATTAACATATCTGAATTGCGCAGCTTGCCAGACACACCAAACGTCAGCGTGCCTTGCTTTACGCGCCGATCAAAAGTGATACCGGAATTACACAACGGACAGAAAGTTACCGCAACAGGCACGCCACCGACCACATCATTGGCGATCTCATGCCATGTCAGATATCGTACAGGGTAGGCACGCGCATCACCGTTGATCTCAACGGTGATCACAGGTTCTGTCCCACCGATGCGCGTCTCTGTGATGGCTTTGCGAAACTTGGGATTGCTCAGCGCAGGGATGCCATCCTTGGGCGGACCGCCAGACATGATCTCAACCCAGTTTTCAACTGTGGTTTTTTCAAAATCGGTTTTCGGCCATTCATGTTGCCAAAACTCAGGGCTGGCCGACGCCGTCCCCATCACCAGCGACAGACCCAAGGCCAAAGCGATCCGTTTCAACATAAAAGCACCCTTCAGAGGTTTCCTCCAAAGGGTGCTTCAAAAAGCTTTGTTCGTATAGACCCACACACGCAATTGTGCGTTCGGCTTTACTCGGTGACGGTCACAGTCTTCATCATATCAGGCGTGCCCACGACGGCGCCGTTGCCACCTTTGCCCAGCTTGATTTGATCAACCACATCCATGCCAGCTGTCACGCGGCCAACAACCGTGTACTGACCGTTCAGAAAATCGCCATCATCGAACATAATGAAAAACTGGCTGTTCGCTGAATTCGGGTTCTGGCTTCGCGCCATGCCGACGATACCGCGTTTGAACGGCTCAGACGAAAACTCTGCCTGAATGTCAGGCATATCAGAGCCGCCCATGCCAGCACGGGACGTATTGCCACTGGATTGACCAAACTGAACATCGCCCGTTTGCGCCATGAAGCCATCAATCACACGATGAAAAACAACGCCATTGTACGCGCCGCTTTCTGCAATCGCAGTGATCTGCGCGACATGTTTCGGGGCCAAATCCTCAAGTAAGTCGATGGTGATTGTACCATTGGCACCTTCACCAGCGACTTCGACCTGAAGGCCCGTCGCAAGCGCAGGGCTTGCGAACAGGCACAGGGCAAACGCGAGCTTACGCATCTGCAGCAACTTTCATGGACACCATGCGATCCGGCTCCACAGGTGGCTCGCCACGTGTGATTGCATCAACCAAATCCATGCCCGACGTCACACGGCCATAAACCGTGTACTGACCGTTGAGAAAGTTGTTGTCGGAAAAGTTGATGAAGAACTGGCTGTTTGCGGAATCAGGGTTCTGGCTGCGCGCCGCACCGATTGTACCACGATCATGGGGCAGCTTGGAGAACTCAGCTGGCAAATCAGGCATGTCAGAGCCGCCCGTGCCAGCCATGCGGATGTTGAAATCCTTTTCCATGTTGCCATTCGCAACGTCACCGGTTTGCGCCATGAAACCCTCAATCACACGGTGGAACGCCACGTTGTCGTATGCGCCTGAGCGTGCAAGCTCTTTCATACGTTCACAGTGCTTCGGTGCCACATCAGGCAGCAATTCAATTGTGACCGTGCCGTCTTTGAGTTCCAACAGGATTGTGTTTTCGAGATCTTTTGTATCGGCCATTCGGGCGCTCCTTTGATATCTGTTGGCGCAGTATCTAAGGCCCATTGCCGCAATGGACAAGGCAAGCATTGACGATAACCGCTTTGAGCGGCAAAGACAGACCAAACCTGGCAGGAGAAATATAATGAGCTGGACAACTTTGGATCAAATGGACCTTGCAGGAAAGCGCGTGCTGACGCGCGTGGATATCAACGTTCCGATGGAAAACGGTGTGGTCACAGATGCCACGCGGATCGAACGGATTGTTCCGACTGTGCGCGATATCCTAGCCGCTGGCGGCCTGCCAATCCTGCTTGCACACTTCGGGCGCCCAAAAGGTCAGCGCGTGCCAGAGATGAGCTTGCAGCCCCTGGTACCAGCCTTGGAAACCGCATTCGGGTGTGATGTCATGTTCTCTGCCGATTGTATTGGCGCGGGCGCAAATGCTGCCGCCTGCGCATTGCAAGCAGGTCAGGTTCTTGTGCTGGAAAACACACGCTATCACGCTGAGGAACCTGCGAACGATCCCACCTTCGCGGCTGAAATCGCCAAACTTGGTGATATCTATTGCAACGACGCCTTCTCCGCCGCCCACCGCGCGCATGCAAGCACGGAAGGTCTCGCGCATCTACTGCCGTCCTGCGCGGGTCGCTTGATGCAAGCGGAACTGAGTGCCTTGGAGGGTGCATTAAGCGCGCCGAAGCGTCCTGTGGTTGCGGTGGTTGGCGGTGCGAAAGTGTCGAGCAAATTGGAACTGCTAGGCAATCTCGTGGAAAAGGTCGATCATCTGGTGATTGGCGGCGGCATGGCGAACACCTTCTTAGCGGCACAAGGGATTGATGTAGGTAAGTCGCTGGCAGAGCATGATATGACCAACACCGCGCTTGAGATCCTCGGCAAAGCCAAAAGCGCAAGATGCGAAATTGTGCTTCCCTCTGACATCGTTGTCGCGCGGGAATTCAAAGCAGGCGCAGATAGCGAGACCCTACCCGTGAACGCCTGCCCCTCAGATGCGATGATCCTCGATGCTGGGCCCAAAACCGTCGCGCGGATTTCGACGATCCTGGATGGTGCCAAAACGCTTATCTGGAACGGCCCGCTTGGCGCGTTTGAGATAGACCCTTTCGATATGGCCACCAACGCTGCTGCTACTTACGCCGCGGATCTCTCTAAGCAAGGCAAGCTAATCTCCGTTGCAGGCGGCGGCGACACCGTCGCGGCCCTGAACCAAGCGGGTGCGGCAGAGAAATTTACCTATATCTCTACTGCAGGAGGTGCATTCTTAGAGTGGATGGAGGGCAAAACATTGCCCGGTGTCGCCGCCCTCAGCAGCTAAGCACGGGGACGGTCAGGTATCCCAACCCTTGCCGAAATACGAATTTCGAGTAACCTGAGAGTGATTTTATCAGCCTCGGGATTATTACGATGTCCGTTAAACGCACTATTTTATACACGGGTGCGCTAACTTGCGCCCTTGCAATGCCGCTTCATGCTCAAGAGCAAGCAGCTGAAAACCCTGTCACGCTTTGGGACAACTTCTCACTCGACAATATTTTGACGATGGTCGTGCAAAGCTTTATTCCGACCCTACGTGTATTGGCAGATGTGCGCTATGAACAGATCGATGTAGACGTTGTGCGCAACCGTATCGCGCTTGTTGGCGTCGATGTGCGCCCGTTTTTGCCCTATGTCGAGGGGGACGCTTGTGCAATTACAGCCGACGGGCTGGTCATGAGCGGGCAGCCTCTTGATCGCCAGCAAGGCTATATCATCAACATTGCACTTGAAGGCACAGTGCTTGATTTTGATTGTCTGCCAAGCGACGCGCGCCCCGTGGTTGGCATGATGGGCGTCGATGATATCCGCCTTGATCGCATGACTGTTAACGTGAACTACGATTTTGCCTCTGGCGGGGCGATGATCAATTTTGGCGCAGATCTGGACAAGCTTGCAGCGCTCAGCGGCTCCGTCGATCTTGATTACATCAGTTACCGCATGGATCTCGACACCGAAGAGGTCAGCCCAGCCGTCTATGTGAACCACGCACAGCTTACGTTGGAAAATCGCGGACTTTATGAAGCAGGATCTCGCATGGCCTCTCCCGGCATGCTTGATCCGGCCGCTTTGGAGCAACTGATCCCCGGAGCGTTGAGCGAGATGTTTGGCGAGATGAATGGTTTTGATGCGCGCGAGCTTAGTAGAGAGCAAGAAGCGTTCATTAATCAAGCCGTCGTTACCGCCACGGCCTTTGTCGCAAACCCCGGTCAGATAACCCTTGAAACCGACGCACCAAATACGCCTGTGCGTTTGGGGGAAAGCGACCTGGAAGATCCCAAGGGGATATTCTCCAAGCTCGGGCCGACAATTGGCACAGTTCCCATGGCAATCTCTCGCGGGATTCCCGCCGCTGAACTAAAGCAAGCAATCGACGGACTTTTGCCGGCAGCGCGCAATCTGGACGTCGGTCGCGCTTTGCTGAGCGGAGTGGGCGCGCCACGCAACACCACTTTAGGTCTACGTCTGCTTGATCCGCTCGCAAAAGAGGGCAACGCTGAAGCAACATCCCTGATGGCAGAAGCGATGCAGTACAGCAACGCTGCAACCGCTTATCGATTGGCCCTGCATGCAAGCGCAAATGGCCAAACCGGCAGTCTGAGTTTGCTCAATGATCTTGAGGATGCGCTAAGTCTGAACCAATTGCTTGAGGTGCAAGATATCATGCTTGGCGGCGGCGGACCTGTTGCTGCTGATTTCGACTCTATCGGTGACATTAGGCGCGCAGCGCGTGGCCATCTTTTAGGAACCACGCGCATTCGATCCTACCGCGCAGCCTATTACTGGGCCTCTGTGGGAGCCGCAACGGGCGATGTTGCCTCTGCCGCGATCCGCGACGAGATTGATACGATTATGCGGTTGCGCGGTGCCACAAATGCTTGGACAGAGGTACAAACCAGCCTCGAAAACGGCGTGCTGCGCGATTGGGTTGGGCGTGATTTGCCTGCTAAGCTGCAAAAATAGGCCATCCGCGAAAAAGCTGCCCCCCTGTTAGCGCAACCCTGATTGCCTAAGAGCGGGGGCTCACCTACACCGCGTTTAACGCAAGCAAAACAAGGTGTTCAGATGACTAATCCACATATGGCTGACAAAATTCGCACAGGTAACGGCTTTATCGCGGCCTTGGATCAGTCAGGTGGATCGACACCGAAATCCTTGCGTCTGTATGGCGTTAAGGACAGCGACTACAACACCGACGCAGAAATGTTTGATTTGATCCACTGCATGCGCGCACGCATCGTGTCGTCCCCTGCGTTTACGGGGGAGCGTGTGATCGGCGCGATCTTGTTCGAGATGACGATGGAGCGCGAGATCGGTGGCAAACCTTCGGCCAAGGCGCTCTGGGAGGACAATGGCGTTGTGCCGTTCCTGAAGATCGACAAGGGCTTAGAGGATGTTGCCGACGGCGCGCAGGTCTTGAAACCGATGCCCGTGCTCGACGAATTACTTAAACGTGCCGTTTCCAATGGCGTGTTCGGTACGAAAGCGCGCTCTGTCATCAGCGCTGCAAACGTTGATGGCATCCGCGCCGTTGTCCAGCAGCAATTTAAAGTGGGTAATCAGGTTTTGGCCGCAGGGCTTGTCCCGATTATCGAGCCTGAAGTCACCATTGATATCGCAGACAAGGCCGAGGCAGAACAGATTTTGCTCAACGAGATCACGATTGCCCTTGATACCGTGCCAGAGGGCCAACAGATCATGCTCAAGCTCACATTGCCTGAAGTCGCAAACACATATGCAGCCCTCAATGATCATCCCAAAGTGATGAAAGTCGTGGCCCTCTCGGGTGGCTATGATCGCGCCGAAGCGACTAAGCGCCTGTCCCAGAACACAGGTATGATCGCCAGCTTTAGCCGCGCGTTGACCGAAGGGCTTTCGCACGAACAAAGCGATAATGAGTTCAACGCCACACTGGATGGCACGATAGCACAAATCCACGAGGCCTCGATCGCGGGATGAATTAGCCCATCTCAAGCTCTGCAATGCGGGCTGATAGATCGACGTCCACTATCTGTAACTGTCCCATTTGGCCACCGACGACTTAGCGGATCACATCCTCTGAATAATGCTTCGGGATGTATTTCGGACAGTTCCAGTCCAGCGCGATCACGTCGATACACAAAATGCGCTCTGGCGTGGGCTGATCCTGTGGCAATGCAGCGATCAAACCATCTTGCGCGCCGGAGTGTGAGAGCAACGTCGCGCGACCTTGGATTTTTAAGCAAGCTTGGTTCAGATAATCCATACAGAACAACGATACGCGCGCGTCTTTTTACAGATTGCCCATAGTGATAAACTGATAATTTTCACGGTAATCCTCACAGACCAGTTGGCTTGTTGTATGTGCGCGCAAAAATCCAACGGGACCACCGCGATGTTGCACATATGGCCAGCCATCTGGATTTGTTAAGGGGATGTAAAAGCTCTCACGCGCTTGGATTAAGGCGATGTCTTCGGAGCTTAAGCTGTCTTGCGTGCGCTGCGAGTACATCTTCTGTAATTACTCAATTGATCAATCCGCTTTTTATAACTCTTGAATCGCCTCGTGAAACATCAGTTCGCCTTAGTTTTCCATGGCTTTTCCTTTTTTAATTCAGCGTTTGGTGATCAGACAACCCGTCAAGCACAGCCTGCGCCGCGCGAAGACCGGGCGCATCGCCGCCATGCCCGAGCCGCCGCATCGTGACACGCATCGCTTCGTTTTGGTTCGCACCATCATTCATCACCTGCAGCAGGGCTTCGGCAATGCGTTCAGGCACGCAATCCGCGCCTATAAATTCGGGAACGGCGCGCGTGTCAGAGACGAGATTGACCAGCGTTACAGTATCTACTTTTAACATGCGTCCAATGATCTGGCGCGACAGCCAATTCATATCATAGGCGATCACCATAGGTGTACCGGCCGCTGCAAGTTCAAGCGAGACAGTGCCAGACGCCGCGAGCGCAACATCAGCTGCTTTGAACGCCGCACACTTTTGCGTCTTGTCTTCAGAGCAGATCACAAGCGGATTACAGGGCCAGTCTTTAACCGCCTCGCGCACCAGATATTCAACAGGCGAGGCGGCGGGGATAACGACACGCAGGTCTGGTGTCACTTTCAAAACTGGCTCAAGAACTTGCCCAAAGATCGGTGCGAGGCGCCCCACCTCCCCGCGTCTTGATCCGGGTAAAACCAGCGCAAGCGGTGCATCGCTAATACCGTGCTCAGCGCGAAACTCTTGCGCTTCGGTCTCACTGGCTTGCATATCCGTTACCACAGGATGCCCAACAAAATCGCAGCGCATGCCAGCGGCTTCCATATAGGGCGGCTCAAACGGGAACAGCGCGAGCACTTGATCGATATGGCGCGCCATCTTCGCAGCACGCCCTGCACGCCACGCCCAAACTGTTGGGGCCACGTAGTGCACGCAGCGAATATGGCTTTTTGCCTTCACAAGCTTAGCCACACGAAGCGAAAATTCCGGCAGATCAATGGTGATCAGTACATCCGGCTTATCCGCGATAATCGCATCAGCTGTTTCAGAAATACGGCGTTTGAGATGGCGGTACTGAGATAGGATTTCTGAAATTCCCATAATGGAAATTTCTTCCATTGGGAAACGACTTTGCAATCCTGCCTCGCCCATCCGCGCGCCACCGATCCCCTCAAATTTAACCTCAGGCACCAGCGTTTGAAGTCCCACCATCAAAGCCGCACCAAGCTTGTCGCCAGACGGTTCACCCGCGATAATAAAGACCCGCATCGCTCACGAATCCCGCGCAAAAACTGTGATGTTGGCCTGTTTAGCGAGACGAATGGTGTCATCGCACTCAAGTAACAGCACCGCACCAGAGGCGATAACCAGCGTCGACAATCCTGCTGTCTTCATAGCGGTGATCGTGTCGGGTCCAATCGTTGGCATATCAACGCGCAAGTCCTGACCACGTTTGGGTGCTTTGACGAAAACACCACCCATTTTGCGCAAGTGTAACGGAGTTGCCGCGACAAAATTCAAAAGCGCATCAGTACCTTGCAGCGTCTCAATCCCAAGGCAGAGACCATTCTCGACAACAACGCCCTGCCCCACGTCCATGGGGCTGAGGGTTTCAAGGATAGCAATTCCCTTCGCGACGTCGTTGCCGGTGATCTCGCTCAAAGCAGCGCCACAAAGAAAACCGGCATCAACGGTCAAAGTTGGATCAATCTCGTGGGCCCCACGCACGCGAAACCCTTGTTCTTCAAAGATTGCAATGACCAGACGCAACAGCGCATCATCCCCGCCCTGCATTGCCGCAATCAATCGCGGTGCGAGGCCTGTCATCACTGCGTCAAACGCGCTTGGATCAAGAGGGGGGCGCGACATGGCACCTGCCATCACGATTTCGCTCACGTTTTGCGCTTTTAGGGATGCGAACAAGGTGCCCATCTTCTCGAACGCATGCACTTCCGACGCGCGTTGAAGGTCATGGGCAACGCCTGCGAAGCTGACTAAAATCGCATCAGGTTGGGCATCCGCCAAACGCTGGGGAAGCGCACCATTGCCCGACAAGATCGCAAGACGGCTCATGCCTTAGCCGCCCGGCGTCAGGAAGGAGCGATCCGAAGCGCCTGTGACGAAATCCACAATATGGTGCACGTAATCGCTATCGGAATCCTCGCCCATACGCTTAACACGGTCTTGGAAGGTTCCCTCGCCTTGCGCCATCATCTGGAACGCGGCACGCAGGGCCATAATGTCACCGCGCTCAACACCGCGTCGTTTGAGACCGACAAGATTCAACCCATCAAGTTGACCACGCGGAGCCTGTACAAGGCCGTAAGGGATCACATCATTTGTCACCATTGTCACAGCGCCAACGATCGCGCCTTTGCCGATACGCACGAACTGATGAATGCCGGCTAGACCGCCGATGATAACGTCATCCTCAATGATGCAATGGCCCGCAACGGCCGCACTGTTCACCACAATCACGTTGTTGGCAATGATCACATCATGCGCCACATGGCATCCCGCCATCAACAAGCAATCATCTCCGATTTTCGTCAGACCGCCGCCACCGCCCGTGCCCGTGTTCACGGTCACATGCTCCCGAATGCGATTGCGCGATCCGATCTCAAGACGGGTGATTTCGCCACCAAACTTCTTGTCCTGCGGAATTTCTCCAATTACGGCAAAGGAAAAAATCGTGTTGTCCTCGCCTAAAGTGGTTTGGCCTTTCACGACAGCGTGGCTCATCAAAACACAATGCGCCCCCAGCTGCACATCCGCGCCGATGTAGGCGAATGGACCAATGATGCAGCCCTCGCCGATCTGCGCACCTTCTTCGATGACAGCACTCGCGTGGACGTCTGCGCTGGGGTGAATGCTCATGCAGGCAAATCCATCATTGCGGTAAACTCTGCCTCTGCGGCCATCTCACCCTCAACTGTGGCAACACCAGAAAACTTCCAGACCTTACCACCCGGTTTACCGCGCACGGTTGTGAGGTTCATCTTCAACACGTCACCGGGGCCAACTTTGCGGCGAAATTTGCATTTGTCGATAGCCATGAAATAGACCTTCATTTCTTTGTCTGCCATATCCAGCGCGGTGCCGACCATCACAGCCGCCGTTTGCGCCATGGCTTCAACAATCGTGACACCCGGCATGATAGGCAGTCCCGGAAAGTGGCCTTGGAAATGTGGTTCGTTCATTGTGACGTTTTTGATCCCGACCGCTGTTTGAGTGCCATCTATATCCTCGACTTTGTCGACCAACAGAAATGGATAACGATGTGGCAAGATGCGTTGGATCAGTTGAATGTCTGCGCTCAAAAGTTCGGTCATGAATGTCTCTCTTGGATCAAGTTGGTCCGCGTCTACATTTGTCCTAGCAAGTGCGCCAAAGCGGGGCAAGTCGCGGTGATCATTGATCTTGCGTTGCATCCTTTTCGGACGCAGGTGCAGGCGCCAACAATTCGTCAAGCGGCATGCCCTGCCCGAGTGCCGAATCTATCCGGCCAATCGCCTCTTGCGTTATGTCTGATGCATCAGCGCTGACGAAAACGGCCCGACGATCCAAGATCACGCTGGCACCTTTTTCGCGCATCAAGCCTTCAATTGCTGGTGCAATCGTGAACAAAAAGCGTCGCTCCGCTTGATCGGTCAGCTGCGAAAGGCCGCGTGCTTTGGTGTCCTGCTCAGACCGTGCTGTCGTGACTTTGATATCAAATGCATCAGCGAGCACCCGAAACTCTTCGGGATTAAGCGTTTTGCGCAGCTCTGTAAGCTCACTTTCCTCATCCGCCAGTTCTTGCTCGATCCGCCTGTTTTCAGCAGAGAGGCGTCGACCCCGCGCCGCAATTTCTGCTGATAGGTTTTGCCCGAATTGCGTTTCCGTGAACAGGCGTTCCCGCTCAATCGTGAGAACAGGAATATCAGGTAGTGAAAACGAACTGGCTTGCGCAAGTGATTTAGAAGGCAGCGCTATCAGGCTGAGGATCGCAAGACACAGCGCAAGGATCGGCGCACCCAAGACGGAACGCCAATCTTTGTGTTTAAAACTCTGTCGAAATGGAGAGGTCAAAGGTTTGCTCCCGATCGCCAGTTTCCTTGGACAGGGCTTTGGTAAAGTTAAAGCGCAACGGTCCAATCGGCGTTTTCCAGAAAATCGAAGCACCGATCACGCTGCGGGCGGCAAAGTCTTCGTTGATGACATTCGCATTGCTTTGATCCAGCGACCAGAGCGAGCCGATATCGTAGAAAACGCCACCTTTGATGCCGTATTCTTCTGGCAGACCAAGTGGGAATTCCGCTTCGAAACGTGCCACCGCAAACATATTTCCACCAAGGGTGTCATTGGTATTTCCGTTGACTTCACGTGGGCCGATTCCGCTGGGTTCAAACCCGCGCATCACTGAAGGGCCCATAAAGAAACGATCCGTCGCGCGACCAGAGCCGGTCGCATAGTTCAGCGCCCCGCCCTCCAGCGTCGCCCGAAGCGTAACTTCCTCGCTGAGCACCTTGGTCTGCGCAATCGCTTTTGCAGTGGTGCGAACGTATTGATTGTCGGAGCCGATCCCGCCGAAATCCTGACCAAACTCTAGCAAAACACCCGCATTTGGGTTCAACCCTGTGCGGCGTGTGTCAAAGCTGTAGGTGTATCCAACAGAATTCGAGAACTCGACGCCACGTGCGATTTCGGATGAAATCAACGCACCAGCCGCTGTACCACCGCCTACCATTTCGGACATATCAAGGGTGTAGCGCACCTGCATACGGCCATTATCTGACACAGGGAATTCAAACGAGGGACGGAACCGACCCAAGTTGGTGTCATAGACGGCGTTTTGATTGTCTGTTTCCACATAGGACGCAACGAAGCCGAAGCTCAGATCACGACCCAAAAACGCCGGCTCATAAAAGCTAAGCGAGTATTCGCGATTATCGACACCCGTCGTCACGCCAAGTTCCAAACGCTGGCCACGGCCAAGGAAGTTGCTTTCGCTGTATTTGATAACCGCGCCCGGGCCTGTCGTAGTAGAATACGTACCACCAAAGGTCAGCGAACCTGTCGACGTTTCTTCAACATCAACGTCAACAATCACTTGGTCAGGGCTGGATCCTTCACGCGCTTGCACATCGGCACCACTAAAGTAGCCAAGCGCACGAACACGCTCCGCGCTTTCGCGGATTTCACGCGGATTAAATGGATCACCTTCGACAATTTTGAACTGCTGACGCACGACGCGATCAAGCGTGGTCGCATTGCCCTCAATATCAATGCGTTCCACAAACACGCGCGGACCACGCACAAGCGCGAATTCAACATCAAGCGTCAGATCACGATCATTGCGTGTGATGCGAGGCTCAACGCGTACGAAATCGAGGCCAAGTTTAATCGCCAATCTCTCAAGGCGTGCAATCGAATTTTCCACCAAGGATGGTGAGTACACAATGCCAGAGCGTATTTTCAGCGCGGCTTGGAATTCCGCCTCATCGGCATCAGAGATCTCGGAGGTCGTTGTGATCGCCCCAAATTTGAACTGTTGGCCCTCTTGAACGTTGAACGTCACGAAATAGCCGTCGCGTTCACGCGCAAGTTCGGCATTCACAGATGTCGTGCGGAAATCAACATAGCCACGGCTCGCATAAAAATCGCTTAAGATCTGTTTGTCGAACTCGATCCGGTCTTCGGCGAATGTATCGCGTTTCACGAAAGCGCGCAGGAGGCCCGCTTGCTTGGTTTCCAGCACACGGCGCAGACGGCTATCTGAGTAAACTTGATTGCCCACGAACCCGAGGCGTTCAATCTCGGTCAGACCGCCTTCGAAAATTTCGAACACCAAATCAACGCGATTGTCAGAACGTCGAATTATGCGAGGACTGACCGTCGCAGTCAAACGCCCTTGTTGGGAATAGGCTTTGGCAATTTCAGAAGCATCACGCTCTGCCGTGGACGGATTGAACACACGGCGCGATTGGCTTTGCACGATTGTGGAAAGGTTCTCGTCCTTGAGACGACGGTTTCCTTCGAAATTGATCCGATTGATCGTTGGATATTCGGTGACCTTGATCACTAAGCGATTGCCGCGCGGCTCAAGATCGACACTTTCGAACAAACCGCTACCTTGCAGGCGCTGAAATGCTCCGTTCAGATCGGATCCAGAGACAGCAGTACCGCGACCGATTCCTGCATATTCAAGGATCGTAGACGGCTCAATGCGCTGATTGCCCTCAATCGCCACACTACTAAAGCGGTATTGCTGCGCTTCGGCAATGCTTGCAAGCGCAACGTAAGCCACTGAAAACCCTAAGGCAATCGATGCAACGCTTGATTTAAGTAGATTAGCTTTTAGCGCTCGTTCTTCGCAACGTTTTCCGCCGCTCGTTATTTTATTGGTCATTACACCGATCCAACAGACACCCCAGATACAATCTGAGTAGCCTCATTGGGGGGTGATGTCAAAAGCGGATAGGCTGTTTTCGCGGGAGCAGACCTAGACTTCCCTACAAGATGAAGGGGTTGGCAAAGCTCGCGGACGCGACATAGGCCGAAAGCGCCAAGCACAGGCCAAGCATCCCAAAGTAGACGATACGGTCCCAATTTAGCGTGATCAGGAAGCCTAAGCTACGTGTGCCGGATTGAATCAATTGCATGCCATTTACTCATCTCTTTGCGAACTTTGCGCGAGGGATTTAATCTATCAATTAGACGTTATCAAAAGAATGGGGCCAAAAGTGGGCAAAGCATAAGTCTGTTTGAAAGCTTTACGGGCAAAACAAATCGTTCCCGAGCGCAAAAACCATCAACGACAAAATCATGATCAAGCCTGCAGACATGAACACTCCCAGAACCCGCTCGCTTGGCTTTTTGCGAGCAACAGCTTCGTAGGCGAAAAACACCAAATGCCCACCGTCCAAAACCGGAACTGGGAACAGGTTCAACAGACCCACTGCCGTCGACAAAACCGCGATAAACCAGATGAAATTGGTCGCGCCTTGACTTGCCATCGCACCAGAAGTTTGCGCGATCCCAATCGGACCTGACAAGTTGCACGAACTGATCGCGCCGGTCACCATATGATACATGCCCGAGAGCGAGCCTTCGATGATACGTTTTGTCTGCATCACACCGTTGCTCAGTGCGGATGTCACACTAGTCGCTTGGGTTGCAGGTTCAAAGAAAAAGCCGCCCGCAACGCCGATACGCCACTGTGTGACAAAGGTATTGTCAGGCTGTGGTTCATCCACTCGCTTGGGCGACAGGGTCACCTGACGGGTCTCGCCGCTATTCCAAAGGTCCAACAGCAAAGGTGCGCCATTGCCGCTTTCGACAGCGTCCTTGAGCTGTGAAAAGGCAAATACAGGGCCACCATCAATCGCGGTAATGAAATCGCCAACCTTTAGGCCTGCTTTAAGCGCTGCAGATTGCGGCATCACATTAGTAACTAACGCTGGATACGGATAAGGGCCCATGACATCCAGCTCTGTGCCATCGCGCCCAACGGTGTAGCTGACCTGCGCTGCTTTGCTGATTTGCTGCTCTAGCGCATTGAACCCGGCCCCGTTTTCAAAACTTGGCACAGAAATACCATCAATCGCCAGCAGTTGATCTCCAACTTGAAGCTCTTGCACGGCTGGCATATCGCGCAATGCGCCAACAGCCAAAGGATCCGCCTCTTCGCCCTGCGCGAAGATAACGGCCGCAAACACAATAATTGAGAGCGCAAAATTGAAGATGGGTCCAGCCGCGACCGTCGCGGTACGCGCCCATAGCGGTGCACCGGGCATTGTGCGGCGACGCTCTTCAGCGCTCATCTCTCGCACAGCTTCGCCGTCGGGGGCGCTGGCCGCGTTTGCATCGCCAAGAAACTTGACGTAACCGCCAAATGGCAGAGCGGCGAACTGCCAAACCGTGCCACGTTTATCAACGCGGCTGAACAGGACGGGACCAAAGCCCAGCGAAAAGACTTCCGCATGGATCCCCGACCAACGTCCGACAATGTAGTGGCCATATTCGTGGATCGCGACAATCACCGAAAGTGCGAGCACAAAGGCCAAAAGCGTCCAGATCACACTACCAAATTGTGGCAAAAGCCCAAGAATATCCATGATGCGTGCGTCCTCGTGATGCTCTTCCGCCTGCTTGGTAGCGGGGCGTTGTTAAGGGTTTGCGATGATTTCATCGGCGGTGTTACGTGCCAGATGGTCCATCTCTAGCACGCTATCAAGGGTCATTTCGGCATTTGTGAGGCCGGATTGCGCAGAAAGACGGTGCAGTACCTCTTCCACGACCTCGGCCATCTGCAAAAAGCCAATTCTTTCGCTGATGAAATGATCCAACGCACGTTCCTTCGCAGCATTAAACACGGCACCTGCATGTCCACCCGTCGCCATGACCTCGCGCGCGAGACGCAAAGCAGGCCAGCGTTTCTCGTCCGGCGCGCGGAAAGTCAACTGCGACAAGGCCGCGAGATCTAGGCGTTCAACCGGCAAATGACGCCGCTCAGGCCAATGCAGCGCGAAGCCAATCGCGTGGCGCATATCGGGCGGACCCACATGCGCCATCAGCGCGCCATCTTTGAAGCCAACCAGCGCATGCACCATGGATTGCGGATGTACCAAAACTTCGATGATTTCGGGAGGGACTTCGAAAAACTCTCGTGTTTCAATGACTTCCAAAGCCTTATTGAACATCGACGCGCTATCGATCGTGATCCGCTGGCCCATGTCCCAATTCGGATGGGTTTGCGCCTGCGCAAGAGTTGCACCCGCGAGCTTATCCATCGGCCAATCGCGAAATGCACCACCAGAGGCGGTGATGATGATCCGCTCAACCGCAGTGACATCTTCGCCAATCAAGCCTTGAAACACCGCGGAATGCTCGCTGTCCACGGGGAGGATGTGGGCGTTGTGCTGTTTCGCAGTCGTCTTCACCAGAGCGCCTGCACAAACCATAGATTCTTTGTTCGCGAGCGCGAGTGCGGCCCCCTGTTTGAGCACCTCAAGCCCCGGTGCCAAACCCGCCGCGCCAACAATCGCGGACATCACCCAATCTGCGGGTCGCGCGGCGGCTTCAGTGACTGCACTGACGCCTGCCGCTGCCTCAACACCGCTACCAACCAAGGCTGTGCGCAATTCTTCAAGGCGCGCGAGGTCCGCTGTGACCGCCACCTTTGCACGCAACTCAATCGCGTCTTTGGCCAATTGCGCGATGTTTTGTGCGCCAGTGAGTGCGACAACCTCGTAGTCATCTGGCGCGCGTTTGACCAAATCAATCGTGTTTTGACCGATGGATCCCGTCGCCCCTAAAATGGAAATCTTGCGCATCGCCCTGCTCTACCCAGCCGCGTTCGGCGGGAAATTAAAAGCCAGCTCTACGAAGATGAGCAAAAGCCCAGCCCCAAGCATGCCGTCAAAGCGGTCCAACAGTCCGCCATGACCTGGGATCAGGTTGGAGCTGTCTTTCACACCCACATGCCGCTTGATGGCGCTTTCAGTGATATCACCAACCTGCGACGCGAACGCAGCAGCAACAGAGACGAGAACGACCAGTGTACCACCACCGTAAAGCTTAGCGAAAATCAGTCCGACAATCGCCGCCCCGATCCAGCCTGCGATTGTGCCAGACCATGTTTTCTTGGGGCTGACAGCGGGCCAGAATTTTGGTCCCCCAAGCATGCGGCCCGCAAAATAGCCAGCCACATCCGTGACAATTACCACAATAAGGAGCCAAGCCATCCAAGTGATGCCGAAATCATCGCGCAACGCGATAAGGCCAAAGCCTGCGATCAAAATCAAGGCCGTGTAGCTCATCAAAATACGGCGTCCGACGATAGGACGCTGCCCTGAGGAGAGCATCGAAAAACCAACAAAGCTGGGTGCGAGCAGCATGGGTAGAATGACCGTCGGATACGGCGCGTAGCTTGCGACGAAAAGAGCGGCACCACTGATCAACGCCAGCCACATGGATTTTTGGCTGTCTCTGCTGTGCAGCATGCGCACGAGTTCCCAGACCATCAATCCGCATGCAACTGACACCAGAAAATGGATCCAAAATCCACCCGCCCAAACCGCAATGGCGCCAATGACCAGCATCGCAATTGCGCTAAGCACGCGCGGTGCGAGATCGCCCCATTGCGTGCCGGCCGCGCTCATACCTTTACACCGCCAAACCTGCGGTCCCGATTGCCATACTTTGAGGTAAGCGCGCCAAATTCTTCCGCAGTAAAGTCCGGCCACAGCGTTTCGACAAACTCATATTCCGAATAGGCCGATTGCCACAGAAGAAAGTTAGAAATACGCGCTTCACCGCTTGTACGAATGACTAGATCAGGATCAGGTAAAACATATGTATCTAAGTACTTTGGCAGCGTTTCTTCATCTACAATTTCAGGGTCTAGCTTGCCGCTTGCCGCGTCCTGCGCCAAACGCTTGGTAGCGCGCGCAACTTCGTCGCGACCACCATAATTTAGCGCGATTGTGAGGTGCACCTTATCGTTCTTTTCGGTCATGCTTTCCAAGCTGTCCATCAGCTCGACAAGCTTGTCATTGAGACGCACACGATCCCCGATAAAGCGCACCCGTACCCCGGCGTCCGCCAGCGTGCGCGCTTCTTTGGTTATATAGCGTTGAAACAATTCCATCAGGCCGGACACTTCGACCTGAGTGCGCTTCCAGTTTTCCGTCGAAAAGGCAAAGATGGTGAGGTACTTCACCCCATTGGGAGGACAGGCTTCTACAATTTGACGAACACGACGTGCGCCTGCGTGATGGCCAAATAAGCGCGGGCGATTGCGCATTTGTGCCCAACGTCCGTTGCCATCCATGATGATCGCAACGTGACGCGGCCCAGACATCGGGTTGGCCTCTGCCGGAATGGAAATCTCGTTTTGCTGAGGGTTCAGCGCCGGTTTCATCACTTAAACCTGCATGATCTCTTCTTGCTTCACCTCAAGCGCTGCGTCCACTGCTTTGATCGCAGCATCTGTCAGCTCTTGCACTTCGGCTTCCCAAAACTTTTGATCGTCTTCGGACAAGCCATCGTTCTTGGCCTTCTTGATCTGATCCATACCGTCGCGGCGCACATTTCGCACAGAAACGCGGGCGCTCTCAGTATACTGCGCGGCAACTTTCGTCAGCTCACGGCGACGTTCCTCGTTCAGCTCAGGGATTGGCAGCATAATGATCGTACCGTTAAGCTGCGGGTTGATGCCTAAGCCGCTTTCACGAATGGCTTTTTCCACCTTTTGCACAAGACCCTTGTCCCAAACATTGATCGTCACCATTCGCGGCTCTGGCACGTTGACGGTTCCAACCTGATTGATCGGCGTCATGCTGCCATAGGCGTCAACCATCACCGGCTCTAACATGGAGCCGGACGCGCGACCGGTGCGCAAGCTGGCAAATTCAGTCTTTAAATTCGCCATTGCGCCATCCATACGGCGCTGCAAATCGTCGGTATCCAGCATAAAGTCGTCTGACATAGTGCTCTCTAAGCCTCGTAAATATCGTTCTATTCTTATTAAGTCAGCAAATGCGCGTTGTATAGCGCCCTTTACTGAAGCCTCGTCAGCCTTGGACTCGCGTATAGGTGCCTTCGCCCGCGAGAATGCCCTTAAACCCGCCCGGTTCATCAAGCGAGAACACGATGATCGGCAGGTTATTATCGCGCGCAAGGGCTATCGCGGAAGCATCCATCACTCCTAGATGCTTTTGCAAGACTTCATCAAAGCTGACTGTGTCATAGCGCTTCGCATCTGGGTGTTTCACAGGGTCCTTGTCATAGACGCCGTCCACTTTGGTGCCCTTAAAGATCGCTTCGCAAGCCATTTCGTTTGCGCGCAGGGTCGCGGCGGTATCAGTGGTGAAATAAGGGTTGCCTGTCCCAGCCGCGAAGATGCACACACGTTTCTTTTCAAGGTGACGCACGGCGCGGCGGCGAATGTAGGGTTCTGCCACTTCGTTCATCGTGATCGCGGAAATCACGCGCGTGTGGATGTTTTGCCCTTCCAGCGCGGACTGCATCGCGAGCGCGTTCATTACCGTCGCAAGCATGCCCATGTAATCCGCTGTCGTGCGTTCCATCCCTTGGGCAGAGCCTTGCAAGCCTCGGAAAATATTGCCGCCGCCGATCACCATACAGATCTCGACGCCCATATCGTGCACGGTCTTTACCTCACGCGCGATCCGCTCCACCGTGGGCGGATGCAATCCGAAACCTTGGTCCCCCATCAACGCCTCCCCGGAAATCTTTAGCATGACGCGGTTGAACGTCGTTCCGTCGGCGGTGGTGAGGTCAGTCATATTGTGCTCCGAAATATGATTGGTATGAGTGTCGTGCAAAATGCCCAAAAGCCGGGCAATGTTCAATCGCTCAAACGGCATAACACGATATTTAGCAGTTGTTTTAAAATCAAAAGAGTAATCCTTTGGCAAACATAGATATTTCCAATCTTGACCCGATGAAACCTGTGTTGATCGCAGGACCGACAGCGTCGGGTAAATCAGCGCTGGCGCTGGAAATTGCTGAAGCGCAGGGTGGTGTCATCGTCAATGCTGATGCCAGTCAGGTATTTGAAGGCTGGCGGGTCTTGACCGCGCGCCCCGACGCTGCGGATGAAAAACGCGCACCACATCATCTCTATGGACATGTTCCATTTACGCAGGCTTATTCCGCGGGCAAGTGGCTTCGCGATCTTACGCCCTTTCTGGATCAATCCAATGACCGCCCGATTATCGTTGGCGGTACAGGCCTATACTTTCTCGCGCTGACCGAAGGTCTCGCCGAAATTCCTGAAACACGCGACGAAATTCGTGCAGAGGCGAATGAAATGCGCATAGCAGGCAATCTAAAAGCGATGATTGCGGATCTTGATCGCGACACGTGCGCCAAAATAGATTTGCAAAACCCCATGCGCGTTCAGCGTGCGTGGGAAGTGCAGCTCGGTACGGGGCGCGGCTTGGCGCAATGGCATGCAGAAACGCCTGCACCGCTGCTTTCATTGGATCAAACTCATGCGCTCGCCTTAGATGCAGACACTGATTGGCTGAATAAACGCATCGCACAACGCTTTGATATGATGATTGAGCTAGGGGCTTTAGACGAAGCGCGTGCGAACCTTGATCGCTACGATACAAACCTATCGTCGTGCAAAGCCATTGGCGCGCCAGAGCTTGTGTCGCACCTGCGGGGTGAGCGTACTTTGAGCGCGGCGAAGGACGCCGCAACGATAGCCACACGGCAATTCGCCAAACGGCAAAGAACATGGTTTCGCGCCCGCATGAAACGTTGGACCCGCGTGTCCCTGCCCTCAGGTCGAAATTAGGGCTATCCTAAAAGGCACATTTCCGATGATAATCATTATTAAATTATTTTGATACATATCCACATACCTACATTTGTGCATTTAGTGACGATATGAATGAATACACAGCCCCGCACCCCGATCAAAGCACGGTCCTGACAATTTCGCAACGCGCCAAAGGCGTGCCTTGGCGGCTTGGGCTGGCCCACGCACGTGCGCAGCACATGCTAATTTGGGTCACGCGCGGGGCTGCGCGCTGTACTGTAAATGCTCAAAGTTCTGCGATGAGCAGTCACAATGCTTTGTTTGTCCCTGCAGGCACGTTGTTTTCATTCACCTACGAATCTTCATGTTTCGGGCAAACCGTCGCGCTGCCACCAAGTGACCGTCTAGACTGGCCAGATGAGCCTATGTTGCTGCGGGTGCGTGAATCTAAAGCGCAGCTTAAGCTGACACATTATGTGGAAGCCATTCAAAGCGAAGCCTACGATGCCGAGCCGCTCTCGCGCACAGCGGCGCAAGCCCATGCACAATTGATGATGGTCTGGGCGCATCGCTACCTGATAAGCCAACATGCCGCTTTCGACAAAGCCGCGCAGCGTTTGATGCGGGCGTTTTGCTCTTTGATTGTGCAATCTGAGGCACAAGATACCGAAGGAGGCACAATGGCAGATTTTGCAGCTAAACTGGGTGTGACACCGACCCACTTGGCACGAGTTTGCAAAGCAAGCTGTGGCGTCAGCGCTGCTGATCTTTTGACACAACACAGCCTGCAACGCGCAAGGCGCCTGTTGGAAGACGAGGGACTGAAAGCCGTCGACATTGCCAAGCGCCTAGGCTTTTCAACCCCCGCCTATTTCACTCGCTTCGTAAAAAGTCACACGGGCGAAACACCTTCGACCTTGCGCACTAAAGCGAAGGCGCAGCGTCAACAAAACCAAATGTAAATCTTCCATTTGGTCAAATTATCAAGATAATGCGTCTCGATTTGCAAGTTTCCGCAGGGGAGTTGCACTTCAAGGTTGCATTCAAAGACGATGTCGTTTTTTCCTTAAGAAGAATGTCGCATTCAGACCTCACTTTGCCGAAAGCATGAATTGACGTCAGGCACTTTCTAGTGCCGAATAGGGCTTCTTGGGGGTGGTGACGAAAAGCGAGGGAAACACTCGCAGCACAACGCGCCCTCAAAATAAGAATAGAAAATGTGTCACAGGGAGAACAAGATGACGCACGAAACCAAAATCCACCCAGCAGCGAAGATGTACGCTGAAGAATTTAAAGCAGGTCTTCTGGATCGCCGCGAATTCTTGACACGCGCGTCCGCTTTGGGCGTTGCGACTGCGACAGCCTACACGATGGGCGGCCTCACTCAGCCAGCGGCTGCGGCGGCACATGCCAAGCAAGGCGGCACAATCCGCATGCAGATGGAAGTCCGCGCGATGAAAGATCCGCGCACGTTTGATTGGACACAGATCGCGTTCGTTGCAAACGGTTGGCTTGAGTATCTGGTCGAGTATAACTCCGACGGTACGTTCAACGGCTGGCTCGCTGAGAGCTGGGAAGTAAACGATGACGCAACGGTTTACACATTCAACATCCGCAAGGGCGTTAAGTGGAACAATGGCGACGACTTCACGGCTGAGCACGTAGCGCACAACTTCGCGCGTTGGGCCGAGGCCGACGCAGAAGGCAACTCAATGGCCGCTCGCGTTACAGCGATCGTTGATCCTGAAACAAAAATGGCAGCAGAAGGCGCGATCGAAGTTGTCGACAGCCACACGCTTCGCTTGAACCTGCGTCAGCCAGATATCACGCTCATTCCTGGCATTGCTGACTATCCAGCGGCAATCACGCACCCGGACGATAACGTTGAAGACCTGCTCGAGAAGCAGATCGGCACTGGCGCATACCGCAACGAGTCGCATGAAGTTGGCGTTAAGTCAGTGCTCGTACGCAACGAAGGCCACGAGTGGTGGGGCTATGCCGAAGGCAAAGGCGCATACCTTGATCGCATCGAATTCATCGACTACGGCACTGACCCATCTGCATGGGTAGCAGCTGCGGAAGCAGAAGAAATCGACACCATCTACGAAAACGTCGGTGACTTTGTAGCAGTGTTTGACAGCATTGGCTGGAACAAATCCGAACTCGCAACGGGTTCAACGATTGTTATCCGTCCGAACCAAGCCGCCACAGATGCTAACGGCAAAGTTGTGTTCGAAGACAAGCGCGTCCGTCAGGCCGTTGCAATGTGCGTAGACAACGCCGTTCTTCTCGAGCTTGGTAACGCAGGTCAAGGTGTTCCAGCGGACAACTGCCATGTTGGTCCGGTTCACCCAGAGTACGATTCCTCTGTAACACGTCTTCCACATGATCCGGCAAAAGCTATGGCGCTTCTCGAAGAAGCTGGCATGGCGGATTATGAGTTCGAGCTGCACTCCATCGATGATGACTGGCGCAAGAACACAACAGACGCAGTTGCAGCGCAAATGCGCGATGCAGGCATGAAAGTGAAGCGCACGATCCTCCCAGGTTCTACGTTCTGGAACGATTGGACGAAATATGCCTTCTCATCCACAAACTGGAACCACCGCCCCCTCGGCACACAGGTTCTAGGCCTTGCGTATAAATCTGGCGTTGCTTGGAACGAGTTCGCTTGGTCCAACGCTGAATTTGATGCCCTGCTTGATAAAGCCAACTCTATCGCGGATGCAGATGCACGCCGTGAAGTCATGGCGAAGATGCAGGCAATCGTCATCGAAGAAGGCGTGACGATCCAGCCATACTGGCGTTCGATCTACCGCCATACAGCGCCTGGCTTTGTTGGAACAGATATGCACATCGCATACGCGTCTCAGCTCTACAAATGGGCTGTAGCTGCTTAATATCGTTTAATAAATTGGCTGCGCTTACATATTAGCGCGGCCTTTTTCGCCCGAAATCTGGGCACCTGACACTGAACTAAAATGAGTGGACCACAAAGGTTCGCCATACATCGGCGGATCTTCTTTGGGTCTGCTCAGCCTTACTGACAGGGGCACACATGGGACTGTTTATTCTGCGCCGCTTGGGGGTGATGATCCTCACGGCGCTCTGCTTGACGTTTATCGTCTTCTTTCTGACCAACCTTTATCCAAATCTCGAAAAGCTTGCCAAAACACAGGGCGAGATGCGCATGAGTGACGAACAGGTTGAACGTTGGCTTGCCAATCGTGGCTATGACCAACCATTGCCTATCAAGTATGGCGAATGGCTTGGCGTTTGGCCCTCTAAGATTATTAACACAGATGACGGGCGCACTTATGGGCGCTGCATTGAGTCGGGTGTTGCAATTGAAGATACACCTCGATTTTGCGGCGTGATTCAAGGCGATTGGGGCTTTTCATCCGTTTTCAAAAATGATGTGGCCGGCATCATTGCGACGCGTCTGTCCCTGACGGGTAAGTTGATGTTCTGGGTCATGATCCTTATGATCCCGTCTGCTTTGTTGATTGGTGTGCTCGCTGGAATGCGAGAAGGCTCACGCACGGACCGCTCGCTCTCGACGCTTTCCATCGCAACGACAGCGACCCCTGAATATGTATCCGGCGTTATTTTCATCGCACTTTTCGCCGCCTCTGCGTCCCCGCTCAATCAATGGCTTGCCTCTATGGACTGGATCGAAGGGCGGACCTTGTTTAAGGGCACTGCCACTTCGGCGATGGAGAATGCGAATTTCAACAACTTCTTCTTACCGGTTCTGACCATTTCGCTCTATGGCATGGGCTACATCGCCCGTATGACGCGCGCTTCAATGGCAGAAGTCATGACCGCGCAATACATTCGCACCGCACGTTTGAAAGGCGTAAGCTTTCCAAATATTGTAGTGAAACATGCGCTGCGCAATGCGCTGATCGCACCGTTCACAGTGATCATGCTGCAAATTCCGTGGCTTTTGAACGGTGTTGTGATTGTCGAGACTTTGTTCAACTACAAAGGCTTTGGCTGGGTTCTGGTCCAAGCGGCTGGCAACAACGATATTGAATTGCTGCTCGGCGTGTCGGTCGTCTCGGTGATCGTTGTTCTTATAACGCAGCTGATCTCGGACATCGGCTACGTTTATCTCAACCCACGCATTAGCGTCACCTAAGGATTTTTGGATATGGAACCGCTATCTTGGGGCGCTATCTTCGTCGGCATGTTCACCCAGCTGATCCCTGTTTGGATCGCGCTGATCGCAACCTTTGCAATCTCTATCTTCTACAAACGCAAGCTTGGGCTTTATGGCAAACTTTTTGATTCAACGATCGGGATGATTGGCTATGCGCTGGTTATGTTCTGGGTTTTTGTTGCCCTCTTTGGCGCGATGGATATGATTGTGACGCATGACCCGCTTGGGCAGGTTTCTGGCATGAAGAACAAAATCCCCGGCACACCGCTACGCGGCGCTGAGGACGGAGATTACGCCTACTACCTTCTCGGTGGAGACAACCTCGCGCGCGACATCTTTAGCCGCGTAATGAGCGGTGCAAGCATCGTGATCTTGATCGCGCCATTGGCGACGCTCTTTGCCTATATGGTCGGCATCACGCTGGGTTTGCCCGCCGGATATTACGGTGGAAAGTTCGACACGCTGTTGTCTTTCGTGGCAAACCTCGTGCTCGCCTTCCCGGTGATCTTGCTCTTCTACCTTCTTGTAACACCTGAAATCGTCAACACCGGATTGCCACAATATATGGCGATCGTGCTGTTCTTCTTCCCGCTGGTCTTCTTTGCGGTACTGATCAACACGCGCCTCAAACAACAGCCCGAAAAGAACACCATCTGGCTCGCGGCGGTACTGATCCCGCTGACGATCATGTATTGCGTGACGATCAACGCGGCTGGCACAAAGATCGATCTGCTAGGGCGGCTTGATTTCTTCAATCCAGCGGCTGGTATCTTGGTCGTTTTCGTCTCTGTTGTTTTCGTCAACGCGCCCACGGTTTTCAGAATTGTGCGCGGTCTGACACTGGACATCAAACAACGCGATTACGTGGCCGCCGCGCAAACCCGCGGCGAGGGGTCTTGGTACATCATGCTCTGGGAGATCTTGCCCAACGCGCGCGGTCCGCTGATTGTCGATTTCTGCCTGCGCATTGGCTACACAACCATTTTGCTTGGCACGCTTGGCTTCTTTGGTCTCGGGCTGGAATCCGAGAGCCCTGACTGGGGCAGCACGATCAACGAAGGCCGAAAGCTGTTGTCGATCTATGCGCACCCTGCATTGCCGCCTGCTTTGGCTTTGCTCAGCTTGGTATTGGGTTTGAACCTCTTGGCTGACGGGCTTCGCGAAGAGAGCTTACGCGATTGATTTCATAGGGCGGACGGGGGGCCAGCCCCCTCGACCCCCGGAGTTTATTTAGAAAGATGAAGCAGAAACAAGCTGCACTTTCTTGCACAGGGAACCGAAGACATGGCAAAACTGGATTATGACGGACCGATCCTGGAGATCGACAAGCTATCAATTTCCTTCTTCACGCGTTTGCGCGAAATCCCTGCGGTTATGGATTTCTCGGTTACTGTTCAACCCGGTGAAGCGGTTGGCCTTGTTGGAGAATCGGGCTGCGGCAAGTCCACTGTTGCCCTCGGCGTCATGCAAGACCTTGGTAAGAATGGCCGCGTCGTCGGTGGTTCGATCAAGTTCAAGGGTCGTGACCTTGCTGAAATGAGCGCGGAAGAGTTGCGTGATGTGCGCGGCAATGAAATCGCGATGATCTATCAAGAGCCAATGGCGTCTTTGAACCCCGCAATGAAAATCGGGCGCCAGTTGATGGAAGTTCCGATGATCCATGAAGGGATTGGCGAGGCCGAAGCCAAGGATCGCGCGTTGCAAGTCGTCACAGACGTCAAGCTCCCCGACCCTGCGCGTATCTTGGACAGCTATCCGCATCAGCTCTCGGGTGGTCAGCAGCAACGTATTGTCATCGCAATGGCGCTGATGTCAAAGCCTGCGCTGCTTATTCTGGATGAGCCAACGACGGCGCTCGATGTGACGGTTGAAGCCGCGATTGTCGAATTGGTGCGCGATCTGGGCAAGAAATACGGCACGTCTATGCTGTTTATTTCGCACAACCTTGGTTTGGTTCTGGAAACCTGCGATCGGATCTGCGTTATGTATTCCGGCGAGGCGGTCGAGCGCGGCTCTATCGAGGAGGTGTTTGACGACATGCAGCACCCCTATACGCAGGCGCTCTTCCGCTCGATCCCCCTGCCCGGCGCTGACAAGAATACACATCCACTTGTTGCAATCCCCGGAAACTTTCCGCTGCCACATGAGCGCCCCAACGGGTGTAATTTCGGCCCGCGCTGCGATTACTTTGAGGATGGCCTTTGCGATGAAGGCTTCATTCCGATGTATCCTGCCGATGAGGCAGGACATCATGAAACGCGGTGTCTGAGGTTCAAAGAGATCGATTGGAATGCACCGATCACGGTTGGCGAGCAAAAGCAAAAGGGCGAAATCGGCAAGGTCGTTCTGAAAATGGACGATCTCAAGAAATACTACGAAGTTTCGGCCAACGCGCTCTTTGGCGGGGCCAACAAGAAGGTGGTGAAGGCCAACGAGACGCTTAGCTTTGAAGCGCGCGAGAGTGAAACCCTTGCAATCGTTGGCGAATCCGGCTGCGGCAAATCTACTTTTGCCAAGGTTCTGATGGGCTTAGAGACTGCAACTGACGGGGAAATCCTTCTCGACAATCAAAGCATCGGCAACACCCCTATCGAGGAACGCGACACCAAGACCGTCGCGGATGTGCAGATGGTGTTCCAGAACCCCTTTGATACGCTCAACCCTTCAATGACGGTGGGACGCCAGATCATCCGCGCGCTTGAGATATTCAAAATCGGCAAGAACGAAGCGGAACGTAAGACCCGCATGTTAGAATTACTAGATCTGGTGAAGCTACCGCGCGAATTTGCGGATCGTATGCCGCGTCAGCTCTCAGGTGGGCAAAAGCAACGTGTGGGTATTGCGCGCGCGTTTTCTGGTGGCGCGCGCATTGTTGTGGCGGATGAACCTGTTTCGGCTTTGGATGTGTCTGTCCAAGCAGCTGTCACCGACCTCTTGATGGAAATCCAGCGCAACGAGAAAACCACGCTACTGTTCATCTCCCATGACCTCTCGATTGTGCGCTATCTCAGTGATCGCGTCATGGTGATGTATCTCGGCCATGTGGTTGAACTTGGCACGACGGATCAGGTCTTCTCGCCGCCCTATCACCCTTATACAGAGGCGCTTTTATCAGCAGTTCCAATCGCGGACACGAGCATCGAAAAGAAGCATATTGTTCTCGATGGCGACATCCCGTCTGCGATGAATCCGCCCTCTGGCTGCCCATTCCAAACGCGCTGTCGTTGGAAATCCAAAGTTCTAGGCAATCTGTGTGACACAGAGGTGCCGCCCGTGCGGACCCTAGAAGGCAACCATCAAGTAAAGTGCCATCTCAGTGATGAAAAGCTCGCAGAAATGGAACCGGTCATCAAAATCGCAGCAGAATAGGTTTCATCTTTCAAAATAAACTTCGGGGGACTCTGCGCATGCAGAGGGGGGCTGGCCCCCTTCACCCCCGAAATTCGCGCGGTGTTTTGCCAGTGATGCGCAAAAACTCGCGGTTGAAATTCGACTTAGTATTGAACCCTGCACTCAGCATCGCTTCTGTCACACTGTCCCCTTGCTCCAATGCTGCGCAAGCAGCTTTGATCCGGCGCGCATTGATGTAGCGTGACACGTTTTCACCACTCACACGGTTAATTGCACTCGAAAGCGTTTTGACAGGCAACCCTAAGCGCCTAGCCAAGCGGGTCAACGTTAGATCAGGATCAAGATAGAGACGCCCCTGCTCCATCAACGCATCCAAGCGGTCGATGATCTGCGTGTCTTCTTCACTGGCCACTTGCACCATATCTCTTATATCGCCCGCACCCTCCGGCACATCGCTGACGCTGCGCGATAGGCTCAGTGCGCCCATCAACAACAGCATGCTCGACGACCCAAAGCCAATGATCAATGGCTGCCACTCGGGCTTGCCTGCAACAATCGCTGCAATAATGGCAATATCGCTGAATCCAGACGCAATCAGCGCAACGCCAATCCACCGCCAGATGCGACCAGAAGCGTCGCCACTTTCAATCCGCAAGCGCGGCAACGTGTCCGCCCCACGTGAGACGGTGTGAAAGATCGCAACACCATAAGCGAAAAACAAAAGTGGGATCATCACGTCAAGCGCATAGGGCTGAACAACAATCGCAAAAAGCGCCAAGACGGGAGGCATCACATGCGGCCACACCCTATGCCAACGCTCGAGCCCCGAATGCAGTAGTGCGATCCACGCAAGCGGTGGAATAGAGGCGGCCAAAACAGGCAAGGCCCATCGCAACGCACTCATTTCAAAGTGCATCACCAAAGCAATCAACGCGGATTGAACAGTGCAGACTGCTACAAGGATCGCCAACGCAGTTATCCGCCGATACGTTTTGATGAGTGACACGCATAAGAATGCAGGCAAAAGCGCGCCGAACAACGGAATAGGTAGGGTTGGCAGAATCACATACATCCAAAACGGACAAAAACCGGTTTTGCGACGTCCCAAATCCCGTTTCAGGACGCATGACGCAGATGGCGTGGCGCGCCACTGAATTGGCCGAGCAAGGCTACATCGTTGCAGGTGTGAACCATCATGGCACCACTTCTATGGACAGTGATCCGCACCCTAACGATTGAAATCTGGAAGCGCCCTGCCGATCTAAGCGACGTAACAAGTGCCGGTTTTTCACTGGGTGGTCATTCAGCCTTGGCCCTTGCAGGCGCTCGCATGTCCAAAAATGCGTATATCGAATATTGCGATGCGCCTATTGGCATGCTCGATTGTGGCTGGATGACGCGGGGCGGCGTTGATTTCAATGATATTGATTCACTGCGCTATGAGGCCTCGTTCAAAGATCCGCGCATAACTGCGAGCATTGCGATTGATCCAGCCTTGCCTCAGGCGATGACCCAAGAAAGCCTTAGCGCCATCGCGCATCCGACCCTATTGCTTAATCTTGGGGATTATCCAGATATGCCCGCAGGTATTGACGCAACTGGTTTGGCTGAGACCATTCCAAATGCGCAGTATGCGGCATTTTCAGGCTCATGGCGCATGAGCGGGATTGGCGAATGCAGCATGCTCGAACGTTTGATTATCGGCGCATCGGGTTATTTCACAGGGGAAGTGAACATTTGCGGTGAAGATGCTTGGTATCGCACGATCATCCGAGATGACATGTTTGACGAAATCTTGCCGTTCATGAAAGCAAACAGGGCGCGCGCTCTAGGTGCAGCAACCTCTTAGCTGCCCCAAATCACCTTAACGTAGTTGCGTGTCTCCTTATAGGGAGGCACGCCACCATGCTTTTTGACGGCGCGCGGACCGGCGTTGTAGGCCGCAAGGGCAAGACGCCAAGACCCAAACTCACGGTATTGCTCTTTAAGATAGCGTGCGCCGCCGTCAAGGTTTTGCTTGGGATCACTTGCATCAACGCGCAAATACTTTGCAGTTTCGGGCATCAACTGTGCCAAACCTTGAGCGCCAGCATGCGACACAGCATTGGGGTTCCAATTGCTTTCCTGCTGCACGAGGCGCAAAAACAGATCCTCGGGAATACCATGTTTGCGCGCCGCAGCCCGCGCCATTTGGGAATACTTGCCTTTATAGCGCCCACGATATTTCGGCGATTTGCCCGGTGTGCCCCACTTCGTTGGCGTTATGACCGACGGCGGCTTCAAACGCACGGAGGCCTGGTATTGTTCGGACGCGCGATTATCCAAAATTTTGGATTGCGATTTGAACAGTTTTTGGCGTGATTTTGTCGATAGACGGTCCGCCACGACAGGAGTTGCCAGCGCAAGAATTAAAAGTGCCGCAATACTCGTGCGGGCTCGCGTATTAAAAACGCTCATCTAAAGGTACCTGATTGCCTGATATCGATCGCAATATAGCGGTTTTTCGCCCTAGGACTAGTGCTAGCGACGTTATTCCATTTTTAACCATGATCTGGTGGTGTAGGTTCGGCAAAACTTCGCTGACTGAGTCGGTGAATATCGCGTTTTACAATCCCAAAGGGGGCAAACATGGCCGGTTCAGTTAACAAAGTCATACTCATTGGCAATCTCGGGGCCGACCCAGAAGTGCGCACATTTCAAAATGGTGGCAAAGTCTGCAATCTGCGCATCGCGACGTCTGAGAATTGGAAAGACAAGAACACTGGCGAACGCAGAGAAAAGACCGAATGGCACACGGTTGCCATTTTCCAAGAAGGTCTCGTGCGTATCGCGGAGCAATATTTGCGCAAGGGCTCCAAAATTTACATCGAAGGCAAATTGCAGACACGCAAGTGGCAGGACCAATCAGGTCAGGATCGGTATTCCACAGAAGTGGTGTTGAATGGCTATGATGGCGTCATGACGATGCTCGATGGTCGCACCGACAACCAAGGCGGCGGTGGCGGCTATGGCGGCGGCAACCAAGGTGGCGGATATGATAGCGGCCAAGGCGGTGGCGGTGGTTATGGCGGCGGTCAAGGTGGCGGCGGTTATGGCGGCGGCAATCAAGGCGGCAACGGCGGTGGTGCACCTTCGCGTGACCTAGATGACGAAATCCCCTTCTAAAAATTGAAATGCCGGACCGGGGCGCTGCCCCGGACCCCGTGATATTTACAGAAATAGGAAGCGTTAACGCTGTGCGAGTGCGTCTTGCAGCAGCGTAAGGACAGCATCTTTCGGGACATCAGCTGTGACGAATGCCGTTCCGATCCCGCGCGCAAGAATAAAGCGCAGCTGGCCGTCGACGACTTTCTTGTCTTGCCCCATGAGATCAAGCAAAGCGTCCGCATCGGGCAAATCACCATTAATATCAGACAGATCGACTTTCATGCCCATCTCAAGCAGGTGGGCGCGCACGCGGCTTGGATCTTCCTGACTGCACAGGCCAAGTCTCGAAGACAGTTCGAACGCCAGTGCGCAGCCTATCGCAACCCCTTCGCCGTGCAAAAGTCGATCTGAATAGCCTGTTGCAGCCTCTAATGCGTGGCAAAACGTATGCCCAAGATTAAGCAATGCGCGGTCGCCCTGTTCGGTTTCGTCGCGCAGAACAATGTCGGCTTTCATCTGAACCGAGCGGCGCACCGCTTCAACCCGCGCGCTTTGATCGCTTGCAAGTAACTTTGGGCCAAACTCTTCCAACCATTCAAAGAATTTCGCATCCCCTAGCATACCGTATTTGGCAACTTCGCCGTAACCAGAGAGGAAATCGCGTTGGGTCAGCGTATTGAGCGTGTCAGTATCCGCCAAAACCAACGCAGGCTGATGAAAGGCCCCAATGAGGTTTTTGCCTTGCTGCGCGTTGATCCCGGTTTTGCCACCGACCGAACTATCGACCTGCGCCAAAAGCGATGTGGGCACCTGAACGAAGCGAATGCCGCGGCGCAACACTGCTGCCGCAAATCCAACCAAATCTCCGATGACGCCGCCTCCAAGCGCTATCACCACATCGCGGCGTTCAATCTTCTGCTCAAGCAGCCATTCTACACAGCGGGTGAATTCAGGCCATGCTTTTGTGCTTTCCCCAGCAGGCAAAACAAGTGACACTATTTCGATATCTTGCGCAGCGAGCCCTGTGCTTAACGTCTCCAAATGCAAAGGTGCGACGTTCTGCTCAGTCACCACAGCGACGCGTGGGCGATGCAGAAAAGGCGCGATTTCAGCGCCTGCGCGGTGGAGCAAACCAGGTCCGATGCGTACTTCATATTCACGTTCTGGCAAAGGAACGCTGACGATTTCAAGCATTCTAGGTCTCCAATACATCCGCACGCAGGGCTAAGGCTTGCACGACCTGTCCTGCCATGTCCTCGATCGAATAGTCGTGACTGGCATCGACGGAAACATCGGCCAGTTCGTAAATCGGCGCACGCGCTTCAAATAGGGCGCTAAGCGTCGCATATGGATCAGGTGTTTGCAGCAAGGGGCGCGTGTCTTTGTTGCGCACACGAGACCACAACAAGGGCAACGCGGCATTTAAACATACGGACACGCCGCGCTCTGAAATAAGGGTACGATTACGTTCTGCCAAGAATGCGCCACCCCCTGTGGAGAGCACGCAAGGCGCACCATCCAGCAGACGTGCAATAACCTCGCTTTCGCGCGCACGGAAGAACGCTTCACCGTCGCGCTCAAAGATTTCAGCAATGCTCATGTTAGCGGCTGTCACAATTTCGAAATCCGAATCAAGAAAAGGAACGTCGAGCTTTGCAGCTAATGCTTTGCCCACAGCCGTTTTGCCCGCACCCATCATGCCGACAAGGACCACCGTTTTGTGCAATTTCCAGACCATTTGCGCTAAATCCGCCTGCGCGCATCGGCTAATGCCCGCCAAATTTCAATTTGTCACCTTCAATGACGTGAACTTACCAAAAAGGCCATATATAAACGTGACAAAAGACAGCAAGCAGGCAAGGATCAGGCTTATGTGGCGTATCATCAAATGGTTGATCTATCTCGCGATTCTGGCAGCGCTCGCCTTGATCGCATATGCGTATCTTGGGCCTTTCTTTGGGGCTGATTTCTCTGCGCCTTTGCAGGAAATTCGCGTTCCGGTGGATTTGAATGGTAGGGATTAAGCTCCGCCTCTGGCTTGGTCTTGCGCTTGGCTTTGCCGTACAAGTGCCCGCATTTGCGAATGAGCCGCTTTCCGCGATTGAGTGGTTGGAAAAGCGACCCAAGCAAATTGTAGTACCGCTTGAGACCCCACGAATCGCAATTGATGAGCCCGCCGTCGCAGGATCGGTCACCACACCCGAGGTCACAGTCACACCGCTTGGCGCCCCTGTTCGCGCAGCAGCCGGGCTGTTACCCAGCAACGTTACGGGCCTACCGAGAGATCTGTGGCAAGGCAGCGACGCTGAGGTCGCTAGCACACTGATCACAGCTTTAAACGCTGAAAAATTACCTGCACTACAGGCGCTATTGTTCACATTGCTCTTAGCCGAAGCGGGTCCGCCGAGCGATGCGCAAGCCTCTGAATTTCTGCGCGCACGACTTCAGAAACTGTTGTCTCTTGGAGCGCTAGATCCAGCGGCCGCCTTGTTGATGCGTGCGGATCCTGCACATCCCGATCTGTTTGACCTTTATTTTGATGTTTCTTTGCTCTCAGGCGATCCTGACGCGCCATGTAAAGCTTTGAAAGCACAACCCAGCCTAAGCCGTGATTTTGCCCCGCGCATTTTTTGCGATGTACAGTTGAAGGACTGGGACAATGCGGCCTTAACGCTCTCAACTGCAGATGCGATTGGCGCGTTGGAGCCGACAGATGTGGCTTTGCTAGAACGTTTCCTTGATCCGGAGTTGTTTGAACAAACCCCTCCAGCGCCGCAGTCATTGAGTGTGTTGCAGTTTCGCTTGTTCGAAGCCGCCGGTGAAAGCCTCCCGACAACCGCCCTACCCCGCGCGTTTGCGGCAACAGATCTTTCGGGCGACGCGGGATGGAAGCCACAGCTTCACGCTGCTGAGCGCTTGGCGCGGGTTGGCTCTATTTCTGAGAACCGATTGTTGGGCATTTACACGAGTCGCATTCCCTCCGCCTCCGGCGGAATCTGGGATCGCATAGAAGCAGTACAGCGTCTTGATATTGCGCTGAAATCCGGTGATCCGGTAGATATACTAAAACAACTCCGTCGCTCTTGGGAAAAGATGAAAGAGGTGCAGCTCGAAGTTCCTTTTGCGACGCTCTTTGCGCAAGATCTCTTACGTCTGCCAAGCCAAGGTGCCGACGCTGATTTGATCACAAAAATTGCGCTTCTCTCACCCATTTATGAGCAAGCGGCAAAGCGCAGAACCGAAGATGTGACTTTGATCATGGCGCAGTCCATCGCTATCGGCGAACCTAAGGCGCAAAGCGCGCTGCCCTTAAGTCAGACCCTCACCGACAGCTTTTCTGGCGCGGGTGCTCCACAAAAGTTGACAGATATGGCGGGAAACGCACGTTTGGGCGAAGCCATTTTACGCGCCATTGCATTGACCATGTCAGGGGCCGAAGGCGATCCAGCTGCGCTGCAAAACGGGCTCGCCTTCTTGCGCGGTATAGGGCTTGAAGACACAGTGCGACGCGCGGCAATTCAATTGATTCTGCTTGAGCAAGGCCTCTAGACGTGACCTTAGCCGTTGATTATAGCCGTTGGATCTCAACGTTTCTAGACGCACAAGCCGCCGAATTGGGTGCCGCTACCAACACTCAACTGGCTTACGCACGAGATCTGAAGGATTTCGCGGAGTATCTTTCAGGGCGCAAGCTTTCTTTTGAAAATGCGGCGCGCGATCATGTCGAGGCCTATTTGATCTTCTGCGACGCGCAAGGTCTAGCGAAATCCACACGCGCGAGAAGGCTCTCTGCGATCAAACAACTGTACCGGTTCGGCTTTGAGGAGGGCTGGCGCAGCGATAATCCAGCCATTCAGATTGCCGGACCCGGGAAAGACAAGCGGCTACCAAAAACGCTGAATATGGGGGAAGTAGACGGTTTGCTCGCGGCTGCCCGCGTGGTTGGACGCAGCCCGACAGATCGATTGCGCAACACCTGTTTGATGGAACTCTTATACGCCACTGGTATGCGCGTAAGCGAATTAGTGTCGCTCCCCATTTCGGCGGCGCGCGGCAATCCCAGCATGCTTTTGATCCGTGGTAAGGGCGACAAAGAACGCATGGTTCCGCTGTCACCACCTGCCCGCGATGCATTAACTGAATGGCTTGAAACCTTGGACGACTTGCAAGAGGCGGGACGTTTAAAAGGCAAAGCAGTCTCGCGGTTTTTATTCCCGTCTCGCGGTAAGGAAGGGCATCTAACCCGCCACAGGTTTTATATTCTTATTAAGGAGTTATCCGTGCACGCAGGTGTTCCACCTGCCAAGGTGACACCGCACACTTTGCGCCATGCTTTCGCAACGCATCTATTGGAAAACGGGGCTGATTTGCGATCTATTCAAACCCTTTTGGGCCACGCAGATGTGGCTACGACGGAGATTTACACCCACGTTTTAGAGGCACGATTGCAAGAACTGGTGTTGCAGCATCACCCGCTTGCCAATGACGACGACTAACGACGCAAAGCTTTTGGCAAAACGTCCTCAGACGGCCAAATCCCTGTCTTCAAAGCGACATCATAACCCTGCGTCAGACCTGCGGATTTCATGTCTCGCTCTGCGCCCTCAACGTCATACGCCAAAGTTTCAAAGGTCAGCGCACCATCCGCCGCAATTCGCAGAAATTCTGTGAGTGGGGTGCCGTCATGCGGTGGCATCCCAATCACTCCTGCATTCACCCATCGCACGCCCCCGATTTCTCTCTCAAACGCGATACCCGAATGTCCGCAAATGACCGTATCAAAATCGCCGCACAGCACATTGAGCGCATCAAGTTCTTCAAGAAAGTTTGCCTCGTCCGAGACGCTCCACAAAAAGCGGGCCACATCAGTAGCGCCCCCATGGATCACGACATATTTTTGAGCTTGATGGCGAAACGTTATGATATCCGGCAATTCTGCCATCCAAACCCGATCGCTGGGGCCAATTTGCGCATTCGCAAAAGCATACCAAGCGGCGGAGAGGCGATCACAGACTGTGCCATTCTCAAATCCGCACCCGCAATCGAGCGCGTTCGCCCCAAGCTGCTTTTCGCAATTTCCAGCAACAATGTGGACATTTTCACGCCGCATGCGTGCAACCACCGCGTCTGGTGCACCGCAATAGGCAATCAAGTCGCCAGTGCAAATGGATGTGCCACGCGCGATGGCGAGCACCGCTTCAAGCGCCTGAACATTTGAATACGGGCCACCAAAAACCGTGATTTCACCGCTCAAGTCGCCCAATTCTTTGATGCGCATGTCCGGCTCCCTTGAAGTGTCGACCGCCCGCCTCCATAACACGAAGATCCCAGAGAAAGACAAGACCCATGGACCCCAGCACACCACTTCTTGATAGCGCCTTTTGGATCACGACAGGATCAATCTTGCTGTTGCTCGTGCTATCAGGGTTCTTTTCGGGATCCGAGACCGCATTGACCGCAGCCTCGCGTGGAAAATTGCGCACGCAGGCGGATAAAGGGTCGCGCGGCGCACAGCGTGCTTTGGATATTACAGAAGACAATGAACGCCTAATCGGCTCCGTTTTGTTGGGCAATAACTTGGTGAATATTCTCGCCACGTCGCTTGCAACGGCCTTGTTCACCCGCGCGTTCGGTGAAAGCGGCGTCGCCCTTGCCACCTTGGTGATGACTTTGCTGGTTCTCATTTTTGCGGAAGTTTTACCTAAAACCTATGCCATCACCAACGCAGAACGTGCGGCCGCCCTGGTCTCGCCCGTGATCCAATTGGTGATCACCGTTTTCTCGCCCATAGTCAGCGCCGTTCGCTTTTTCGTACGCGGAGTGTTGCGCGTGTTCGGCATTGTGACGGACCCCGATGGCCATATTCTAGCTGTAAAGGAAGAAATCGAAGGAGCCCTAAACTTGGGTCACTCCGAAGGGATCGTTGAAAAGGAAGATCGTGATCGCATTCTCGGTGCGCTGGATCTTGGCGATCGTGTCGTCGAGGAAATCATGTTGCATCGCTCAGGGATTGAAATGATTGATGCTGCCTCTGACCCGTCTGCGATCTTGCGTCAATGTTTGGAAAGCCGTCACACGCGCCTGCCCGTCTATGATGGTGAACCTGAAAATATTGTTGGCACGGTGCACGCGAAGGATCTTTTGCGCGCGATGCACCGCTTGATTGATCCCGAAACCAGTTCGGTCGCGGGGCTTACCAAATTCGACATTCGCGAAGTTGCGATGCCGCCCTATTTCGTGCCTGAAACCACCACGCTAGATGATCAAATGCGCAATTTCCTGCGCCGCCGCACGCACTTCGCGCTGGTTGTGGACGAGTATGGCACGCTCCAAGGATTGATTACGTTGGAGGATATTCTGGAAGAAATCGTTGGTGAAATCACTGACGAATTCGATCTGGAAGAAGATGCAAGCATGGTTCCCGATGAGGACGGCCATTATGTAATCGACGGCGCGATGACGATTCGCGACCTAAATCGCGCAGCCGATTGGGCCCTACCCGATGAGGAAGCCAACACCGTTGCGGGATTGGTGATCCATGAAGCGCAGATGATCCCGACCACGGGACAGGTCTTCAGTTTCCACGGGTTCCACTTTGAAGTTGCAGGTCGTAGCGGTAATCGGATCACGCAATTGAAGATCCGGCCACTGTAACCCTACTCCGCCGCGACGCGTTTAGTGGCTGCTTCCAACATCTCTTTGAGGTAATGGCCTGTATAGCTACCCTCGACTTCGGCAACAGTTTCAGGAGTGCCAATTGCGACAACCTCGCCACCGCCATCACCACCTTCTGGCCCAATATCGATGATCCAGTCTGCGGTTTTTATGACGTCAAGATTGTGCTCGATCACGATGACCGAATTTCCTGCGTCGACCAATTCATGCAGCACTTCCAACAACTTGCGAACGTCTTCGAAATGCAAACCCGTTGTTGGTTCGTCCAGAATATAAAGTGTGCGCCCCGTTGAGCGTTTGCTGAGTTCTTTAGAAAGCTTAACGCGCTGTGCTTCCCCCCCCGAGAGCGTTGTCGCCTGTTGCCCCACCTTGATATAGCCCAAGCCTACGCGCATCAACGCATCCATTTTATCGCGAATGTTTGGCACCGCTTTGAAGAAATCTTGCGCGTCTTCGACCGTCATATTCAAGACATCCGCAATGCTCTTACCCTTAAAACGGATCTCCAAGGTTTCGCGATTGTACCGCGCACCTTTACAAGTTTCGCATTCCACATAGACATCAGGGAGGAAGTGCATTTCGATCTTGATCACACCATCGCCCTGGCACGCCTCGCAACGACCGCCTTTGACATTGAAGCTAAAACGACCGGGCTTGTAGCCGCGAGCTTTAGCTTCTGGCAAGCCAGCAAACCAATCACGGATCGGCGTGAACGCCCCAGTGTACGTCGCTGGGTTTGATCGCGGTGTGCGCCCAATCGCGCGTTGATCAATATCGATCACCTTATCAAGATGTTCGAGGCCCTTGATCGTCTCACAAGGGGCTGGTGTCTGGCGCGCACCATTCAAGCGCATCGACGCTGTCTTGAACAAAGTTTCTATTGTCAGCGTCGATTTACCACCACCAGATACGCCAGTTACGCAGACAAATTTACCAAGCGGGAATTCCACGCTAACATCTTGCAAATTGTTGCCCGTTGCTTTGACGACTTTAATCTTCTTCTTGTTGCCAGCACGGCGTTCTAGCGGAACCGCAATCTCACGCTTGCCACTGAGGTATTGGCCCGTCATCGAAGACTCGTCCGCAATGATTTCAGCAGGCGTTCCTTTGGAAACAACTTGCCCCCCATGCACGCCCGCACCCGGCCCAATGTCAAAGACATAGTCCGCTTCGCGAATTGCTTCTTCATCATGTTCGACCACGATCACGGTGTTGCCTTGATCACGCAGGTTTTTCAGCGTGCCGAGCAAGCGATCATTATCACGCTGGTGTAGGCCAATGGAGGGCTCGTCCAAAACGTACAAAACGCCCTGTAAACCCGATCCAATCTGGCTCGCCAATCTAATTCTCTGACTTTCTCCCCCGCTCAAGGTTCCGCTGGCACGCGACAATGTCAAATACTCTAGGCCCACATTGTTTAGAAAGCCCAAACGCTCCTGAATTTCTTTCAAAATCGCCTTCGCAATCTCGTTTCGTTGCGCCGTCAAAGAGGCGGGAACAGTTGTGCACCACTCATAGGCCTCACGGATCGACATTTGCACCACGTGACCCACGTGCAAATCGGCAATTTTCACAGCCAAAGCTTCTTGGCGCAGACGGAAACCTTCGCATGTGCCGCAAGGTCTATTATTTTGGTACCGCTCGAATTCTTCGCGAATCCAATTGCTATCCGTTTCGCGATAGCGCCGCTCCATATTAGGAATGACCCCCTCAAAGGCCCGCGTGACCTGATAGACGCGCCCGCCCTCATCATAGCGGAAGGGAATTTCCTCTTCGCCAGATCCATGTAGGAAAACCTGCTGCACATAGGCGGGCAAATCTTTCCACTTAGTATTTTGGTTGAACTCGTAATGTTTCGCAATGGCTTCAATGGTTTGCAAGAAATACGGAGACTTTCCTTTGCGCCAAGGGGCAAGTGCTCCGTCAGAGATTTTCAAATTTGCGTCAGGAACCACCAAACGTTCATCAAAAAACAACTCTTTTCCCAAGCCATCGCACTCAGGACACGCCCCAAATGGCGCGTTGAAACTAAACAGACGAGGTTCGATTTCAGGAATGGTGAAACCACTCACAGGACAGGCGAATTTTTCGGAAAAAGTATGGCGTTCCGGCTCGCCTTCGCTTGGGGCGGTCTCAATAATTGCGATGCCATCTGCAAGATCAAGCGCGGTGCGCAAACTGTCAGCAAGGCGCGTTTCCAAACCTTCACGCACGACAATCCGATCCACAACCACGTCAATGTCGTGACGGAACTTCTTGTCCAATGTGGGTGGTTCATCCAACTCATAAAACGCGCCATCGACTTTGACACGTTGAAAGCCTTGCTTGCGCAACTCCATGAATTCTTTGCGATATTCACCTTTGCGATCCCGAATAATCGGCGCAAGAAGATAGCCGCGAACACCCTCTTCCAATCCCATGATCCGATCGACCATGTCTTGCACTTGCTGCGCTTCAATCGGAAGGCCTGTTGTCGGCGAATAGGGTGTGCCGACGCGCGCAAACAGTAGGCGCATATAGTCGTAGATTTCAGTCACAGTGCCCACAGTCGAGCGTGGGTTTTTCGACGTCGTCTTCTGTTCGATTGAAATTGCGGGACTAAGGCCACTGATGTGATCCACGTCAGGTTTCTGCATCATATCAAGGAATTGGCGTGCATAAGCGCTGAGGGACTCAACGTAACGGCGTTGGCCTTCAGCATAAATCGTATCAAAAGCGAGCGATGATTTACCCGAGCCTGAAAGACCAGTGATTACCACCAGTTGATCGCGCGGAATATCCACATCGATTGACTTGAGATTGTGCTCGCGCGCGCCGCGCACTTCGATATTTTTCAGCTCGGCCATGATGCGCCCCTTTGGTTCAACGCTACCACATAGGCATAGCTTTGGATTCGGCCAGCCCTGATGATGCATAACAAATAGAACAAATGGGGAATATACGAAAGATTAATCTCTTTGGTTCATAGTTTTGCTGCGGCGGCCCGCAAGAAAAAGATGAATTGAGATACCACAAGCAGAAAACAGCATCACGAAGGCAACTGTACCAGAAAGTCCGAATTGCGCGATGATCGCGGCCAAAATGGGGGGGCCAGTTGTGGTTCCTAGGTTACCCAATTGCGCGATTGCGCCCGTGGCATAGGCACGATCAGTCTCGTCGGCGTTCAATGACGCCAAGACCGCAAACGATGCGCCCGGCACAATGCCCGTGGCCCCTAACAGTACGAGGCAAGCAACAATAAACACCGCGTCCTGTCCGAGGGTAAAAATTAGTGGCACCGCTGAAACAGCGATCAAAACATATCCAATTATGACCGCGCGAACAGGATCAATGAAACGGAGCATCACAACGCCCAAGGTCAAAGAAGTGACGATAGACGCAAGCGGCAACGACGCCGATAGTCCAGTGCGTTGCACCGTATCAACGAAATCCGGCAGATATGTCAGAAGCGCGATGTAGAGACCTGTATAGAACACGAATCCCAAAGCAGCTGCGCTGAGCCATGGCGACGTATAGATTGTCACATGCAGGCGAAGGATCGTTGCAAGGTCGAGCGGCTTCTTCGTTCTTTGCGCACTATCCGTGACAACAGGCGGTGGCAAAACACGCCATAACGCGACCCCGAGGACGCACATGTACCCCGCATGAGCAATAAACAATGCGCTGGTCCCACCAAGCGTAAGCAGAGCAGGTGCGATCAGCGCGACAAGCATGTAGGAGAGTCCGAAAAAGCTGCTCCATAGCGTCATCACAGCCCCACGCGCCGCGACTGAGCTATGCCGCGCCATCAAAATCGGACCCGCGACGACAATCAGCAGATGGCTCGCCCCCTCCAATATCCGCAAAACAATTAACGCAAAGTATGGAAGGTGGACGGCTTGAAGCGCCGAAAGCATTGCTGCACCAAACATCCCCCACACAAAGGCACGGCGAATGCCGATTAGCGGGATAAGGATCCCTCCGGCGACACCAAAAACCAGCCCAACTAACCCAACACAAGAAATCAAAAAGCCGAGGCCAACCTCGCCTACGCTATAAATCGTGCGAAATTCATCCAGCGAAACAGCAATTTTTCCGAATTGCGCCGCCGCACCCAAACCTGCCGCCCAAACAAGGAAGATGATCAGCCAATTTGATGTGGGATCAGATTTTTTGTGCAAGCGCCCAGGCCGTAATCGGGAAATCGGGATCATTGCTTAGATCGTCATTTTCGGTATCATGTTCGGGCGGCCATACGGGTTCAAGGTTTCTAAGCGCCGCCGCACGATTTCCCCATTGGCTGGTGCGGATCGCATTTTCATCAAAACCGCATTCCACAAGCAAGTTCTTCAAACCGCGTGCTGACCAACGCGAATTATCCTGAGGGGCTGCGTGGAACGGAATAAAAAACGGGGTTGCAATGTAGAAATAGGACCCCCTTTTCATCATCTTACGCACATTTTTTGTAGCTGCATAGGGCCGATCCAGATGCTCCCAAACTTGATCTGCAATGATCAAATCAAACTTGCGGGGCCGATCATCTTCGCCCTCGAATGGACCTTTGCAGATGTCATATTTGGGATAGCGAAACTGCTCGTAAGTGCCAAAGTTGAAGTATTTGCCCCACTGACCAGATATTTCAGCAACTGACATCCCTTTCAAAGGCAGCTCTTTCAACCATGCGCGACTGATCCGCCGCAGCTCTATCTTGTTGAGTGACGGCATTACGAGATCCTAAAAATGAATGGCACGGTCATAGGCGTCCAACACGCTTTCGTGCATCATTTCTGATAAGGTCGGATGCGGGAAAACCGTGTGCATCAAATCTTCTTCCGTTGTCTCCAACTGGCGGCCAATCACATAGCCTTGGATCATTTCGGTGACTTCTGCCCCAACCATATGCGCGCCAAGCAATTCGCCTGTTTTTTCATCAAAGACTGTTTTCACAAATCCTTCGGCCTCGCCCAAGGCGATGGCTTTGCCGTTGCCCATAAATGGAAAACGACCGACTTTGATCGTGTGCCCCGCGTCACGCGCTTGCGCTTCGGTCATGCCGACGCTGGCGACTTGCGGGTGGCAATAGGTACAGCCCGCAATAGAGCCGGGTTTGATCGGGTGCACTGCTTTGCCTGCGATCATTTCGGCAACCATCACACCTTCATGCGAAGCTTTGTGCGCAAGCCACGGTGCACCCGCGATGTCACCAATCGCGTAGACGCCTGCAATATCCGTGCGGCAGTATTTATCTGTGACCACGTGAGTGCGATCCACCGAAATGCCCATCTCTTCAAGGCCAAGCCCTTCGACATTACCAACGATACCCACCGCGGAAATCACCGTATCGAACTCTTCCTTGCTGACTTTGCCATCCTGCTCAATATGCGCCGTCACTTTGCCTTTCGCGCGATCTAACTGTTTCACCATCGCTTTTTCGCGGATCTTCATACCTTGCGCGACGAAACTTTTCTTGGCGAATGCGCTGACTTCTTCGTCCTCAACGGGCAACACACGATCCATGACTTCGACAACCGTCGTATCCGCACCGAGGGTGTTATAAAAACTTGCGAACTCGATCCCAATCGCGCCAGAGCCGATGACCAGAAGTTTACTCGGCATACGCTTTGGTGTGAGCGCGTCTTTATAAGTCCAAACCAGGTCGCCGTCGCCCTCCAGCCCGGGCAATTCACGTGCACGCGCGCCTGTAGCAAGGACGATATGGGCGGATGTCAAAACTTCATCACCCTTATCAGTCTTAACCAAGACTTCGTCCGTACCCGACAATCGCGCCTGCCCCATCACAACGGTGATCTTGTTCTTCTTCATCAAATGCGAAACGCCAGAGGACAGTTGACCCGCCACCTTACGAGAGCGTTTCACGACAGCGTCTAGATCGTAGTCCACGCCCGTCGCGCTTAGCCCGAATTCCTTCGCGCGGTGCATCAGATGAAACACTTCCGCAGAGCGCAGCATCGCTTTTGTCGGGATACAACCCCAATTTAAGCAAATTCCGCCCATATGTTCACGCTCGATAATGGCAACGTTTAGGCCCAGCTGCGCACCGCGAATCGCGGCGACATAGCCTCCGGGTCCAGCGCCAATGACGATCATATCGTAGGCTGTGCTGCTCATCGCGTGCTCCAATATTTGCTGTTTGGAAACAGGCTACTCAGCAGATCGCAAAAAGAAAAGGGCAGCCAAACGGCTGCCCAAAAAGAATGAGTCAAATTTTCAAAGTTACGCGCTGACGCTTTGCAGCTCACGTACTGTTGTTCCATATCCGCCACTTTGCACATAGTCTTGTTCGACTTGGGTGTAGCGGCGTGCCAATGCGTCGTTGCGATAGGGAAAGCGCCCGAATTTGCGGATAACGTCGCGGTGGGCTTTTGCGTGAAGCAAATTGCTATCACCAGACTTTGGCATCCGCTCTTTCATCAAGCGAATACAACGTTCCTGATCGCACAGGCTTTCAGAATGCATCAATGGCATGTAGAAAAACTGGCGCGCGGGTTCATCAATGCGCATGTCCCATTGCCGATCAATCGCGACCTTCGCCGCGGCCAATGCTGCTTTGTCAGATGCGAAGGCTTTGCCCAAACCGCGAAACATGTTGCGCGAGAATTGATCTGTTAGAATGATGTAGGCCAATGCGCCGCTGGGATAAGTCAGCCACAGGCCAAACTTGCCCTCCATCGCCGCCTGCCACGTCTCTCCAAATCTGTCGCGGATTTCTTGGTCAAGTGCGTCATCCGCCTTGTACCAATCAGCGGGCGTCTTTTCATCGAGCCAAAAGCTCAAGACATCGTCTGCGGCCACAATCATCGCATTTCTCCTAATTGGGCGTCTCTGTCTTCATATTGCTATAACCAGTTTAGTCACTGAGACTAGTAACAAAAAGCGTCAAAAACGACATAATTAATGGGAATCTTCATCCATTTGTTCCTCAATTGCGTTTTCAATTGCGATTTCCTGCGCGACCTCAACAAAGACTGGCGAAGCCGAAGGCATGATAGCCTGAAAACCAGCAGTATCATCGACAGAGGGAGCAGACCGTTGCGTCATACGGAAGGCCGCATATGCCGCAATGGCCAGCATGAGCGCTGCAATAAACCCAAAAAAGGCTCCGGGGCCAAATGTTGTCATCAACCAACCCGTCACAATAGGGCCCGAGATTGCACCAAGGCCATTGATGAACACCATACCACCAGAGGCGGCCGCCATATCCTCATGCTCAAGAAAGTCATTGGTATAGGCAAGAAACAAAGAATAAAGTGGGTTCGATGTACCGCCAATTAAAAAAGCCGCGGCCAACAAGACATAAAAGTCTTTTGCCCACAAAACAACGAAGACCGACGCAATGCCACCCAGAGCTGCTGTCGCTAGGATTAGGAAACGTCGATCTATCCGGTCCGAAATGAAACCTAAGGGGTACTGCATAATCATTGCGCCAATGTAGAAGGCCGACACGAACATTGAAATCTGCGCAACACTCAAGCCAGCTTTACCACCATAAACCGCAGCCATGCCGAATTGCGCAGAGAATACACCGCCCAAAAGGAACATGCCGATCACCCCTAGAGGGGAAGCATTAAAGAGCTGCTTCAGTGACATTGGTTTGGTCGTATCGAATGCTGGAGTCGGTGTGATCGATAGCAAAATAGGCGCAAACGCGATGGAAACCAGAACCGAAGGCACAATGAACAAGATATAGCCAGAGGGATCGCCCAGTACCAAAATGCCTTGCGCAGCGACGATGCCGATCATTTGAACGATCATATAAACAGAGAGGGTTTGGCCACGGTTTTCGTTGGTGGCAGAGTTGTTCAACCAGCTTTCCGCCGTCACATAGACACCCGAGAAGCAGAAGCCGATGATTATTCGACCTATCATCCAAGCTTCGGCGTTCGCCAAGGCCGGATAGAGGATCAAGACCGCCGAAATCAACGATCCAAGGGCTGCGAAGACGCGCACATGCCCGACCCGTCTGATCATTTCAGGGGCTAAGCGTGAACCACCCAGAAAGCCGATGAAATAAGCCGACATCACCAGCGACATCTCGAATGTAGAAAACCCTTCGATTTCACCGCGTACGCCCAAAAGCGTACCCTGCAAACCGTTGCCGAGCATCAACAACATCATGCCCAACAACAGGGCCCAAGAGTTTGTCAGTACAGAAAACATAGCGAACCTCGCGGTGCCGAGTAGCGATATTCCTCGCGTGTATGCCTCGGTTCTCTCAACATCTGGTTTATGTGCGACACGCAAAGTGACGCGAGCGGCGTTATTTCTCGGGCACCAACAGCGAGCTATCGCCATATGAGAAAAAGCGGTACTCGTTGGCGATGGCATGGGTGTAAATCTGATCAACACGCTCTTTGCCCATGAGCGCTGACACGAGCATCATCAATGTGCTTTTGGGCAAGTGGAAATTGGTCATCAACGCATCAGCAACATTAAATTTGAAACCGGGGTAGATGAAGATGTCCGTCTCCCCTTCCCATGGTGCGATCTCGCCCGTTTGCGCCGCAGCGCTTTCGATCAAACGCAAAGCGGTTGTGCCAACTGGGATGACCCGTCGGCCTTCGCGTTTGGCTGCAGTAATCTGATCAGCGGCAGTTTCGTCGACCTGCCCCCATTCTGCGTGCATTTTGTGGGTTGTCACATCCTCAACCTTCACAGGTAAAAACGTGCCCGCGCCCACGTGCAAGGTCACTTCGGCAAACTCAACGCACCGCTCTTTGAGCTCGCCCAACAAAGCTGCATCAAAATGCAGCGACGCAGTCGGTGCGGCCACGGCCCCCGAGTGCTGCGCAAACACAGTTTGATAATCGTCCTTATCCTGTGCATCCGCAGGTCTGCGCGCGGCTATATAGGGAGGCAATGGCATCGCGCCGGCCTCAGCAAGTGCTGTATCAAAGTCATCACCAAGCAGATTAAACTGAAGCGTACCTTGCCCGTCATCTTTGTCCGTCAACGTCGCGCTTAACGTTTCGGAAAACACCATGACTTCCCCCTCTTTCACTTTACGCAAGGGTTTGATCAGTGCCTGCCACGTGCCTGGTGTGGCGATGGGTTCCAGCAAAGTAACTTCGATCTTCGCTTCCCCAGACCCATGAACGCTTTCGCGTTTGCGCACGCCAAAAAGCCGCGCGGGGATCACTTTGGTGTTGTTGAGAACAAGCAAATCACCCGGTTGGAAGATTTTAACAAGATCAGAAACATACGCATCTTTGATCGCACCATCTTTCGCCAACAAAAGCCGCGCGGAACTGCGGGGTTTCGCAGGACGCGTCGCAATCAGGTCTTCTGGCAAATAAAAGTCGAAATCGCTGAGTTTCATGTTGTTATTGGCTCAACTTAGGCGGCGGGCGACGGAAAATTTCGCGAAACATGCCGGGGGTGAAAATACTGAGCGGATTCACGTCTATTCGCGGCAAAGCCGCCGGACCATCCGCGTTGAAATTAAAGCCAATAAGCCCCTCGCCGCGACGCGTAAAGATCGAACCAATGCCGTTGATAACAAAAAATGGTGAGACAACGCCCTGCATATCGAGCTGTTTGCTCGCAACATCATAATAGCCATCTACAGAAAGCCCTAACGAAGGACCAACCGCACTGCCCTCAGTTATAACAATTGTCTTGGGAGTGATGCGAAAACGACTGTTCACGTCCGTGAAGACCAGCCCCTGCCCATCAAGTTGTTCGAGCAGGCCGATCCCGCTTGCTGCACTCAGGAGCGCCAGTGCAGGCGGCGCATCTCGCAAACGCAAATTGTTGATCTCCAAGCTGCCATCATACTCACCCGCCCCCGCTCGCGGCGTCAAATTTAGGGTCATCGCACCCTCGTTCGCGTTCTTCAAAAGACCCGCATCACTGATCGTAGCACCCGCATTCCTGCTCTTGATTTGTACAGCGGTACGCCCGTTTCGCGGGATCGTTTGCCCATACAGCGCGCCTTTGCCGTTTAAGCGGCCGGTAAAATTGCCAGTCAGGCCATTGTTGGATTGAAACGCGCCTTTGAAATTGCGCAAAACAATGCTTTCAGTGACTTGCAGGCGATCAAGCGTCACATCGAGCGGCGTCGCTACCTTGCTGCCTTGCGCATTCTGTGCGGGGATTTTGCGCAGATCCAACGTCCCCCCGCCAAGTATGACCGCCGGAGGCGTGTTACGACCACGTCCCGTCAGCGTTACGGGCGCGTCGAGCCAATCACCGGCGCGCACGCGATCAAACCTCGCGCGCTCTAATGTGCCAGCCGCGCTGATGGTCACTGATCCATTCGCTTTCAACTCAGGCGTATCAAAGACCAAACGCTCAACAACGGGTGGACCTGTGTTCTTGCCACCAAGCTTGCCTATAACCGACAATGATCCACGACTGTTGGGTGCCTTGCGATATCCAAGCGGTGCAATCTTAACGTCCACGCCTTGCAAATTCGACGTCAGTGCAAAACTCGGGGCCTGTTTCGCGCGCAAGTTAATCGTGATCTCGCCCTGCCCTTTTCCAGTCACCGAGCCGGGCGGCAAACCAATGTTGAATGTATCCACAAACCGCTCGGACAGTTCGACCTGTCCTGTAAGCTGACTGCCCGCACCGGGCGTGCCAAGCGGCATACGCCACACGCCATCGACAGGCACAGCATCAATGCGGCCTTCCCCTTGCAGCACAATTTCGTTGGGTTTTGCAACTAAAGCAATACGATCGGCGGCGATTGTGCGCCCTTCAACCAAGGTATCGCTGCGCACACCTGTAACATCGCCTGAGATATCAAACAGGATCTCTGAGGTTTCGATCTTTTTCTTTAACGGAAACCCTACCGTACCGGACACAGTTGCACGCCCATCCGCGAGCGTGACCGGTTGGCCCACTTTACTGAGAAACGAAAACGGTTTTTGATCAAGTAAGGAAAGCGCTGCGGTGACGCTACTTTGGGTTTCCAGACGCACCTTTGCGGGCGCGCCTTTTATCCGCATATCTGGAATCTCAAAGACGGTTCCGGCAACATCTATGCGGCCACCTTGTGGTGGTGTAATTTGCCCAGCTTCAGTCGCGGCTATCAGGCTCGCCCCCTCGATGTGCACGTAACCGCGCGCATTTTCAATCAAAGGCATCGTTTTCATAAACCTCAACGAGGCATCGGAATAGGCAAAGTTCACATGCAAATCCGGCGGTGCATCGGGCACCGCGCGAAATGACATACGCGCATTCGACACGTCTCCTTTGACGATATTTTGCGAAATCCAATTTCGTGTCTTGGCTTTGACGGTCTGCGGCCACACCTCTAATACGCGTTTGATATCAAGTTCTTTGGAGCGCGCATCAAGTGCTACTTGCCAGCCGTCCAAACCGATATCCATACGCCCGTTTGCGATTACGACCTGCCCCGCTTCGCGCAAAACCAGTTGACCGATATCCAGACGGAAAGGATCAAAGACCAAGCGTAAATCGAGATCCGCCTGCTCTAGCGTGACGGGTGTCTCATAAAGCTGGTTAGGATTGGCACTGACGCTCCTCACGGTGAACTGCCCAAGCAAGGCTTCTGGCCAACCGCCCGGAGCATTTTGAAGCCGCGCGCGCCCTTCCGCGCTTGCTTCAAACCATGCGGATTTGATGTTCAATTCTGAAAATTCCAGAATGTTCTCAACAGGTTCATAGCTGAAGTAAGCCTGCGCGCCCTCAAACGGTACAGGTGTTGCCTCTTCTTTCGGCTGCACCACACCCTTGCCAATCTGAAGGGTAGCATTCAAGGGACCGAAGACGCCATTCTCGAAAACTTCAGAACGCAACGACCCCGAAATTGGTGCGCGCAAGGCTTCCATCCACGACAGGGCCTGACTTTGACTTGCAATATCTTGGGAGGGCGCATCCGCCAGTGAAATACCAACGCGCGCAGCCGGTGAGCCGATTTCGCTCTCATAGCTCAATTCCATTGTGGTTGCGTAATCCTGCCCTCCAAGGAGTGCAAAATCAGCCCCGATTGTCAGCGCTTCGCCATCCGAGTTGATCCGCATGCGGCCCCCGTCCACCGTCCACGCCCGCCCCGCGCGCGCGTCTTCATACAGCACAGTGAGACTGGTTGCATTGACCTCGCGCAGGTAGCGCAGCTCATCTTGAACAAGCAGGCTATCAAGGCTTTCGATGAGCGCGATCAAACTTGCGCCCTCGCCGCTGACTTGTAGTGCAGAGCCTATGGTCAAATCGAACCCGCCATCCGAGCCACGGCGCAGCTTCATCAATGCGCCTGACAATGAGATTTTCTTTGGTAAGAATTGGCCTCTGACTGCTGCAGGAAACGCGGCGCGCACGCTGAGCTCCCCAAGTGAGGCAAACGGCAGGCCCGTTTCATCCTTGACTGAAACGTTCTGGAAAAACACACGCGGACTTAGATCGGAGGGTTCAATGCGCAGCGACATCGTGCCAATGGCGATATCCACATTCGGCAAAGCTTCCGCGATCTTTACATCGATCTGCTTTTGCAACCAATCAGGCGCTTTGATGTCGCGCCCCACCAATAAAATAAAGCCAATCGCCAAAGCAACCACAAAGCCGCCCAAGCCCGTCAGAACCGCCTGTGCAAAATGACGCTTGCGCAAAACGGGCTTGGGCTTTGAAAGCCCCGTTGCATCAGCGTCTGTTTGCGGCGTCTCGCTCATATTTGGTGTATTGCCTTTAAATCACAAAGTTGGCGTTCACTTGTTTGCTCTCTTCTAATATGAAACCTAAGTCTAGCGAAACCAAGAGGATGCCAAATGATTGATATCGGTGACAAAGCGCCTGATTTTACTTTACCTGCCAGCCGCGATCGCACGATTGCCCTTTCGGATGCGTCGGGTCCTGTTGTTTTGTTCTTCTATCCCCGCGACGACACGCCTGGTTGCACAAAAGAGGCGATTGCCTTCACCGGAATGGAAGCTGATTTTGCAGCATTGGGCGTCACAATATGGGGCATTTCAGCCGATAGCGTCGCAAGCCACGAGAAATTCGCAACAAAACACGGGCTCACGATGCCGCTTTTGTCAGACGAAGATAACGCTATCTGTGAAGCCTTTGGCGTTTGGAAAGAAAAGAATATGTATGGCAAAAAATTTATGGGCATTGAGCGCGCGACGTTTTTGATTGCAGCCGATGGCACACTCGCGCAGGTTTGGCGCAAGGTGAAAGTGCCTGGTCACGCAGAAAACGTGCTAGAGGCCGCCAAGGCGCTACAGGCTTGAAGCCTCTCGCAGAAATGGCGCTTGATGTGCTGCAAACGGCCGACGGGCGCGCGAAAACCGCTCTCTCTCATAAGTATGCAGCGGAGTGGCGTGCCGCACGTGCAGATGGCGCTTTCCCCGAGGTTGGCAGCGTTTTGCCGCCCATGCACCCTGCCCGACCCGAGGCGCCTGAATTACTGTCGCCGCGTGATGTACCGCGCCGCAAACCAGGTTCTGAAACCGGTCGCATCGCCCTTCTTCATGCCGTCGCTCATATCGAACTGAATGCAGTGGACCTCCACTGGGACATCATCGCGCGCTTTAGTCATATTCCTTTGCCTGCAGGGTTCTATGACGACTGGGTCAGCGCCGCGGATGACGAATCCAAACATTTCAATCTGATGTGCGATTGTCTTGAGGAATTGGGCAGCTTTTATGGCGCATTGCCTGCGCATGCGGGTATGTGGCGCGCAGCTGAGGACACGGCAGAAGACTTCATGGGACGTCTCGCGGTGGTTCCGATGGTTTTGGAAGCACGCGGGCTGGATGTTACACCTAGTATGATCAAAGTGTTTCAAAACGCCAAAGCCAAGAGCGCCGTTGCCGCGTTAGAAACAATCTATGCCGAAGAAGTAAGCCACGTCGCTTATGGCTCTAAATGGTTCAACTTCATGTGCGGGCGCGAGAACGAGGATCCAAAAGAGGTGTTTCACAAACTCGTGCGCACCTATTTCCACGGTACATTGAAACCACCTTTCAACGAAGAAAAACGCGCCGATGCAGGAATCCCACCGGATTTCTACTGGCCTCTGACAGAAGATTTGCCTGACCCGCAAGGCGAGTGACGAAAGACTGACACACAAATCTTCGGCGATTTTCCGCCACAATTTTCTTCAATTTCCATGCTTTACCTGAACGTAAACGCCAAATGACTTGCGTGAACGCGGCCTGCTGGCTATTTAAACGCTCAAGGGGCCGCAGGACTTTCACTCAAGTACTGAAACGAGCACCATATGTTGGGCTGGGACGAAAAGGGACGCTAGTTTGAAAAAACGGCTTTCGATTAATTTTAATGCGTTTTTGGAGCGCCATTTTCCTGAACGCAGGGTCTTTCTGCGTTCCGATGCGGACACGCGTTTTATTCGCTTGCGTCCGTCCACTCAAATCATTGCATATATCGGCGCTGCGTCAATCGTAACTTGGTCAATTGTTGCAACGTCCATTTTGTTGATGGACAGTATTGGCTCCGGAAATTTCCGCGACCAAGCCAAGCGTGACCAGAGTGCCTATGAGCGCCGTTTGAACGAGCTCTCTAGCGAGCGCGACGCGCGCGCCGCAGAAGCCCTAGCAGCGCAAGAACGGTTTAACGCGGCTTTGAGCCAAATTTCTATTATGCAGTCCGAGTTGTTGTCGTCCGAAACGCGCCGCCGCGAATTGGAGACTGGAATCGATGTGATCCAAACCACCCTGCGTAAAACCATGAAAGACCGCGAAGCCGCGCGTGATCAAGTGGCCCGGCTTTCAGATGGCGGCGCAGGTGTTGCTGCGAACAGTGTTAGCGATGACGCGGCTTTGAATTTTTTAGCTGCTGCTCTGGAATCCACTGCGCAAGAGCGTGATAAAGTGGTTGCGGATGCGCAAGATGCCCTTTTGCAAGCAGAAGAAATGAAGTTTGACATCCAAGTGATGGCAGACAAAAACGATCAAATCTTCCGCCAGCTTGAAGAAGCAATGACTGTTTCAGTCAAACCGCTCGATAAGATGTTTCGTGCCGCTGGTATGAACACGGACCGCATTTTGAATGAAGTGCGCAAAGGTTATTCCGGCCAAGGTGGCCCCTTGATGCCGCTGAGTTTTTCGACCCGTGGTTCTGCTGAAACAGCGGAGACCAAGCGAGCGAATGACATCCTGAAGGATATGGATCGTCTCAACCTTTACCGAATCGCTGCTCAGAAAGCGCCGTTTGCAAATCCTGTTAAAAGCGCGTTCCGCTTCACATCTGGTTTCGGATATCGTTGGGGGCGCATGCACAAAGGCACGGACTTTGCAGCACCCCATGGCACACCGGTTTACTCAACGGCGGATGGCGTTGTGATCCATGCAGGTTGGCTGTCTGGCTACGGCAAGCTCGTGAAAATTCAACACCAGTTTGGTATAGAGACGCGCTACGCTCATCTGTCTAAATTCCGTGTGAAGGTCGGACAAAGGGTCTCGCGTGGTCAGCGCATTGGTGATATGGGCAACACTGGACGATCCACTGGGACCCATCTACACTACGAAGTTCGCGTCGGCGGCAAAGCCGTCAATCCGATGATTTATATTAAGGCTGCAAACGATGTTTTCTAAAAGCAAAATCCACGAACCCGGCCCCAAGGCGGACGGCACCACTCCAGTAACAGCGGAGACGTCTTCTGCGGCACCCTCCGTGCCTCCGCGCTCGAGCGAGTTCAAGGCCTCTGCCCCAAAGGCAAAGCCGCCGGTCTCAACCTTGTCTGCAGACCTGCACGTCACAGGTAACTTGAAAACCACTGGCGACATTCAGGTCGAAGGGACAGTAGAAGGCGACATTCGCGCGCATTTGCTGACCATCGGTGAAAGCGCGACAATCAAAGGCGAAGTGATCGCGGATGACGTTGTCGTCAATGGCCGTATCGTTGGCCGTGTCCGTGGTTTGAAGGTACGTTTGACGTCGACCGCACGTGTTGAAGGTGACATCATTCACAAGACGATCGCAATCGAGAGCGGTGCACACTTTGAGGGTTCCGTGCAGCGTCAAGACGATCCGCTGAATTCTAAGGGCGCTGGTAAAGTCCCAACCGGCGCACCGTCGAAGTCCGAGTGATCTTCGACTGCAAAACGAATTTGATTGAGGGTCGCGCATTGCGGCCCTTTTTCGTGTGCGCTTGCATGTTTTGGGAGGCGTCATGAGCCGCAACTACGAAACCTTCCTCCCTGGAGCCTCCGCATCCCCTACCCTTGAAAACCCTTTAGAACGCCTTGGCTGGTCAGGCTTTTTCGCGCAGCAAACCGCAGCGGATGCGATGGCACAGACACCACCTGTGCGCGTCACATCCGTGCATCGCAGTGGTTTACAGGTGATCGGCGCTGACATTTCCGCCGTGCTGCCACCGCGCAAGGATGCGACAGTCGGTGATTGGTTTCTCTATAACGCGGAAACGCTTGCGGAGAGTGTTTTGCTCGAACGCAAAAGCCTGATCAAGCGACGCTCGCCTGGCAAAGACCGTTTCGAGCAGCTGATCGCCGCCAATATCGACACCGCCTTTATCGTGACCTCTTGCAACGCGGACTTCAACATTGCGCGGCTTGAACGCTATGTGGCGCTCGCCTTTGACGCAGATGTGACGCCCGTTATTTTGTTAACCAAAACTGACCTCTGTGAAGATGTCGACCCCTATGTTGAGCAAGCGCAAAGTATCTCTGACCTTGTCGCCGTAACGCCGTTGAATGCGAAATCTGATGATACGGCTAAACAGCTCGCAACATGGTGTAATAAAGGTCAAACCGTCGCTTTCCTCGGCTCTTCTGGCGTTGGAAAATCCACCCTAACCAATGCTTTAGCAGGCAGCGATGCCATTGAAACCGGCGAAATCCGTGCGATTGACAGCAAAGGCCGTCACACAACAACGCGGCGCGAATTGCATTTTGTAGCCAGTGGTTGCGCTGTCCTCGACACCCCGGGCATGCGCGAATTGCAGCTGACTGATGCGGCGGCGGGCGTTGGCGATCTGTTCGCGGATCTCGAAACGCTTCAAACCCAATGCAAGTTTCGCGATTGCGCCCATGACAGTGAACCCGGTTGCGCGATTAAGACAGCATTAAAAAACGGTGACATCGATCAAGCACGGGTAACTCGTTGGCGCCGATTGGTTGCGGAAGATGCGTTCAACACCACTTCTCTGAGCGAACGAAAACACAAAGAAAAGAACCTAAGCAAAATCATCAAATCGCTCGATATGAAAAACAGAAACGAACGTCCGAAGTAAGACACGTTTCGTTACGCCTCCAAATCAGCACCCCAATAGAGAAAATCAAGCCAAGTCTGATGCAATTCACTTTGCACACGTGCCAGTTTGCGACCAACCTTATCAAGTTCATGCGGTGACGGCGCACGCGGTTTGCGCAGCAGTTTCATCCCTGCCTCGCGCGGCGTTCGATTGCTCTTGCGAAGGTTGCAGGATTGGCAGGCCGCCACGATATTTTCAAAAGTGGCTGGCCCTTTGCGAGAACGCGGCAGCACATGATCAAACGTCAGATCCTTGGCTGGTTTCTTCGCACCGCAATATTGGCAGCGAAACCCATCCCTCAAGAACAAATTGTAGCGCGTGAACGCCGCATTCTGGCGTTTGTGATACTGGCGCAGGCACACGACGGCCGGCACTTCAAAAGTTTGCGTCGCAGAGTGTATTTCGAGATCTTCGTATGTTTTCAGTTGGATGACACGATCTTGCAATACGGCGGTCATCGCTTCTTGCCACGACCACGTCGACAAAGGCATCCAGCTCAGCGGTTGCATATCTGCGTTCAACACCAGTGTGCGATGGGTGTTGAGCTGGTGCATATGTGAGTGAGTGGACAACACCTCAACGCTCATCATGAAAGCAACCCATCGCATAGGGTCTTCGTGCAGTTTCTACGGTCGGTTTTGATGATTTTCTTGAACCCGCATCCCCCATCGATTGCAGCAAAAACGCAGGGTTAGTCCTGCGACTTCTCACCGTCACTATATATGGGGTTCACATTCTGGCAAGCGTCTTCATGAAGGCCTTGCCAAAGCGTTGTTTCACAAGGGTTAAAGATTCAACTTATCGCGCATAAATGCCAATGCTACCGACAGTCCATCGGGCGCAATGCCATGTGCGGTGCCTTTCATTATATGCGCGAACACATCCTCAAAGCCGGCTTTTTGGAGCGCATCCGCCGCCTCAGGTAGCGATTGCACAGGCACAACATCATCCGCATCGCCATGCACCAAGAGGATCGGAGGGCGCACAACGACATCATCGACCAAATCCTCAGGCGCGAGCAAACGACCGGAGAACCCGACAACACCTGCCACTTCGTCTTCGCGGCGTGGGGCCACATGTAGCGCCATCATCGTGCCTTGGGAAAAGCCAAACAGCACCACCTGCTCGGGCAACACATCTTCGTCCACCATCAAAGCATCAAGAAAAGCGTTCAAGTCTGCGACAGCTGAGGTCATGCCGCGCTCAGCTTCCTCCTCAGAGGAGCCATCGATCCACGGGATGGGAAACCATTGGAACCCCATGGGCGCGCCTGCGCAACCTTCGGGAGCGTCGGGGGCCACGAACAAAGTGTCAGGCAAATGTTCACCCAAAGGATCCGCCAGACCCAAAAGATCCGCGCCATTCGCACCATATCCGTGCAAGAACACCACAACAGAGCGCGTTTCGCCGGAAACAGCCTCTTTGCGCTGAGAATTTAAAACTCGTGTCATCGTATTCCTTCCCGTGATTTTACAACGCGGTAGTAGGCCCAAAGCACGCGCGCTGCAACCGAGCGCCACGGCGACCAGTCACCTGCGATCTCGCGCATTTGTTTTTCTTTGGGCCGCTCTGGCAAACCCAACAGGTCTTTTGCAGCCTCTTGCAAAGCGAGATCGCCATGCGCGAACACATCAGCGCGCCCTAAACTGAACATCGCGTAGATTTCAGCGGTCCATTGACCGATACCAGTGACCTGCGTGAGCGTTTTGATCACTTCATCCGAAGGCATGTCGCGCAGGGCTGTGTAGTCGATCCGCGCTTCCGCCAGAGCGCGTGAGTAACGCATTTTCTGACCACTTAAGCCGCCAGCGCGCAGGTCTTCGTCGCTTGCATGCGCAATCCTATCTTCCGAGGTCAGATTAAGCCCTTCCATACGCGCCCAAATCGCATTGGCGGAGGCCACCGACACTTGCTGGCCGATAATCGCATTCAGCAACTGCGCAAAACCTTCTTCCTTTAAACGCAGGGGCAACGGGCCAATTTCCTCAATCGCGCGTTTGAAGCGAGAGTCATATTCAGCCAACCATCGCGCGCCCTCTAGGACACAAGTGTCGCCTTTGATGATGCGTTCACCCATGCGTCAAACCCCACTCAATTGCGTGTTTGACGGTCGTGACGGTTTTAGCATCCGGCATATCAGGTCGTGCGATCATACCAACGTGCAATCCAAGTTCACGCGCGGCTTCAAGTTTCGAAAAACTCGCAGTTCCACCTGCATTTTTCACAACGAGCCAATCCACTTCGAGCTTTCGAAACAACGCGATTTCATCCGCGGTTGAGAATGGTGGCCGCCCGATCAAGAACTCACCGTTTGGAAATGGAAATGGACCATCGGGCGGGTCAATTTGACGGCAAATCAAACGACAACTCGATAGGTTTTCAAATTTATTCAGTGTCTTACGGCCCGTTGCTAAGAAAACAGTTGAAGAAGGTTTTATATGCACCGCAGCCTCTGTTTCATCGGCGAGCGATGTCCAGAGATCCCGTTCAGTCGCTACCCAAGCAGGCCGAGCAAACAGGCAATAAGGGATATTCAACACAGTACAGATTTTATGAGAGCGCTGCGAAATATCGCGCGCAAACGGGTGCGTCGCATCTAGGACAGCTGTAATCTCATGCTCTTTCAAGTATGTCTCAAACCCAGATGCACCACCAAACCCACCAATACGCGTCTGCACCGCTTGATCGCTGGGATTACGCGTCGCGCCCGCGAGCGACGCGATCAAACTCACACCATTTTGATGTAGCGTAGCAGCAATCTCGCGCCCTTCGCCCGTACCTGAAAGGATTAGAATCGTCATGCGCGCGCCAAAACCTCACCCTTGCGATCAATCACCACGACATCTGCGGACACAGTATCGGGAAGCATGTCCGAAATTGTCGAAAGCGCATTCTCCGCAACCCAATTTGCCATAGGTTTTCCAATATTTTCATAGGCCTGCAGCGCTGTGTTCATATCTGCAATTTCTGACCGACCGAACACTTGCGCCAGCGCGCCCAAGTCGACCTGAGAGCGGCCCGAATGCAAATCCCGCGCGCCCTGGGCAAGTTTGGTCATTTTACCAATTCCGCCGCCAATCGTGATGCGCGGCACGGGGTGTTTGGCAAGATACTTGAGCAAACCACCCACAAAATCTCCCATATCCAGCATAGCGTGATCTGGCAGCTCATAGAGGCCCTGCACCACGCGTTCGCTGGTCGCCCCAGTGCAGCCCGCCACATGCGGCAGATTTTCGGCGCAGGCCACATCAATGCCGCGGTGGATAGACGCGATCCAAGCCGCGCAACTGAAGGGCCGAACAATACCTGTGGTGCCAAGGATCGAAAGACCACCAATGATGCCAAGACGCGGGTTCCATGTTTTCAGCGCCAGCCCTGCGCCGTTTGGCACGCTCAATGTGATCTCGATATCAGGCGCTTCGCCAAGGCGCGCGGCGGTATCATTTACCACTGCACGCATCATCTCCCGCGGAACAGGGTTAATTGCAGGCTCGCCCACCGCGATTGGCAAGCCGGGGCGTGTGACATGACCAATACCAGCGCCACCTTTGAAGACGATTCCGCCATCTGAGATTTTCACGGCGGCTTCGATCAAGGCTTGGTGTGTCACATCAGGATCATCGCCCGCATCCTTTATGATCGACGCCTTGGCCCAACCATCACCCACTTCGCTGTGTTCAATTTGAAACACAGGCGTTTCCCCGCGCGGCAAGGTGATCTGCACCTTGCTTGGCACACGACCTTCCCACAAACCGCAAAGCGCGGCCTGAACCGCGCCGGTCGCGCAGGCTCCCGTGGTCCAACCACGGCGCAATTCTATGTCTGGTTTCCGCGTCATTGTCCGCACCTTAGCGACGCAATCACATGCCGCCAATTCCTCATTCGATGTCGCATGCCACCTTTCGTTTAATTTTTGCAAAGGCCATAAGAGGGCATGAGCGATTCACATTCTCCATTGCCCGCATTGCCCGGCACAAATTGGCCCACATTCCAGCCTGGCTGGGTTTGGCTTGCAGGCGCTGGACCCGGCGATCCCGGCCTTTTAACGTTGCATGCGCTCAATGCGCTGCGTCAAGCAGATGTGATCGTCTATGATGCGCTCGTGCAAAAAGCGATTTTGGAGTGGGCCCCGCAGGCCGAGCATATTTATGCAGGCAAACGCGGTGGAAAACCGTCGGCAAAGCAACGCGATATTTCATTGCATCTTGTAGAGCTCGCACGCGCGGGCAAACGGGTATTGCGCTTGAAGGGTGGCGATCCGTTCGTGTTCGGGCGCGGCGGTGAAGAAGGACAAACACTTGTGCAACACGGCGTGCCCATCCGCATTATCCCCGGCATCAGCGCAGGGATCGGCGGACTAGCCTATGCGGGCATTCCAGTGACGCACCGCGACGTGAACCAGTCTGTGACTTTTGTGACCGGACATGATCAGACGGGCGACACGCCCTCATCGTTGAATTGGAAAGCGATTGCAGACGGCGCGCAAGTGTTGGTGATTTATATGGGTATGAAGCATGTGGATCGCATCGCCAACGCGCTGTTGGACGCGGGACGTGATCCGATGGAGCCTGCGGCTGTTGTGACTTCCGCTACCACCGAAGATCAGAATGTGCTGGAGACCACGCTTGGCACGATGGCGGCTGATATTGCTGCAGCGAACCTGAAACCACCGTCGATCTTATGCATCGGTCGCTCCGTTCTCATGCGTCAGGCGCTGGATTGGCAAAGCATCGCGCAAGGGTTCGAGCCACGCAATGATGACCCCTTGGGACGAGGCCGACCCGCAGAAGCATCATGAAACGCGGCACTGGTTTCATCATTGCAGCGCCCTCATCCGGCTCGGGCAAGACCACAATCACTCTTGGAATCCTCCGCGCATTCAAGCGGCTTGGTGTCGACATTCGTGGCGCGAAATCAGGACCTGATTATATAGATCCACGTTTTCACGAAGCCGCCTCTGGCATACCATGTTTCAATTTAGACGCTTGGGCCATGTCGCCTGAACGCATAACGTCCCTTGCTGCCGGAGAAACCCCGCTGGTGATCGAGGGCGCTATGGGTCTGTTTGATGGTGCGCCCCCAGATGGGCGTGGCTCCGTCGCGGATCTTGCGCGACAATTGTGTTTGCCAGTTGTTTTGGTCGTCGATGCGTCGCGCATAGCGCAATCCATTGCACCTATGGTGATCGGATTTGCGCAGTTTGATTCTGACGTGCATGTAGCAGGGGTGATCCTGAACAAGGTCGGCAGCGCCCGCCATGAAACGATTTTGCGACGTGCCTTGATGCCAAGTGGTTTACCTGTTCTTGGTGCGATCCCGCGCAGTGAAGGAGTTGTGCAGCCCTCACGACACCTCGGTTTGGTGCAAGCGCAGGAACGCGAAGATTTAGACGTTTTCATCGAAAGCGCGGCTGATCTGGTTGCAAACAACATCGATTTGGATCTGCTGTCGGGGTTAAGCCAACCTCTGCCCACCACAGAAATCGCCAGAAAAATCGCTCCGCCCGCACAACGTATTGCGATTGCGCGCGACAATGCATTTGCTTTTGCGTACCCACATTTATTGCAAGACTGGCAGAGCCAAGGGGCTGAGATCAGCGTCTTCTCACCACTAAATGATGATCCAGTGCCAGAGTGCGATTTCATCTTTCTCCCCGGCGGGTATCCTGAACTTCACGCGGGATATTTGGCTCAAACAAGAAGTTTCATACCGTCCTTGCGTGAAGCAGCGGCGCATACGCAAATCTACGGTGAATGTGGTGGCTACATGTTGCTTGGCGATGGCTTGATAGACGCGGGCGGTACCCAGCACCAAATGGCGGGGTTACTACGGCTAGAGACGTCTTTCGAGCAGCGAAAACTTCACCTTGGGTATCGTCAATTGCAAGCCACCACAGGTCTGTTCGCAGGCACGTGGTGCGCGCATGAATTCCATTATGCGAGCACGTTAAACGCAGCTGGCACACCGCTCTTTCAGGCACAGGACGCGCAAAACACTGCCCTGCCCGCGATGGGTTTAACGTCAGGAAATGTTGCTGGATCTTTCGCCCATATCATCGATGTTACATGAGCGCGCTTGCGGGCCGCGCGTCGCAGGTTTAAGGCAGAAATCATGACACAAGCCGTTTCCTCCCCCCGCCGCACAGTTTTGGTCCTGATTTTGGCACAAGCCGTGCTTGGCTCTCAGATGCCGATGCTGTTCACTATCGCTGGGCTCGCGGGGCAATCGCTTGCCTCTAATATCTGTTTTGCGACAATGCCGATCTCGATGGTTGTGATCGGGTCAATGTGCGCAGCTACGCCAATTTCGAGCGTAATGCAGCGCTATGGACGCCGCGCCGGTTTTTGGATTGGCACCGCAGGTGGCGCGCTTGGCGGCTTGATCGGTGCGATTGCGCTTTATTATTCTAGCTTCCCGCTCTTCTTATTCGGTAGTTTCTGCACTGGCCTCTACATGAGCGCGCAAGGTTTTTATCGCTTCGCCGCCGCAGATACCGCAGACGAAGCGTTTCGACCAAAAGCGATTTCTTATGTCATGGCGGGTGGCCTCGCAGCTGCCATTATCGGCCCCCAAATGGTCAAAGCCACCAACGGAATGGTCCCATCCGGCGATGCGACTGTGTCCGCCTTCATGGGGGCTTATATCTTTGTGTTTTTGCTTAACGCAGTCGGCTCACTGATCTTTTTGTTTATCAACATCCCTGCCCCTGCGGCCCCTGCGGCGGATGCGCCTGAAGCACGCTCACGCTTGGAATTGCTGAAAACGCCGCGCATCGCTGTCGCAATGATCTGCGGAATGGTGTCCTATGCGTTGATGAACCTTGTGATGACGTCCACGCCCCTTGCCGTGGTGGGCTGTGGCTATACGACAAACAACGCCGCGGACGTTGTCACGGGACACGTGCTGGCCATGTTCATTCCGTCGTTCTTTACGGGCCATCTGATTGCGCGCTTTGGCGTTGAGAAGATCGTCGGTGCAGGACTTGTGATCCTTGCAACCGCGGGTGTTGTCGCACTGAATGATGTAGAGTTGGAGAACTTCTTCATCGCACTCGTTTTACTCGGCATTGGCTGGAACTTCGGCTTTATCGGGGCGACGGCGATGCTGACTTCAGCGCATGGCCCGCAAGATCGTGGCCGCGTGCAGGGTATGAACGATTTGTTCGTGTTTGGTGGCGTGACCATGGCTTCGCTCGCATCTGGTGGCTTGATGAACTGCTCTGGCGGTGATCCTGCGCAAGGCTGGACGGCCGTAAACCTTGCGATGATCCCCTTCCTAGCACTCGCTGGCACCGCGCTGATCTGGCTGATGATGCGCTCGAAAGAACCGCTACCAGCGACCTAATAGCGCTGCTTTGGACAGCTGGATTGAGGACGTGAACGCGCCAACGTCAAGCCGGCCTTCGCCAACAGCGCGCGGATCGGCGACAGCTTGTTCCAACAACGCCTCTGTTTGCCACAGTGCAATGCAGCCATGCTTTGCCAGACTGCCACGGGCCTTGCGCGCTTGCGTGAGCCTGCTCAAACCACCTTTGGCCAAGTTAACAATCGCCTCTGACCGCCCATCAAGCAAAGGTACGCGCTTAGCGTCTTCGAGCGCGGGTATTGCTTGGAAAAAACTCGCAAGGCCAGAAGCATAGCCCGCATCCTTCGCAACTTTGTTATCGGCCCGTCCAAGCGCGTCGCACGCGGCGAACAAAACGCCCCCCGCCGTGTCCTCTAGATAAGCGGTGAAGGCTGTTGCGTCCTCAAATGGGTCCTTATAGATGTCCCAGCGGCGCGCGGCGATCAGGCGGTCCAGCGCTTCGGCCCCCGATTTGCTCAACACACGCGCCAGCGGCGTTGCGACCTCATGGCGACGCACCTCGCCACCTGCGATGATCTCTTCCATCACATCACGCCACCATTGTAGTCGCATTTCTGCAATCATCGGCTCTGCCGTCACCCAAGGCGCGCGTGTGATTTCGACGTTTGCCGCATAGATTGGGAACAAGATAGCACGCGCCTGCGCCGGAGCGGCCATGGCCGCGCGAAACCGTGCGCCATCCCCGCGTTCAACAATCGCAGCACTAGCGTGCCATTCAGGGGTCTCGCTCACTTCAATAGTCCTCGGATCAGCGTTTCAGTTGAAGCTGCGTTTACTATGCTCAGGTGGCTCTCGCCATCCGAAATATGATAGCTGCCTTTGTCAGAGGCCCCGCTCATCACCTCCTCATACTTTTCCGCATGAAACGCTTCATCCTGCGCACCAGCGATCAGCGTGAAATTGGGCAAAGCGGCGATATCCTTCAGGTAGTCCATCCGCGGCGCATAGCCTGTGTTCAAACGATAGGTGTAGGAAAGCGTGGCAAGATGGCCATATTTTCCCTCTCGCGCGGCTTTAGGCATGTTGAATTGGATGATTTCTAGGTGGTTCAAGGCGGTGATCTTGAAGGTGTTAAGCATCGACAACCCGATGATACGGCGCGTCATCGCATGTGCCCATCCGCCAGAATTCTCACGCGTTGTCGGGGCGTTGTATTTGAGAAATGGCGCGAGCAAGATCGCTTCATCCATCAACACGCTGTGCTCACCGCCTGCAAAGCGCACAACAAGACCACCGCCAGAGGAATGCCCAGCAACAATGACCTTTTGATCCTCGCGCGCTTGCGCTTTGATAAGAGCAGCGAGATCATCCTCCATTTGATTGATGTAATCCATGTCACCCCGACGTTCAGGACTCGCCCCATGACCACGTAGATCAGGGACAACAACATAAGCGTCATTCGCTAATGCATTGGCAAGACGGTTAAATTGCAAACCACTCCAGCCGGATCCATGGATCAAGATCAGCAATGGTTTGTCAGCGCCCTGAACCCCATAACTGCGGATTGGCATGTCCCAACCATTGCCCATCGTGACGCCTTTTTGTGGGGGCACATCGCTGATGCCAAGGGCGACGGTGCTCTCGAAATCAAGACTTTCGGCATCCTCCGCATCGCTAAAATTTTTCGGGCGATCAGATAGGATCAGACCAAGAGCAACCAGTGCGGTAATCACAAGGCTTACCGCTGTAAATTTCAACACTGTCAGAAACATATCAGTCGTCTTTCACGTAAAATATATCATGAACAGAGCACTCAAGCGCATCTGCAATCTGCAACGCCAACAAGGTTGAGGGCGTGAACACACGATTTTCAATCGTGTTGATGGACTTGCGCGACACACCGACGGCCTCTGCTAAGGAGGCTTGGGTAAAGCCCTTGTCGGTACGGTGTGCTTTGAGGGTGTTGTGAAGCTTTGCCATGTCTTAGCTCCGCAACGTGATAAAGCAAAAGGCCAGCAATGGCGCGGCCCCGCTTGCGGTACCCATTGACGCAAAGGCCGTCGGCGAGGACACCCAGCCAAGCGCCATCAACACAGCAAAGATTGGGTAGAGCAGGATTGCGAACCAATAGGCAAACCCTACCGCCTTGCGCCATTCGATTCTGTAAAACTCATCAAAAGCGGCGTCGGCTTTGGAACCGCCTGCTGACAACGCCGAAACCCAAATGATCGCTGCAGCAGCGACGCCAGAAACAGCGGGCAACCACGGAGCAAATGGATCGGGCGAGTTGCTCGCAAGCGCCGCAAGACTGTAGCCCGCACAGACCAAGCCTGCCACAGCAAAACCAAACAACCTAATCTTCGAAAGTGTTTCAACATTCATGTCTTTTCTCCCTCATGTAACCTATAAGTTACATGAGTAGCTAAGGTGACATGTAACGTCAAGGTTACTTATTGAGTTTATCGCCCGTATCGCGGATCAACTTCCATTGGATCGCATCCAAGAGCGCCTCAAAACTCGCGTCCACAATGTTGGGCGAGGCCCCTACTGTGCTCCAACGATTGCCTTTAGAGTCAGCGCTGTCGATGATCACGCGCGTAACCGCTTCGGTCCCACCTTGGGTGATCCGCACCTTAAAATCCACAAGACGCATGTCGTCGATCATGTCCTGATATTGCCCCAGATCTTTCGCCAAAGCCTTCGACAAAGCATTCACAGGACCACGGTCAGAGCCTGTTTCATCCATCGATTCGCTCACAGAGAGCTTCTTTTCGCCATCGACTTTCAGCACAACGACCGCTTCGGAGAGCGAAATCATTTTGTCATATTTGTTCTTGCGCCGCTCCACGGTGACTTTGTAACGCTTCACTTCGAAGAACGCGGGGCATTGCCCGAGGGCACGGCGTGCGAGCAACTCAAAGCTCGCCTGCGCCGTATCATAGGAATAACCGCTGGATTCGCGCTCTTTGATCTCATCAAGTAGAAATCCAAGCGCAGGATCTCCTTTGGCAACGCTTAACCCAGCGTCCGAGAGACGTTTGCGCAGGTTCGATTGGCCCGCTTGGTTTGACATTGGAATGATGCGAGCGTTGCCAACGATTGTTGGCTCGATGTGCTCATAAGTACTTGGATTTTTCAGGATCGCGCTGGCGTGCAGACCCGCTTTGTGCGCAAAAGCTGACGCACCGACAAAAGGCGCTTGGCGCAAAGGAACGCGGTTCAGGATATCATCCAAGGTGCGCGAAATCTGTGTAAGGGTTTGCAGGCTCTCATTCGAAACACCCGTCTCAAAAACGCTCGCATATGGCTCTTTCAACAGCAGAGTCGGAATAAGCGTGGTCAGATTGGCATTTCCACAACGCTCGCCCAGCCCATTGAGCGTGCCTTGCACCTGCCGCGCGCCTGCATCAATCGCAGCGAGCGAACAGGCCACCGCATTGGCCGTGTCGTCGTGTGTGTGAATGCCAAGTCGGTCGCCACTAATACCAGAGGCAATAACCGCTTTGGTGATGTCAGCCACTTCTTGTGGCAAGGTACCGCCATTCGTATCGCATAAAACGATCCAGCGCGCACCCGCTTCATGGGCCGCATGCAAGCATTCAAGCGCATAGGCGGGATCGGATTTGTATCCGTCAAAGAAATGCTCTGCATCGAACAGCGCTTCGCGACCTTGCCCGACAATATGGGAGAAAGATGCGGCGATATTGGCCGTGTTCTCGGCCTTGGTGATGCCAAGCGCGTCAGAGACGTGGAAGGCGGAAGCCTTGCCCACCAAACAAACCGCGCCCGTGTTTGCTTGCATGACTTGCGCAAGAACCTCGTCGTTCTCAGCGGACCTTCCGGCCCTTTTCGTCATCCCAAAGGCGGTCATCTGCGCACGGGTTTTCGGAGCCTTTTCGAAAAATTCACTGTCGGTCGGGTTCGCGCCCGGCCAACCGCCCTCGATGTAATCAAGTCCTAACCCATCAAGCATTTCTGCGATCAGCATTTTTTCCGTAGTGGAGAATTGCACGCCTTGGGTTTGCTGGCCATCACGCAGAGTTGTGTCATAAAGATAAAGGCGTTCACGGCTCATTTATGCGCCCTTTCGTGAAATGGCGTATAGTTTTTCAGCATCAAAGCCCTGCGTTGGTTTTAGATCCACCGTGTCTTTGCCCATCTGCACATCCAGTCCCGCACCTCGCGCAGCGCTCTTCAAGCGATCCACATCCGTATAGTCACCGCTGAGCTTTGCCGCATTTCGCGCGGCGCGCAGCCAACTTTCGACCTCCATAATCTGGGTATGGTCGTGCCCGCCCCCCCAGCTTGTCGCGACCCAATCGCCAAGCGCATCCGTCAGCAACCCAAGCAGATCCGCGGAGGCCTTAAGTCCCGCAAAATCGCGCGCGCGAGACAAGGCGTGTAGGCGCTGAATCGCTTTATGCGTGTTCAAATCATCGGCGAGCGCGGCGACGACTTCTGGATCAGGCGTATCTGCCGCTACAATACCGTCAATCTGGGAATGCCAATGACGCAACGTTCGCTCCGCTTCGGCGCGTTTCTGTTCAGTCCAATCCATCGGCTTACGGTAGTGGGTTCCAAGCATGACGAGCCTGATCACCTCGCCCGGCACGCCTTGATCCAGCAAATCGCGCACTGTGAAGAAGTTGCCTAATGACTTGGACATTTTTTTGCCCTCAACCTGCAACATCTCGTTATGCATCCAGATATTTGCGAAACCATGGCCTACGCATTTGCTTTGCGCGATTTCATTCTCATGATGCGGGAAGGTCAGATCATTGCCACCACCATGGATGTCGAAACTTTCGCCCAAAAGTTCATTCGCCATAGCAGAGCATTCTATGTGCCAGCCCGGACGTCCCTTGCCCCATGGGCTGTCCCAACCGGGTGTGTTCTCGTCCGAAGGCTTCCAAAGCACGAAGTCCATCGGATTGCGCTTATAAGGCGCGACTTCAACGCGTGAGCCTGCGATCATGTCTTCAATGCTGCGACCTGAAAACTTGCCATAATCCGCGTAGCTCTCAACCGCAAAGAGCACATGGCCTTCCGCCTCATAAGCAAAGCCTTTTTCGATTAGATCCGCCGACATTGCGACCATCTGCTCGATATATTCAGTTGCGCGCGGCATGTGATTAGGATGCATCGCACCAACCGCGTCCATATCATCCAAGTATAGCTTGATTGTGCCATCGGTAATCTCGCGAATGCTTTTTCCCGTTTCAGCCGCACGCGCGTTGATCTTGTCATCCACATCCGTAAAGTTTCGCACGTAGGTGACATGATCTTCGCCATAAACGTGGCGCAGTAAACGAAAGAGCGTATCAAAAATGATCACAGGCCGCGCATTACCAAGGTGGGCGCGATCATAAACCGTTGGACCACAGACATACATCGACACGTCACCAGATTTAATCGGTTCCAAAACCTCTTTCTGGCGGGTTTGGGTGTTGTGCAAAGTGATCTGTATCATGTCGGACGTCCTTAAGTGCGCGCGCAAATGCTTTGGCGGACTTAGCAACTCAGATCAGTGAAAGAAATGTGAAACCGGCCCGCCTAACGAAGTTAGTGGGGAATACAGCAGATAATTGTGATGATCTGTGTCTGTTTCATGACCCTTCATTAGCGGGAGAAATCAGTTCCGTCCAGAGTGTTGACGAATCCTACGCGCCTTGGCCAAGTGAACTTTCGCATCACAGGAAGTCGCTATGCCCGCTTTATCCCCCACATTGACCGAAATTACTGGCGGTGGTTCTGACGGCTGGGAAGTCTTCATGCGCGCACGCGAAATGACCGCGGCGGGCACGCCTGTGACGGAATTGACGATTGGCGAGCATGATATTCGCACCGATCCGATCATTTTAGACGCAATGCACGCCTCTGCGTGCGGCGGGCATACGGGCTATGCGATGGTTCCTGGAATCGCAGCGCTGCGCCGCGAGGTGGCGCAGCGCGTGCAAGAGCGTACAGGTGTTCCAACGGGTCCAGAAAACGTGATGATCACACCGGGCGGGCAATCGGCCCTCTTCGCATCGCATCTTGCCACCTGCCCCAAAGGCAAAAAAGCGCTGTTCATTGATCCTTATTACGCCACCTACCCCGGTACTTTGCGTGCGGTTGGCGCAATTGCGACACCGATCGAAGCCGATGCAAAAGGCGGCTTTCAACCCCGCGCCGCCGATATTGAGGTACAGGCCGAGGGCGCTACGAGTCTGCTGATCAACTCCCCCAACAACCCGACGGGCGTCGTCTATACCCGCAACACGCTCGACGGCATTGCAGAGGTATGCAAACGTCGTGATCTTTGGCTGATCTCTGATGAGGTTTATGACACGCAAATTTGGGAGGGCGTGCATATCTCACCGCGCGCCTTGCCGGATATGGCGGAGCGCACGCTTGTTATCGGCTCCATGTCGAAAAGCCATGCGATGACGGGCAGCCGTGTTGGTTGGATCGTCGGACCGCGCAAAGCGATTGAACATCTGATTAACCTAGCGACCCACACGACCTACGGTGTTGCAGGCTTTGTGCAGGACGCCGCCCTTTTCGCGTTGGAGCAAGGGCCAGCCCTAGAGGCAGAGATCGCAGCGCCGTTTAAGCGCCGCCGTGCGTTGACAGTTAATATCCTTGCTGAGCAGAACGTGGTTAAAATGATCCCTGCAGACGGCGCGATGTATGTAATGCTTGATATTCGCGCGACGGGTCTTTCGGGAGAAGCGTTTGCCAACCGTTTGCTCGATGAACACCATATCGCTGTGATGCCCGGTGAAAGTTTTGGGCGTGCTGCGGCCGGGCACTTGCGCGTGGCGAGGACGATTGAGGACACGGCCTACGCCGCCGCCTTGCGCGCGTTGTGCGCCTTTGCGGCAGCGCTTTGTGAATAGAACAAACTGCGTTAAACTTTTTTCATAAGAAAAAAGCGAGTTTTAGCATGACACGTATTTTGATGATCCTCGCGCTGGTTTTCAGCGCCGTCAGCGCATTCGCGCAATCCTACCCTGAGTATAATTCAACCACCGTGAACGACTACGCGGAACTTTTAGATGACGCATCAGAGGCGCGCGTCGTTGCGCAATTGGAAGCATTAAAGAAAGACACGGGCATTGAAATGACCGTTCTCACCCTGTCGCGCCAAGATATGTTCGCCCCCGACATCACTCTTGAGAATTTCGCGACGGACCTTTTCAACGAGTGGGGCATTGGCGACAAGACCAGCAATGACGGTGTTCTGGTTCTTATTATGAAAACCGACCGCGCCATGCGGATTGAACTTGGTGGCAGCTACGGACGGGATTGGGATCGTGCGGCGGCGCGCGTGATTGATCGCTCTTTCCTGCCTGCGTTCAAGGAAGATCGCTATCAAGACGGGATCAAGGCTGGGGTCACGGACACAATCAATACAATCGTCACGCCGTTTCTTGCGGGGGAAGAGCCGCCAACTGGCGCGCCGAATAACTGGGTTTGGGCGATTGTCATGGCTATCGTTGGTGGTTTTGGTGCACTTATCTTTAAAGATAAGTTCGTAAAGCTGAAGAAATGTCCTGAGTGCGGCACACGCCATCTGGATCGTACGCGGCACGTGAAGAATAAAGCAACCAAGATGAGCACAGGGGACGGCGATGTGATCACCACCTGTTCGAGTTGTTCCTACCGAAATGTGTTGCCCTATACAATTAGCCGAATTAGTTCGTCCTCGTCAAAGTCCAGCTTTGGCGGTGGGTCATCCGGTGGTGGTGGCGCAAGTGGGAAATGGTGAAAAGGTCTGAAAGCGACCACTCGTCGTTTTCAGCTTAGAACCGTCAATAAATAAAGTTTCCATTCGTAGCAGAAGCGTTGAGAGGACGACTTTTGAGAGATCGGATTTGGAAGCTCACGCTGACACGCGTGACGATTGGGGCGCGACGAGGACGTGCTGCGCGTGGGCGTCCGTAAAGGGTTTTCGCCCTGCCTTTTTTCCAATCGAAAGCTAATCCAAATGAATGACCAAACCCCGTCCCGTCGTGCTGGCGGCCGCCACGCGCGCCGCGAAGCGCGCTCTGCCAAACTTGCGGATCACCTACGCCCCATTCGGCCCGGAATGGAGGGCGGTCAGTACAAACCGCTGTCCGATGCCGATGTTGAGAAAATCCATCAAGCCGCGCTGACGGCGTTGGAGACCATTGGACTTGCAGATGCACCAGAGTCCGGCGTACAAATCTTGACGGACGCAGGCGCGATTTTGGGCGACGACGGGCGCATTCGCTTTCCGCGCGCTTTGGTCGAGGACTCATTAGCAAAAGCCAACCGCGATGTTGTGTTGTTCAGTCGAGATGGAAAGACGGATCTCGATCTCTCAGGTCAGCGCGTACACTATGGAACTGCGGGTGCGGCGGTGCACATAGTTGACGTTGAGGGCAATGAATACCGCGAAAGCACTGTGCAAGACTTGCATGATGCGGCGCGTATTTGTGATGTGCTCGACAATATCAGCTTTGTGCAGCGCCCTATGGTGTGTCGCGATATTTCCGACAACTTGGAAATGGATCTCAACACCATATACGCCTGCACGAGTGGCACAAACAAGCATATCGGCACATCTTTCACAGAGCCCGGATACGTCAAACACGCACTTGAGATGTTGCACACGATTGCAGGCGGCGAAGATAAGTGGCGCGAACGGCCTTTTATGTCAAACACCAACTGCTTCGTTGTTCCGCCGATGAAATTCGCAACAGAAGCGTGTGAAGTGATGGAAGCTTGTATCGCGGGCGGCATGCCTGTTTTAATGCTCTCTGCGGGCATGGCGGGGGCAACCGCACCCTCCACAATCGCGGGCGCAATAACTCAAGCCACTGCGGAATGCCTCGCGGGGCTGGTCTATGTGAACGCCATTGCACCGGGTCATCCAGCGATTTTTGGAACTTGGCCGTTTGGATTGGATCTGCGTACAGGGGCCATGTCAGTAGGATCGGGCGAGCAAGCTTTGCTATCGTCAGGCTGCGCGCAGATGCACGCATTCTACGGACTACCGGGTGGTGCTGCGGGTGGAGCTTCGGATTCAAAAATGCCTGACATGCAAGCGGGTTGGGAGCAAATGTGTTCCAACGTGATGGCCGGTCTGTCAGGGTTGAACATGGTGTATGAAGCGGCTGGGATGCATTCGTCCTTGCTTGGGTTTTGTCATGAGAGCCTGATCCTGTCTAATGATCTCATCGGTCAAGCCATGCGCTGCGTACGCGGGATTGAAGTAAACGATGAGACCCTCGCGCTGGATCAGATTGCGTCGGTCTGCATGGATGGTCCGGGTCACTATCTTGGAACTGAACAAACTTTGGGCCGCATGGAAATCGATCATGTTTATCCAGCATTCGGTGATCGCACCTCCCCTAAGGAATGGTCAGAGCTCGGCAAACCTGTATTGGTAGAGAAAGCCAAAGCGCGCAAAGAGGAAATATTGGAAACTCGATCCACCGCGAGATTCGATGTGGCTTTGGACCGTGAGCTTCGCAGCCGTTTCAAAATACATTTGCCGTCCTAAAAAGTGAGTTTATTGGCAAGATGAAGCCAGGCGTCGCGCGCATTTAAGGGTGCGGCGCTATTTCACTGGCCTTTTGAGTGCTCTGCCTATAACGGGGGCGCAACTCAGTTAAAGGCAGACCCAAATGGACCTTCGCAACATTGCGATTATCGCACACGTTGACCACGGCAAGACGACGCTGGTGGACGAACTTCTTAAGCAATCCGGCGCGTTTCGCGAAAACCAAGCTGTGGCCGAGCGCGCTATGGACAATGACGCAATCGAGCGCGAGCGCGGCATCACCATTTTTGCCAAACCTACGTCTGTGGAATGGAAAGGGACACGCATTAACATCGTGGATACGCCCGGCCACGCGGATTTTGGCGGTGAAGTTGAGCGTATTCTGTCGATGGTTGACGGTGTTGTTTTGCTGGTGGACGCGGCTGAAGGCCCTATGCCTCAGACGAAGTTTGTGACCTCAAAAGCGCTGGCACTTGGTTTGCGCCCGATCGTGTGCCTGAACAAAGTCGACAAACAGGATGCAGAGCCGGACCGCGCATTAGATGAGTGTTTCGATCTGTTCGCGTCTTTAGATGCAAACGATGATCAGCTTGATTTCCCGCATATGTATGCCTCTGGCCGTAATGGTTGGGCCGACAATGAGTTGGACGGTCCCCGCAAGGATTTGTCCGCTTTGTTCGATTTGATCGTGAACCATGTGCCAAAGCCACGTCAGATCGCGCGGCAGGGTGAAGATTTCTCCATGTTGGCGACAACACTTGGTTCTGACGCTTTTGTTGGCCGTCTACTGACAGGACGAGTTGAGAGCGGCAAATTGAAAGTTGGCGCGACAGTTCAAGCGCTAAGCCGCATTGGTCAAAAAATCGAACAGTTCCGCGTCACTCGGATCCAAGCCTTCCGTGGCCTCGCAGAGCAAGATATCGACGAAGCAATGGCTGGCGATATCGTTTCTATCGCAGGCATGTCCAAAGCGACAGTTGCAGACACAATTTGTGCCTTGGCTGTGGATACCGCCCTGCCCGCACAGCCCATCGATCCGCCCACAATTACTGTGACCTTCGGCATCAACGACAGCCCGCTTGCGGGTCGCGATGGTAAGAAAGTCCAATCGCGCGTTATTCGTGATCGTTTGATGAAAGAAGCGGAATCCAACGTAGCGATCAAAATCGGTGAAACACCCGGTGGCGAAGCGTTCGAGGTGTCCGGTCGTGGCGAACTCCAGATGGGCGTTTTGATCGAAAACATGCGCCGCGAAGGGTTCGAATTATCGATCTCGCGTCCGCAAGTGATCATGAAAGAAGGCGAAAACGGCGAGCGCGTTGAGCCTATCGAAGAAGCCACAATTGACGTGGATGACGAGTACTCAGGCGCAGTCATCGAGAAACTGACGGGTTCGCGCAAAGGCGAGCTGGTCGAAATGCGTCCCGCTGGTGCTGGCAAAACCCGCATCATCGCGCATGTTCCTTCGCGCGGCTTGATCGGCTATCATGGAGAATTCCTGACAGACACCCGCGGTACAGGCGTTTTGAACCGTGTTTTCCATGGTTGGGCACCTCATAAAGGGTCGATCCCTGGCCGTCGTGCAGGTGTTCTAATCTCAATGGAAAAAGGACAATCTGTTGCCTTTGCTCTTTGGAATCTGGAAGATCGCGGCAAGATGTTCATTGGTGCTCAGGCAGACGTCTACACGGGCATGATCATCGGCGAGCACAGCCGCGAGAACGATCTTGAGGTGAACCCGCTGAAAGGTAAGAAACTGACAAACGTGCGGGCCTCTGGTACGGATGAGGCGGTGCGTTTGACGACACCGATCACGCTTAGCCTTGAAGAGGCGATTGCGTATATCAATGACGATGAGTTGGTAGAGGTCACGCCAAACGCGGTGCGTCTACGCAAGCGTTACCTTGATCCGCATGAACGCAAGCGCCAGTCGCGTAGCGCCTAGGTCTATAAAATACTGATCTAGAACAAAATAAGCGTGATGGGTAAAACCATTGCGCTTTTTTATTGGTGAGAAAATGCGCATCTCTTATCACGACTGCGCAATCTCAATCTCACTCAGTGATGTCACTTAACCTGAACCATAACGTTGTGGGACGCTTTCTTAAGTGTCGCTACCTGGCGGTAAACAGCTGGGTAAGAAACCAGCTCGATGCGACCATAGAGGTGCTCGTACTGCTTCTTGCTCTTTTTTACGTGCACTTTTTCTGCGGAGTACTTCGCAGGTACAAGCTGCTTGTCATAGCAAGCAACTGTATTTCCTTCCCAGGCCATTGCTGATGCTGCGAATGCGATTGCTGCTACAACAGCGGAAATTAGGCTCAGGACCCATTAAATTTCCTGATGCCACTTTGGCTGTATGTTTCAGTTCCCTAAATACTGGGGGGATAATATGAACAACTTTTATTG